>Ga0115005_10000613_pt1 | contig 27754 bp, 18 predicted proteins | sample ArcOceMetagenome_FD_87163 | JGI IMG/M metagenome (GOLD analysis project Ga0115005, IMG submission 87163) | Marine eukaryotic phytoplankton communities from Arctic Ocean - Arctic Ocean - Greenland ARC118M Metagenome | ecosystem: Environmental > Aquatic > Marine > Oceanic | place: Arctic Ocean...
ATGCGAATAAAATAGATTCAGAATTTTCGGTCGCTTATTTTGTTCTTAGTTTTTGCTTTGAAAGCATGAGTTTATCTGGATAAATGATTGATTTCAAAGGGGAAAATAAGGACAAAAGAAGTACTGTAAATTCTGAATCTATTTAGTTCGCATTCCTGAGTGATTAAAAAATAAAATAATTAGTTAAAATATGAATAACGAAAATCATTATAATACGAGGAGCGGATGGCTAAGGGCTGCTATACTTGGAGCGAATGATGGAATATTATCAACTGCAAGTCTCGTAATTGGAGTCGCCGCAGCAAGTATAACTAGAGAACCGATTGTCCTTGCTGGAGTCGCAGGATTGGTTGCAGGAGCATTGTCAATGGCAGCAGGGGAATACGTTTCCGTAAGCTCCCAAGCTGATATTGAGATGGGTGACTTGGAAAGAGAAAAGAAAGAATTGAAAGAAACACCTGCAGAAGAATTGCAAGAGTTAGCATTAATTTATGAAGCAAGAGGGCTTGATGAAAAATTAGCTTTACAGGTAGCAGAACAACTCACGGCGCATGATGCACTTGCAGCACATGCAAGAGATGAATTAGGAATTAACGAAATTACTAAAGCTAAACCACTTCAAGCAGCCTTGTATTCTGGTGCTGCATTTACGACTGGAGGGATATTGCCAGTTGTTGTCGCCTTGTTTGCGCCACTTAAAAGTATGGAATATATTCAATATGTTTTTGCATTATTATTCCTGATCATTCTAGGAATATTTGCAGCGAAAGCAGGTGGTTCTAGTGTTCAGAAAGCGGTGATGAGGATTTCTTTTTGGGGAACGATTGCTATGGGAATTACTGCTTTGATTGGGTATTTGTTTGGGGTGAATATGGGCTAAAAGAATAAGTAAAATGGATTCAATCACACAAGCAGTTCTTGGAGCTGCAATTGGTGAAGCAGTACTTGGAAAAAAAATTGGAAACAAAGGTGCAGTACTCGGAGCCGTGGTTGCAACCATTCCTGACCTTGATATTTTCCTTTATCTTTTTTATGATAAGTTGGAAATGCTAAGTATCCATCGAGGGTTTAGCCATTCCATTTTGTTTAGTATTCTAGGTGCGATACTCATTGCTTTTATTCTAGGTAGAACCAAATGGACAAAAGATATTTCCTTCCTACGACTAGCGACTTTTGCATGGTTAGCGCTGTTTACTCATTCTTTGTTAGATACTTTCACCGCTTATGGCACACAACTTTTTTTACCTTTTTCAGATAAAAGAGTGGGCTTTGATAGTGTGAATGTAGTTGACCCAGTTTATACGATTCCTTTGATCCTGGGTTTGATTTGCAGCTTATTTATTTTTAAAAATAAACCCTCTAAAGCTATTTTTAATTATGCAGGATTGATGATTAGTTCGCTTTATTTGATTTTTACTTTAGGAAATAAAAATCTTATAACAAAACATTTACAAAAAGAATTAAGTAGTCAAAATATCGAGTACAATTCTTTACTCACGATGCCTGTGGGTATTGCTAACATCAATTGGTACGGAGTTGCCAAAACTGCTGATAGCATTTATATGAAAAAATATTCCATGCTGAATGATGATGAATTACCTTTTGAATATTTCCCAACTAACGACTTTTTGTTAGAAGGATTAGACCCTAAATTAGTGGAAAGAATGAAATGGTTTGCCAAAGGATTTTATACCGTTGAGAAGGTTGATAACCAATTACTGTTTTACAATTTGCAGGTAGATATGAGAGGCATCCTAAAAACGGAAAACGGGAAGGCACCGACAGCTGGGTATTTTTTGATTATTCCGCATGAGGATGGTGGATTTGATTTTTCTTCGGGAGCTCATTAGATCATAAGTAGATTTGTTTAACATTGGCTGATGCGTAGACATTTTTATTCCACAACGAAAATCTTTTTTAAATGCTCTCCATTTATTTTTACAAAAAAAAAATCCGGTGGCAAATTATCCTAAATGAATTTGAATCATTTCCTTTGTTGAAAAAAAAACGGAAGGAAGGAAAGGTGTTTTAAAAAATAATAATTCATAACTAGCTAATTTTTATAAAAAAATCTAGCTCCATTTCAGAAATAAAAAACCACTTACGAATTAACATAAGTGGTTTTTGTGGGAAAATAAATATTTTTGTACTAGTAATTAATTCTGAATAATTTCTTCCAACTGACTCGTCTCTTCCAAGTCCCTAAAGTCAACTTCACTTACTCCCGAAACTCCTGGCTCAGCCATGTAAACACCATAAATAACATCCACCGCTGCCATCGTCATCTTATTATGTGTCACGATTATAAATTGAGAATCAATGGAAAACTTCCGAATGATTTTATTAAACTTCTCAATATTCGCATCATCCAATGGTGCATCTACTTCATCAAAAATACAGAATGGTGCAGGCTTCAAAAGATACAATGAAAACAACAATGCAGTCGCGGTCAAAGTTTTTTCTCCCCCTGATAGTAGACTGATCGACTGTGGGCGCTTTCCTTTTGGCTTCGCTAAAATTCTAATCTTAGAATCCAATGGATTATCTTCATCTTCCAACGTAATATCACAATCATCATCCTCTGAGAAAAGTGTTCGAAAGGCTTCTTTAAAGTAAACTCGCACTTTTCCAAAAGCCTCCATAAATTGTGACGTTGCCTTAAGTTCAATTTCTTTAATCGTTTCGAGCAATGATTTTTTGGCTTCTAGAATATCATCTCGCTGCTCTGCAATCGTGTCGTACCGAACTTTCATTTCATCATAAGCTTCGACGGCCATTGGATTTATTTCTCCATAATTGTCCAAGCGTTTTTTGAGTTTCGCTACTTTTTCTTCCAGCTCTTTTGGATTCAAATTCTCATCAGGAGCTTCGTTGATGATGTCGTTGATAGCAATGTTGAATTCAATTTTCAATCGTTCGCCGATAGAAGCCATGTTGAGTTTTAACTCGCTGTATTTCTCCTTGAGAGTTGAAAGCAGCGTAATCGAGTTTTGCTTATTTCGATTCAAGGTTCTTAACTCATCATCAATTTCATTGATTCCTCCACGTGCTTTAAAGTAGATTTGCTCCGCATTGGAAAGATTCTTTTCTTTCTCTTCTTTGAATCCATAATTAACAAGTAATTCCTGATCAAATTTCTCAATATCTTCTGTCAAAAAGTCTAACTCTTCAGAACTTTCTTCGAGCACTTTTTGATTTCGAGTCAAGCGAAATTTGGTTTCTTCCAAAGTCGATTCTTTGAATTTCAAATCACGCTGGATAGTCGTCACCTTATTTTGTTGACGAATGAACTCGATATTTTTCTCATTATAAGCCTGAGAAGCAGAACTCAGTTGATCTGCTAAAACTCGATAGCCATCATCTTTTTCAGAAATCTGCTTTTTGGAATTATCTGCCTCTCCTCTTTTATCCAAAAGACTTTGTGCAAAACGACCATTAGCAGCAACCAAACTTTCGATCAATTTATGTGCTTGAGCAGTCTTGTCATTTACCTCGGTGATGAACGATTCGAAATTTTCTAACCGAGTCATCAAGGAAACTTTGTTTTGAGCAATCTGGCTCAAAGCATCTTTTTCAGTTGAAATCTTTTGGTCTTTTCTCGCGCTTTTTAAGTTTTCAATTTTTGATTTTAAATCATAAAAAATAGTAGAAAACTTCTTTTCTTCTTTCTCTAATTTTTTGATCTCCAACTCCAACACTTCCAAATTCTTCTTCCGACCAATTTTCTTTCCTTCAAATAATCCTACCGAACCACCTGAGATCGAATACTTCCGCTGCACCACTCGCCCACTCCGAGAAAGTATGGTTACATTTTTAGTAACTAATTCAGGTTGCAAATTATCGGAATCTGATACGACGACATTTTCCAATAAATGACTAAACATATTAAAATATTCCTTGTCCGTTTGTACCAAGTCGATTGCTCGTTGAGTACCCGGAACCATCGACATCGGAGGAACATAATCATGGAAAGCGTCCAAGACGAAAAAGTTAGCTTTTCCTTTTTGCGAGTTGCCTAATAATTTGATCGCATCAAAAGCATCGTCCATTTTTTGAACAACATAATAATTCAAATAAGGCGTCAAATAATTTTCAATCGCTACTCGAACATCTTCATTTACATAGATCAAATCCGACAATAAAGTTGCATTCTTGGCCCAATCTTTATGGTTTTTCAAAAACTTAATCGACTCTGGAAATCCTTCCAAATTATCAACCATTGATTTGGTCAACTTGAATTCATTCCGTTTGGAATCGAGTGACCGATTAACATTGGTCATGTGTTTAGTCAAATCTTCCAACTCACTTTCTGACCCTTGAATATCTTTTTGCCGTTGCATTTCTTCCTCTTCCAATGCTTTGAGCATATTCATTTTGAAAGATTCGCTTTCTTTAATTTCAATCAATTTAGATTCCAAAGAACCAATTTCAGATTGACGACCTTCCACATCTCCTGTACTTCTAGCAATCTCCGCAGTCAAGTTTTCAATTTGATTACCGTTGATCGCCTTGTTTTTTTCCAACTCAAAAATCTCGCGCTCGACTACTTGTTGGCTTTGTAAAAACTCATCTAACTCCGTTTTCAAATCACCATGATTCGTTTTGATTTGATCTAAGTCAGACTTCGCTTTATCCAATTGCTCATCCAATTCTTCTTCCAACTGTTTGTCTAGATTCAGATCGCTTCGATTGATGTCGATCGATTTTTGAAGTTCCAGTACTTTGGAATCTGCGGAAGTAATTTGCTCTGTCAGTTTGGCTTTATTTTGATTAATAAAACCAACTTTTTGAACGGCGATATTTTTTTGGTTTTCCATTTCTCGAACGGAATTTACCAATTCATTTAATTCTCTTTGCGATTCAGACAACAACTTTTCGGAATCCAAATTGGTCTTTTTCTCAGACTCCAAAGTCGCTTCCATCGTTCGAAGTCGGACATCCATCGCTCGAATCTTATCTTCCTCTGCTTGGATTTTTTCTGAGAAATCTTTGTTCTTTCCGCTAAATGCTAACAGCTTAAATTTCGATAACTCAATACTTAATGACTTATAATCATTCTTGAGTTCGTAATATTTTTTAGCTCGCTTCGCTTGTTTTTCGAGTGACTTTAAGTTGCCTTCGATTTCAAATAATAAATCTTCTACCCGATCTAAATCTTCCGTCGTATTTTTTAATTTATTAAGTGTCTCGTGTTTCCGTCTTTTATATTTGGAAATACCAGCCGCTTGTTCAAACATTTTACGACGAGAGTTCTCCTTGTCGTTCAACAAGTCATCGACCATCCCCAATGCGATAATCGCATAAGAATTGGAACCAATTCCGGTATCCAAAAATAAGGTAGTAATATCTTTCAGTCGGCAAGGCACATTATTAAGGCGATACTCTGAATCACCACTTCGATATAAAATACGACTGATCGCAACGGTATGATATTCGGTCGGGAGGAGATTTTTAGTATTTTCGAAAGTCAAGGTAACTTGAGCAGTATTTCCTTTTTTCTTCTTCTTAGTTCCGTTAAAAATTACACTCGACATCTTATCCAAACGCAACTCTTTACTCTTCTGCTCACCCAATACCCAGCGGATAGCATCCACGATATTCGACTTCCCAGAGCCGTTCGGTCCTACAATTCCAATGACATCTTCGCTGAAATTGATGACAGTTTCATTGGCGAAACTTTTAAATCCCTTTATTTCTAATGTTTTTAATCGCATAGCCCGCAAAAATAACACTTTTCAAAACTGAAAAGAACATTTTAAAGGGAAAGTTTTTAGGAAAAAAATATTATTAATAAGTGATTGATAATGAGGGAGTTAGGGACAACAGATTTTCAGAAATCCTTTAGTATTTAAAATTTTTAAATCAATTTTCTTTCAAAACTTTTTTAACAAACCGTTCATCGTTGCTACATATAGGAGTTTGATCAATCAAAAAATAATTAAATTTCACTTTTTTTAAAACTAGATTTTTACTCCCATTAAGTATAACAGTTAGTTTCTTAGAAAAAAATCTCACTACTGCACCATCGGTAGTTTCATCACCTCGTTTCCATCATAAAAGGAATTAATATATCGAATCATTTCTCGCTTATTTTTGGCAGAAATGATAGAACAATCTTTAATTGTCTTAATTATAGCAGTCCGTTTATGCTTGAAAAAACGTCTGGCAGGTTTCAAATCAGACGCGTCATTTCGGAAACCTAAAAATATTCTTTCTTTCGATGATGCTAATCTATGTTCAGGTCTCAAGCGAACATAGGGCGCATCCACCAATCCTGCAAAATCAAAATCGAAAGGAACTAAAATATGTTGTCCATCTTTGACCAAGACTTTTACATTCCGCATTTCCTGGATAGACCAATCAGAATTTCCAATCATATAATTAAATAATGCGACAGCTTTAATTTGATTTGTATTATATTTCTCTGGATTTAAATTATAAGCTTTATTATCCTTTTCGGCATTGATTCGATCTCGCAATTGCGCGGTATCTTCAATTAAGATTCCATATTGAGTATCCACTTTTCCAGACAGGACATCTTTATAATTTATCTTCACAAATTGAACTCGAAAACTCAATTTAGTAATCTGATTATAAATCTTATAAGCTAAATATTCTTTGACCAAAAGTTGTTTTGCTTCCTTAGCATCATTGACGCAATGAGTAACTAATTTCATATCATCAAACTCAATCAAGCCTGCTTCGGCCAAATCTCGTTTTTTGAAATTGAGTTTAAGTGGAGGTAAGTTTTCACATTTCATTCTGCGAAATCGACCTCTTTGCTCTACCTTGATATTCCATGTTTGTAATTTCCCTAATTGATCTTGATAAGAAAAAATCGCCTCGTGCTTGTCTTGATTTTTTCTATCTCCAAAAGCTTCGGAGGTATTTAACTCTAAGTTCACCTCCACCATTTCTTGATATTGGAGTTCATCAAAAATACTATTTTGAGTAGCAATTATGTTGTTGGCTTTGATTAGTTGATTGGAAAAAAGGAAAATGGCGATCATCGTGACTGCTCGGAATGTGATTGAATTTCTCATTGATTTTTTTTAGGTTTATATGCAATTAATACTTCAATGACAGGCAAAGGTTACAAGAGTTGTAAAAGGTTTAATAAAAAAGTGGGAAGTTCGAAGAAGGAGAGATTTGGGGGGATGAACGGTGGGATTTTGTAGACGATTATTTTAAAAAAAAAATCAAATATCGAATCTGCCTCGCCAGCAGGCAGCTATCGGACAAGAAATTTCGATTTGAGAAGTTTGACGAGGTTAGTTTTGTCTTTCTTTGAGAAGTATCGCCAAACTTCTCAAATCCTTGCTCCTTGTTCGATATTCTTTTCATCCCTCCAACGCCTCAAACAAAATCTCCACCGGATGCTTCACTTTCCTCCCCGTTCCATCAAAAATCTGATGCCGACAACTCGTCCCTGGAGCAACAATCTCCACTTCACGTTTCGCATTTTTCACCTTCGGAAAAAGCACTAAATCCCCCACTTGCTGGCTCACTTCATAGTGTTCTTTTTCATAACCAAAAGATCCAGCCATGCCACAACATCCTGAAGGAATCACCTCCACAGAATAATTCTCAGGCAGAGACAATAGCCAAACAGTATCTTCCAAATTAGAAAGCGCTTTCTGATGACAATGGCCGTGCAACAATATTTCTTTCTTTTCCTTGGTAAAAGAATCAGCAGTAATTTTTCCTTTTTTAATTTCATTGGAAATAAACTCATCGATCAAAAAACAATTTTTTCCCAAATCTTTTGCCTTCACTACTTCCGATTTTTCGACCAAGCGAGGATACTCATCCCGGAAGGACAAAATCGCCGAAGGTTCAATTCCAATCAAAGGACTTTCAGCAGTAATTATTTTAGAAAAAATAGAAACGTTCTGCCTGGCGAGTTTTTGTGCACGATTTAAAAGACCTTTGGAAATGGCAGCTCGACCACTTTCAGGATGATCCACCATTTTAACTTCGTAGCCCAAAGCAGCTAATAACTTTAAACTTTTAATCCCAATTTCAGTATCATTCCAATTGGTAAATTCATCACAAAAAAGATAAACTACTCCCTGAGTCTTCCTTTCATTTATAAATTTTTGTTGAAACCATTTCCGCAAACTCGTCGAATGAATCGTCGGCAAAGACCTTTCCGAAGCAACGCCCAAAACTCTTTTCGCCACGCCACTAAAAAATGAATTGGTCAAAAAGAAATTATAAATTTTTGGGAAGAAACTTCCTAAGCGATTTAGATCATTGATGTAAGCAAAAGCTCTTGCTCGAAGTGGAACCCCATTCGTTTGATAATATTGATGTAAAAATTCTGCTTTCAAACTTGACATATCTACATTCGACGGACATTCAGAAGTACAACCTTTGCAGGACATACATAAATCCATGACCTCTTTTATCTCTGGATGATCAAAAGGATTTTCCTTTTGATTATTCGTTAAAAATTCTCGTAAAGTGTTCGCTCGACCACGCGTGGTATCTTTTTCATTTCGAGTCGCTTGGTAACTTGGACACATCGTTCCTCCTGAAACTGGTAACTTTCGACAGTCACCCGAACCGTTGCACTTTTCCGCAGCGCGAAGAATTCCACCTTCATTAGAAAAATCCAAAACAGTTTCAATTTCAATGGCTGGTTGCTCCCGTTCGTAGCGCAAAGAGGTATTCATCGGAGCAGCATTGACAATCTTTCCAGGATTAAAAATATTGTTTGGATCCCACGTGTGTTTAATGTTACAAAATAATTGATAATTTTCCTCACCGACCATCAATGGAATAAATTCTGCTCGCACTCTCCCATCACCATGTTCTCCGCTAAGCGATCCTTGGTATTTTTTCACCAACTCCGCCGATGCTTTACTAATTTGAAAAAACTGTTCAACGTCTTCCGATTTTTTCAAATTCAAAATTGGCCGCAAGTGAATTTCCCCTGCTCCCGCATGCGCATAATAAACAGAACGTTGCCCAAAGCCTTCCATCATTTCTGAAAACTCAGCAATATATTCGGGCAAATCTTCAATAGCTACCGCCGTATCTTCGATGCAAGTAGTCGCTTTTTTATCACCTGGAATATTCGCTAAAAGTCCCAACCCTGCACTTCGTAATTGCCAAACTTGTTTTGTTTTTTCTGCAGGAATTATAGGAAATGCGTAACCGAGGTTATTGTTTTTTAAATCTTCAATTAATTTATTTGCTTGATTCTCAGCATCCAAAGTTGTCGTTCCTCGAAACTCCACCATCAATACGCCTTGAGGATCACCTTCTACAAAAAAGCGGTTTTTATTTTGTTCGATGTTTTCTTTTGTGCAATCCAAAATGATTTTATCCATCAACTCACAGGCTGTTGGCTGATGTCGCATCGCAATCTGAGTGGCTCTCAAACTCGCATCAATAGAATTAAAATGTGCTGCTAAAACTACATTGCACGGCAAAGGCAAATCATCCAAATCCAATTTTACTTCAGTCGTAAAAGCCAATGTTCCTTCTGAGCCACAAAGCAATTTGCAAAAATCAAAAAGCTTATCGGACTCAGAAAACATTTCAGAGTTTAATAAATAATCCAACGCGTACCCTGTATTCCTGCGATGAATAGTTGCCTTTGGGAAATGCGTGTGTATATTGTTTTTATTTTCTTCGCTTTGTAAAACCTCAAAAACATGTTGGTACAATTTTCCTTCGAGGCTTTCTAATTTTAATTTTCCCAAAAATTCTTCCCGAGTCATTTTCCCAAAAATAACTTCAGAACCATCTGATAAAATAGTTTTCATTTCCAAGACATGTTCTCGCGTCGAACCATAAACTATCGAAGTTGTGCCGCAAGAATTATTGCCGACCATTCCTCCAACCATCGCTCGATTAGCAGTTGAAGTAATTGGAGAAAAAAATAATCCATGCGGTTTTAAGAATGCATTTAATTCATCTCGAATAACTCCGGGTTGAACTCGAATCCATTTTTCCTCTTGGTTGAATTCTATGATTTTGGTAAAGTGCTTTGAAATATCAACAACGATTCCATCACCTACACATTGACCTGCGAGGGAAGTTCCTGCGGCGCGTGGAATGAGGGAAGTATTGTTTTCCGTAGCGTATTGGATAAGAGTTTTTAGATCTTGATTGTTTTTGGGAAGGGCGACGGCGAGTGGGAGTTCGCGGTAGACGGAAGCATCGGTGGCGTAGAGAACCTTAAGCAAATGATCATGATGTAATTCTCCTGAAAGGTTATTTTTGAGTTGTGTTAAATTCATTCAATTTTTTTATTTTCCTCTTCCTCCAATTTGTAAAAAATATTCCACCAATCAATCCGATTAATCCACACAAATAACTATAATTATGCATTGAACCTACCACAATAAAATTACTTTTTCCAATAAGGTTTTCTAGAAATCACCATTTCGGAGGATTTAATTCTAATGTAAATTTCCCATAAATTAGTCCAACAATTCCAGTAACCAAAGTAAGAATTGTAGTGATAATAAATGCTTTTATGGTTTCTCTAAAATGACTGTTCCAGTCCTATGAACCAATCCTAAAATAAATCCAATAAATAATCCAACCCACCATGTTGCTAAAAATTCGACAATAGAAACTCCAATCCTTGGATTCCGTAATATAATCTCAGGGGCTTTTTCACTACCAATATTTTCTCCCATTCCCCAGTCGGAAATCCCAAATTAAATAAATTTAAATTTTATATAATATTCAGGTGAAATTGTATATGTTATTTGATCATAAATGATTCCATAAATGCCTGCTAAAACAGGTGCCAAAATTAAAATTAAAAGAAACGCAAGAAATTTATTCATAGCTATCTTTCATTTTTTCTATAAATCTTCTCCCTCAAAGTCGCCGCCCTCAAATCCTCCCCATCATGACTCCACCCCGGCGCATTAAAAATATAATTCCACCGATCACCCCAACTTTTAGTACGTCGAACATCTTTCCAAATCGCACCATATTCATGAGTCGCCACTTTGACCGGATTATAAGTTTCAATGTTAACCGTCAATCCATAGATCGGTTTTTCAAAATCCATTTCCTCCGCAAAGGTTCCAAATATCCGATCCCAAATAATTAAAACGCCCGCATGATTTCGATCCAAATATCGAATATTACTCGCATGATGTACTCGATGATGCGAAGGAGTATTCATCACATATTCGATTGCGGGATGGAATTTTTTCACCAACTCCGTATGCGTCCAAAACTGATATAAAAGATTAAATGAATGCACCACAAAAATCATCAACGGATCAAATCCTAAAAGCGGAATCCACAACCAAAAAAAATATTTATGCAAACGTTCTCCTGCCCCTTGACGTAGGGCAGTTCCAAAATTCATATATTCAGAAGAATGATGTGAAACATGCCCTGCCCAAAATAATCGCACTTCATGATTCATTCGATGAAACCAATAATAAGCAAAATCATCTAGGAAAAACAAAATCCCAAATGCCCACCATTGTCTCCCTACGACTTCTCCCAAAGGCGACCACTCATGCAAATAATAAAAAGCGACAAATGCCAATGCTTTTGGCAAAAACTCCACAACTGCCGTAATTATTGCCATCGAAAAAGAGACTAAAAAATCTTTGCCTTGGTAGATTTCTAGCTCTTTATATTTTTCATAATACCATTCAGCTGCGACGGCGATTAGAAAAACAGGTAACGCAATGATTAATAAAATGTCTTGCGATAATTCTTGAATAGCAGTAGTTAAATCCATTTTGCACGTTATTTTTCCAAAAAAAGAAATCATAAAATAAACAAAAAAACTAGTCAACAAGTTTAAGCAATAAATAATAGAATTAAAAAAAAAAAATGTAACTATTTTATTAATTATCGTCATATTAATGATAAGACTAATTTATTACATTTAACTTTTTAACACCTTTAAAACACAATTTTACATTGGGCTTAATGTCATTCATTAAAAAAGCAGGAAACAAAGTTTTCGGAAAAAAAACAACTCCTGCTCCTCCAGTAGCTACTAAAGCAGAAGTAGATTAACGGAGGAACAAAAAAAAAAGATTCAAGCTTTGCAAGCTGAAGTACGTCGATTGGGTATTCCTGTTTCTAACTTAAGCTTGGAATTAGGAGAATCAACTTCTGTCAAAGGGAATACGGCAACTAATGCTGATCGAGAAAAAATTATTCTTACGCTTGGAAATGTAGAAGGTGTTTCTGTCGTGGAAGATAATATCGAAGTAGCTAATCCAGAACCTGAAGCAACATTTTATACTGTTCAATCAGGAGATTCCTTATCTAAAACTTCGAAATTTGTTTATGGTGACCCGATGAAATATAATGAAATTTTTGAGGCGAATAAACCGATGTTGGAGCATCCTGATAAAATTTATCCAGGACAAGTTTTGAGAATTCCTGCTCAAGGATAATTATTTATTCGTTTTACGTTTTACGACAGACGTTTTACGTTTGCTTGTATGAAAACATAGAACTAAAAATTTTAAAAAAGTGGTTTTGGAGATTTTCCAAAACCACTTTTTTATTTTAGGAATGCGAATTAAAGCGTTCCTAGCAAAATATAAATCGTAACCGTCACTCCCACCAAAATTCCACTTAACAATTTGGCATATTTCCATTGTTCCGCTGCTACCACTCCAACGTCAGTTATTTTAAACATATTCGTTCGAGGATAAAAATTCGAAACCAAATGCATCACCGCCACATTCAACACAAACTCAATTCCCCAAATATGCACAAAATGTAAATCGACCATCAGCACAAAATTCATCAACACATAAAATGTCAATCCAAAGATCAAACCTACCTTCGCTCCCATTGCTGAAACTTTGGGAAAAAAGAAACCCGCTAAAATCACCGTTGCCATCGGAATAAAAAATATCCCATTTAATTGCTGCAATAATTGATACAATCCATCTGGCGCATTGGCCACAAAAGGTGCGATCAAAATGGCAAAAATAGCTAAGCCAGCAGAAACCATTTTCCCCATCCAAACCGTTCGATTTTCACTTGCCGCAGGAGCAATATATCTTTTGTAAATTCCTAAACTCCAAATCGTTGCCGCACTATTTAAGGCACTATTAAAGGTACTCAAAATCGCTCCGACCATTACCGCAACAAAAAATCCAGTCATCCAAACCGGCAAAACTTTTTTAACTAGCTGAGGATAAACGGTATCTCTCGCCTCGCCATAAAGGCTATCTCCAAAATAATAAAATCCAATAATCCCTGGCAATACAATCACCAAGGGAATCAATATTTTCAAGACTCCGGTGTAGAGTAAACCTTTCTGCGCTTCCTTAATACTGACTGCTCCCAAGGCTCGCTGAATAATCGATTGATGCATCGTCCAAAAGTATAACTGATTGATTATCAAACCAGTAAACAACACACTAAAAGGTAATGTGGCATCTCGTGCACCTTCACCAATAGAATTTTCATCGCTAATTACTTTGAATTTTTCGGGCGCATGATTAAAAACTTTGGTCAATCCATCGATCATATTTCCATCGCCAATATCCAATAAAGCAAAAGCCGGAATTGCCAGTCCAGCGATTAATAAACCAAATCCATTAATCGTATCGGTGTAAACCACCATTTTTAATCCGCCGAAAATGGCATAAACCGAACCGATCGTTCCAACCACCACGACGGTCAACCACAGTCCTTGATTTTGGGAAATCCCTAACGAACTGGATATCTCAAAAACACTTTCGATACTCAATGCTCCAGAGTAAAGTACGATTGGCAAAAGCGTCGTGACAAACGAAATAATCAACATCAAAGCAATAATTGTCCTCGTTAATCCATCGAATCTTTTTTCCAAAAATTCGGGAATCGTCGTCAATCCCATTTGCAAATATCGTGGCACAAAATATAGCGCAGCAGCGACCAAGGCCAAGGCCGAAGTTACTTCCCATGCAATAATAATGGCGCCATTTTCATAAGCTGAACCATTCATCCCAATCAAATGCTCGGTGGAAATATTGGTCAGCAAAAGCGATCCTGCGATCACCACGCCAGTCAAACTTCTTCCTCCTAAAAAATAGCCATCGGCAGTATTTAATTTATCCTTGCGAAGTTGCCAAGCAGCAAAAAATGCTACAAAAGCGGTGAAGGCGAAAAAACTTAAGAATTGAGTCATGTTGTTGATTTTTTCATTTTACTTTGTACCATCGATTGGCTTCCAGCCAGCCGATGGTTTTCTCCAGTTTAATACTAAACCATCGGCTGGCTAGAAGCCAGTCGATGGTAGAATCAAATGTATCAAAAAATTTAATCAAGTTTGCATCCATCAAAAAAATCAAGTTTAGAAGTTTTCATCCAACGTTTTGGCATTTATACATTTTATTTGTCCGCATTGATTTTAACCTTTTTGGTTAGAAACAATTTTTTCTTTTGGGATACGGTCCAGTTAGGTTCGATTCATGGACAATTCTATTTTGACAATAATTTCAATTCGTTTTTTTTACCAGAAAATATTGATAGTGGCCATCCTCCTACCTTTGGAATTTACCTGGCGGTGGTCTGGAAAATATTTGGAAAAAATTTGGCCATCAGTCATTTTGCGATGTTGCCATTTCTGCTGGGGGTCATTTTTTATTTGGAAAAATTAGGGAAATATTTCTTTCAAAATTCCATCTTCACTTTTGCATTTATATTGTTATTAATTGTTGATCCTTGTTTGGCAGGGCAAGCTGTTTTGGTGACTCCTGACATTGTGGTTGCCTTTTTTTTCTTGATGAGCTTGGATGGAATTTTAAATGAAAAAAGAAAAATACTAGCACTTGGGATCATTGGACTATGTATGATCAGCATGCGAGGAATTATGGTTGCCGCAGCGATATTTTCGCTCGACTTTTTAAACTATTTTTTCATTCTAAAAAAGGAATTTAAACTAAAATCCGTTTTTGTCAATACGCTACCCTATTCACTTGGCGTAGGTTTGGGAATGTCGTTTTTACTTTTTCATTATTTAAAAACTGGTTGGATTGGCTATCATGAAAATTCCCCTTGGGCACCTGCTTTTAAAAAAGTTGATTTCGCGGGAGCAGTAAAAAATATGGTAGTTTTAGGTTGGCGACTAATTGATTTTGGAAGGATATTTTTGTGGCTAGTTTTATTGATTTTAAATATTAATATTTTTAGAAAAAAGCAACGACTTGACTTTAAAACGCAGCAACTTTTAATTCTATTCTCGACGCTTATTTTCTTTTTGACACCAGCCTTGATTATTCACAAAATGCTTTTAGGTCATCGTTATTTGTTGCCCATTTTTTTAATCATTGATTTCATTGCCGTGTATTTTATTTTCAAATATGTAAAAAAACGAGAATGGAAAATTGCCTTTTTCATCGTTTGCTTTGTAGGATTATCACTAGGCAATTTTTGGGTTTATCCTAAAAAAATATCGCAAGGTTGGGATTCCACTTTGGCACATCTACCCTATTATAAATTGCGAAATGAGATGATTGATTTTATTGAAAAAGAAGAAATTCCATTTAAAAAAATCGGTTCTGCTTTTCCCAATCTTTTGTCGGTGAAATTTATTGATTTAAAAAATTCGGAAAAACATTTTGAAGAAAAAGATCTTAGCCGCCAAGAATATATATTCTACTCAAATATTTTTAATGACTTCAGCGATGAAGAGATTGATGATTTAGAACAAAATTGGAAGGTGGTAAAAGAATTAAGAAATATAAATGTTTGTGTCATTCTTTATCGCAGAAATTAGCTTTGCGAAATACGAGGGAAGGCATTTGAGCAAAGGCTATGAGTTCATAAAGCGGACGAGTTTATATTCATTCGCAAAGCGGAATACTTAAGATGTAAATCCTCGTCCGCTTTACGAACTCTCGCCCTGCTCAAAAGCCCTCTCTCGAATCTCGCAAAGCTGCAGTAACCAAAAATAAATGTCTAACCAAAAAATAATATTACCGACCATAGTTTTCGCACAATTCTGTTGCACCTCACTCTGGTTTGCCGGCAATGCGGTGATGAGTGATTTAGTCGAAGCATTTAGTTTAGAAAGTAGCGCCTTGGGACATTTGACTTCGTCCGTGCAATTTGGATTTATTTTCGGGACTTTAGTTTTTGCCATTTTCACAATTGCTGATCGGTTTGCCACTTCGAACGTTTTTTTTGTGAGTGCAGTTTTAGGAGCACTTTTTAATCTCGGCACTTCACTAGATAACAATACATTTACAAGTTTACTTTTCTTTCGATTTATGACTGGTTTTTTCCTGGCAGGAATATATCCTGTAGGCATGAAAATCGCTGCGGACTACTTCCAAAAAGGCTTAGGAAAATCTCTAGGATTTTTAGTTGGAGCATTGGTTTTGGGAACTGCATTTCCACATTTACTAAAAGGACTTGGAACTGAATTGCCTTGGAAATTAATTATTTTCATCACCTCTGGATTAGCATTTCTGGGAGGATTATTAATGTTAATTTTAGTTCCGAATGGGCCATTCCGAAAGCAAAGTAAGCAAGTAGATTTCTCTGCTTTTTTCAAAGTTTTTAAAAACAAAAAATTCCGCTCTGCCGCTTTTGGCTACTTTGGACACATGTGGGAGCTGTATGCCTTTTGGGCATTTGTACCGATTATGATTACGACGTTTTTAGAATTAAATCCGAAGTCAGAAATAAATATTTCTCTTTTTTCATTTTTAATTATTGCACTTGGCGGAGTAGCTTGCGTAATTGGAGGATATATCTCTCAAAACTATGGAACCAAGAAAACTGCTTTCTCTGCTCTTTTAATCTCTTGCATTTTATGCGTTTTATCTCCGTTGGTTTTTTATTTTTCATCCAAAATATTTTTAATCTCCTACCTCATCATTTGGGGATTAGTGGTGATTGCGGACTCCCCTTTATTTTCAACATTAGTGGCTCAAAATGCTTCGGCAGAATCTAAAGGAACTGCTTTGACGATAGTTAACTGCATCGGTTTTTTTATCACAATATTTAGCATTCAATTATTGAATAGCTTGGAAAGCTCAATGGATGCAAGGTTTATTTATGTTTTTTTAGCGATTGGGCCAATCGTAGGATTGATGGCTTTAAGTACCTCCGAAGCTTCCGCTTCGGAATAAATTATGTTTCCGAAGCGGAAGCTTCGGAAGTACAAAAAAAGCCTGAATTTCCATTTCGAAAATTCAGGCTTAGGAATGGTCAAATAATAACTTATAACAGTTTGGCGATTATTTTAATCTAAATCAAGGCATGAAAATAGGCGCATATCTGGATATGTAACTGTTTTCATAACGAAGAGTTAGGTTAAAAGAAGAAGTCAAAGTATTATAAGTTATTGTTTGACCATTCCTTAATATATTTTTCATAAAAAAACTACCTACACTTGCTTCGCATGTACCGCTAAACAATCGCTAATTTTTTCCAATAAATCTTCTTGACCAAATGGCTTTGCAACGTGATCATTCATACCAAATAATTTCGCTTTTTCTTTCTCCGTCAAAAATGCCGAAGCAGTTAAGGCAATAATCGGCATATCTCGTTTTCGGGAATCTGGGTTTTTTCTAATTTCCGCAGTTGCACGATAACCATCCATTTTTGGCATTTGAATATCCATCAAACAAAGATCAAAATACATTTTATCAATTGCCTCTAATGCTTCCAACCCATCGTCAGCAGTCACTACATCAAGATTCAATTTTCGTAATAATTTAGCCACCACCAATTGATTGATCTTATTATCTTCAACAAGCAATACTCTGTTGCCAGCTAAGTGCGTATATGTTTTCTTTACTCGTTTTTGATTAATTTGTTCTTTTGGTCTATCATCCGCGATTTTGAATGGAAGATAAATTACATAACTAGTTCCATCTCCTACTTTTGAAGTAGCTTCAATTTTACCATTTTGCAAGTCAACCAACCTTTTTGTGATAGCTAGTTCCAATCCTGAATTACCATATCCATCAAACATGTCAGATGCCTTACGTTTGAAATTAGTAAACATTTCATCCAATTGATCTTGATCCATTCCTTTACCAGTATCTGCAATGGTCAATAAAATGGTCATATTCTTTTTAGACATTTCATGCAGTTTCGCATTAATTTCAATGGCTCCGTTGTCAGTTGATGAAATACTATTTCCAAGTAAATTGGTTAAAATCTGATTCAATCTTACGGAATCACCTGTTACCATTTCTGGAATTTTAGTGTCCATCGTAAAATTGAGTGCAATCTTTTTGTCTTCAGCCGGTAATCTAAATCTTGACATCACCTCTTCAAAAGTTTTACGAATAGAAAAATCTCGTTTCTCTAAAGTAATTCTTCCAGCTTCAATTTTAGAATAATCTAAAACATCATTAATAAATACCACTAAATTATTTGCTGAAAATTGTAAAGTTCTCAAATGCTCCACTTGCTCAGGTCTTGGGTTTTCTTCCAAAAGTAAATGAGTCAAACCAGTAATAATATTCATCGGAGTTCTCATCTCATGTGCCATCGTTGCTAAGAATCGATCTCGTGCAAAAGATGATTGTTCGATACTTTCTCGTTCTGCCATCTCATCCACTAACTTGCTATTCAAGACATCCAAGTTAGCATTTTTCTCTTCCAACAAATTATGTTGCGAGGAAATCTCTTCACTTTGCTTTTTGATTTCGTCATTCATGCTACGCAATTTCAAATTATCTTTTTTCTTGCGATTAAAGCTTTTGAATAAACTCATCATAAATAAAATCCCTAACCCCAAAAGAGCAAAAAGAAAATAATTAAATTTCTGATTGTAGGATTCACTTTGCTTCAAACTTGAAATTTCAGCAGCTTGTTTTTCTGCAGCAAACTCAGATTCATATTTTGTAGTCAGCTCCAAAAGTGCGGTTGACTTTTCATAACTGAATAATTCTTCTTTTTCTTTTACAAAAGCTAATTGGTTCTGATAGGCATTTTGATAATCTTTCATTTGGAAATATGAATCAGAAATATTCTTATATATTCCTTGTTTTCCAGGCTGAGTTTTTATCGTTTTCAACAACTCAATACTCTTCCCTAGATTCTCTTTTGCCTCCGCATTCTTTCCAGTATTGCTATAAATAATTCCATAGTTTTTATAACATTCCGCTATTCCCAATTTGTCGCCCAAATCTTGACGAATTCCCATTGCTCGCAGATTGGCATCTTCTGCATCATCGTAGGCTTCTTGCTCTATATTTGTAAGAGCAATGTTATAAAAGTCATTTGAAATACCTTGCATATCTTCAATCGAACTATTCAAGTCCAAAGACATACTATAGTAAACTAAAGATCCGTCAAAATTTCCAAGGTCGGTCAAAATACCTCCAATATGACTTGCAATTCCTGCGGCACCTTTATAATCTTCCAAATCTCTTCGTAGCGCAAAAGCTTTATCATAATGCTCCTGAGCTTTGCCATAAAGTTTTTTGAATAAATATAAATCGGCTAAATTTTTATGAGTTTCAGCTGCACCTTTCCAATCCTTAATTTCTTCTCGGATCGTCAAGGAGTTAACCAAATTCTCTTCACTACTTTCAGGATCTTCTTGTTGAAAAAAAACAACTCCAATAAAATTTTTGGAAGTGGCAATTCCAGCTTTATCATCATTATTGTTTCTGATTTTTAATCCATTGACAAAATATTTCATTGCATTGGTGTAATCATACTTAGCTTGACAAACCATCCCAAGTCGCTCAAAAGCTGTTGCAATCCCTGGCTGATAATCAGTAGATTTAGCTTTGATCAAAGCTTCAGTTGCAAAACTATTGGCATCATCATATTGCCCGTTTTGCAATAAAGTCAAAGACATTTCATTTAAACTATTCACATAAACTTCTCCAGATTGCCCAGAAATAATAGATCTTAGGCTATCTACAGAAATTTTATTATTTGCACAAAGTGAATTGATAAAAAGAAATGTTAGAAAAATAAGTAAGGAAAAATTCTTCATCTTATTCGTTTAAATTTTATTGAATTTTAATAATTCTATTGATTGATTTAATAGTAAAATGTGCAGAGTACGTATATCACCTTAAATCATATTATAATTAAACAAATTTGATGCCGTTTGTATGCATCTTTTCACATTCGCATTTTTTTTAAAAAAAATCATTCCAAATATTATTATTATTTTTTGCCACCAAAAAGTATAAATCAAAATCAAAAATGGAACAAAAACGACGATTTCATACACTTGATGCACTTCGACTTTTTGCCCTTTGATGCTCAATTTATTGCATGTTCCATTAGGAGGAGATTTTCCTACCTTTCATTTTTAAAAAGTGGAGGAGGGATTGGAATGAGTTACTTTTTTATGCTGAACGGCTTATTAATTACCCATTTATTGGTTTAAAAAAAAGACAAATCAATCTTCGGAAATTTTTCATCGAAGAAGTTTACGGATCTATCCTTTGTTCTTTTTTGGATGGACTTACTTTTCTTTTACCCTGTGATTTGAAAGAAAAAATATTGACGGATGATTAGTGAACCGTCGGATTTTTTGTGGTCGCTATTTTTGGAGGAAGCGTTATTAGAGAGTATATTTTCATTTCGATTTGTAGAAATGCCATTTTTAAAATGGAGAAATCGGAGGCACCTATTAATATGTGGTAGTCTGCTTCATCAGATCTTGAAAAAATTTAAAACCCCATTTTTATTCTTTCTTCAGATCTGCTAAGGAATGCGAATAAAATAGATTCAGAATTTTCGGTCGCTTATTTTGTTCTTAGTTTTTGCTTTGAAAGTATGAGTTGATCTGGATAAATGATTGATTTCAAAGGGAAAAAGAAGGACAAAAGAAGTAGTGAAAATTCTGAATCTATTTAGTTCGCATTCCTAAAGCAGACTATCACATATTATTAGAAATAATCAAGCAAGGCTAGAAAAATAAAAACCAACCCCACCAAGCCGGCCAGCCCTGCAAGAATCCCAAACAATCCTCCAAAAAGAGGAACCCGCACCAAAATTCCAATCAATAACGAAGCAACAATTAAAATCACTCCAATCCTAAATCTATCATCATCCGTAATTCCTCCAAAAAATCTCCTGCGTTTTTTATCCTTTGTCAGATTCTTTTTAGCTGCGCTCATTTCCCATTTTTGTTGAAATTTTGCCAACCGCTTTTCCATTCGTTTGGTTTTCCTAGCTTGCCTTTTTAAACTTCGTAATTGCCTTTTGGAAAAATTACTTTTGTTGGAGTCTTTGGAAAAATCATTGGAACTAGTTTTTTCAATTCTAGATTTCACATCAACTACAAAAGCATTGGCATCAGGCACAAAGCAAAAAATCATTACAAATAGGACGGATAATTGGAAACATTTCTTCATAATTTAAGATCGTTTTATGGTAAAAAAAAGGTAACTGTCCAGCATAGTTAGGCAAAGCAGGATTGAAAATTCTGGGGATTTCAATACGCTATATATATAGATCAAAAGTATATAATTATTGTTATTTCTCACTACTACACCAGAGATTCTTAAACTCTAAAATTTAGTTTTATCTTCGCTTTTCTATTTTCAAAATAAAATGCAAAAAGACTGTTTTATAAAAAATGAACGATACCACCCATCTAAATTATACGACAAAATGGATCGAAAAGAAAAGTACCATCCATGTTATTCTATTTCTTATTTCCATTTTGGGCGTAAGCTGGTTCTTCAATTATTTTGAAATATTTAATTACGCCCCTTTCGGTCCACACAGTTGGCGGCAAACCGATTCCTGTGCATTTGTTCAAAATTATTTTAATGATGGAATGAATTTTTTCCAGCCTAGATTTCATCATAACATATTTGGAGAAGGCCTCGGAAGCCCTAGCGAATTCCCCATTTTATATTATTTTTCAGCCATGATTTGGCAGCTATTTCAACCGCATGATGGAGTATTAAGATTAGTTAATTTTTTCATTTTAGGTGTCGGTTATTTTTCCATTTCAAGGTTGACTTTGCATTTGACTAGTGATCTATTTTATGCCTTGGCAGTTCCATTACTTTTAATGGGCTCACCAATTTTAGCTTATTACGGATTCAATTATATTCCTAATACTCCAGCGCTAGGATTGACATTTACAGGAGTCCTTTTCTTCTACTATTTTTTCAAAACAGAAAATCAAAAGTGGCTAATTTTAAGTTGTGGAACTTTCCTTTTTGCAGGTTTATTAAAGGTCACCGTTTTGATTCCTTTTATAACGATTATAATCATTTTCTTTTTGGAAAAAACCAACTTGGTTAAATTCAAAAAGGAAGGAAAAATATTTAAAAATGGATGGAAAAATGCGCCTCTTTTTTTTAGTGTTTTTGCAATAATCGGAGCTTGGATTTTTTGGGTAAAATATTACAATGAACTTCATAGCTGTACTATTTTTATTACCAAGACACGTCCTATTTGGTCGCTAGTCGAACCAGCCATAACTGAAACTTGGCATTGGATTATCAAAAGTGGAGCACCAGATTACTACCATCGAATTACTCGATATGTAGTATTTGGAACTACCTTTTTTTTACTTTTCTTTTTGAGAAAAAAGCAACCTAAACTTTTATATGTTTTCAACCTTTTCATCTTCCTTGGAATGGTGGGCACATTTCTAGTTTTTTATCGCCAATTTTTCATTCATGAATATTATGCGATTGAAATGATGGTGTTTCCTGCATCTGTTTTTATTACAAGTTCTTATCTCTTAAAAAATGAATTCCCAAAAATAGGTAATCATATTTTTACCAAAATAATCATTGCTGCCTTCGTCATTTTTAATCTTTATAGTGCTCAACAATCTGTAAAATTTAAATACGAAAATGCCTATATTTTTAACAAAAACTATGAGCCAACCATAGCAAAAAAAATAGAAGCTCGAGCATTCTTAAAGAAACTAGGAATCGAATATCCTCAAAATGTAATTTCAATTCCTGACATTAGTCCAAACTATACGTTGAACTATTTTAACTTAAAAGGATGGAATGAATATGCGATCTCACCACAACCATTTACCCCGTGGACATTTCATCAATTTAGAAAGATGGGAGCCGATTTTTTGATCGTTACTGATGAAGAATATTTAAAACATGAACATTTAAAAGAATTTATTATACATCCTTTAGGAAGTTTTGAAAATAGTATTTTTATTTTTGATCTTAGACCATTAGGAACAAACGAAGACAAATAATATTTCAACAAATTGATTTTTTAAGCATACAATATGACAATATATTTTGGTTTACAATTAGATGATTTAGTATTTCCAAAAAGTGAAACGACGATTGGAAATACTAAATATTTGGGAAAACAAGGCTTACTTAATTGTCTTGAATTGCATCTAGGATTGTCAGGTCACCCCAACAATAATGAGCACCTGCGCATCGAGCAATACCGACAAGCGCTGCAAATTCATTTGAGAAATCATGCTGAAGCATTCTATAAAACTTCATTTGCAGCGGATCAATTTGCGACCTCTACTACCCTACTTTTAATGCGCGATGAATTAGTTTTAGCAGGTTGGGATTTTGAGGCAGATTCCGATGCTCCTCAACGGTTAAAAACTATCGCAGCCATTGAAGATATTTTCGAAAATACCGAAAATGATTTAGCATTATCCGCAGGTTTCTCCGATCGTTTTCAAGAAGTAATCCTAGCCTTAGACACTCATCATCAGCCATTTACGCAGATTAACTTAAATGAACCGATAGATTCCCTCCCGCAACATTTTCAAGTTTTATTAAAAAAACTGGAAGCTCAAGGAGCTCAAATTGAAAGTAAAGAAAACCTCAATATCTCAGCTAGTTCAGACCTTTCTATTTTTCAAAAAGTATTAAAAAAAGAGCTTTCCATTGCTACCAAACATACGTTGAAAAATGACGGAAGTATCTTGTTAGTAAAGTCAAAAAGAGAGACTCATGCTGCTGCTTGGCTAGCTAGTTTTTTTCTAAAAAATAAATCTTTCCAACCCCTTTGTTTGATTCCAGAAAAAAGTAGAGCATTGGATAATGCCTTCATTCAAGAAGGATTGCCGAGCCTGGGAATTTTGTCAGCTTCCTTAGCTAGACCTAGTTTACAAATCTTAAAATTGGTGTCAACATTTCTATGGCAACCAATTGATCCATATAAAATTTTAGAATTCGTGTCGCTTTCGGTCAAGCCTTTAGCGAATGATTTGGCTTTGGAAATTGGGCGAGTGATGGCTCAAACGCCTGGAATAAATAGCCAACGTTGGAATATAACCATTAAGAATTATTTTGATAGATTGGAAGAAGCGGCCAAAGAAGATTCCTCGATTGATGTTAGAGAAATAAAAAGTCAATATGATTTTTGGTTTGGTAGAACGCGTTATCGAATTGATCAAAAAGTACCTAAGGTGGAAGCCATTGTGATTTTTAATTATTTGGAAAATTGGGCGAATCAAGAGTTTAAGGATTCAGATGGGAAGAATACTTCCATGCAAGTTTTGAGTAGTCAAGCGACTCGAGTGAAAGATTTATTGATGGCACTTCCTGACTCTGAGACTCACTTGACGAACCTAGAATTAGAGCGAATTGTTCGAACGATTTATGAACCTTCTCCGATTCAATTTAGAGATACCGAAATGGAAAATTTTCCATTCGTTCATCAATCAAGTGCAATTTTAAATAATGTGAATGAATTGTTATGGTGGAACTTTTCCAGTAATGAACCTGATCATTTTTTCTCTCGATGGTACCAAACTGAATTGGATTTTTTAGAAAAAAACAGTATTAATTTAATGTCTCCTGAAGACAAAAATCGACTCTTAATTTGGCAACGAGGGCGACCGGTTTTACGCACTCAAAAACGATTGATTTTAGTGATGCCTGAGATGGTAGATGGTTCGCCAGTTTTCCCACACCCATTACATGATGTGCTGGAAGCGACTTTCGAAAACATGGAAATCATCACTTTCAATGTTGATTCTGAAAAAGGAAAAGAGACAATTCAAAAGCATTTTGAGACTCCCGTAAAGATATTGTTAGAAAGGCAAAAATTTGGTCGTCCAAAGCCATTTATAAATATCCAAAATCCAAGTCGATTATTGCCTGATTACCAAGATGAATCAGGTCGAAATTTTGAAACTTTTACCAGTTTGGATTCGCTCTTCTACTATCCCTATCAATGGGTTTTTCGACATAAAATCAAACTGCACAAATCTTCTATTTTAAGTATCGTTCGGGATACTACGATGATGGGGAATTTGTCTCATCGGTTTTTCGAGTTACTATTTAAAGAAGATATTCAAGGATGGAATAAACGACAAGTGAAGCAATGGATTGATGCTCAAGCAAATTCCTTACTTGCACGGGAAGGAGCTGTTTTGTTGATGTATGGACGAGGGCCAGAACGAATTAGTTTTTTAAATAAAATAAAATATGCTTCGTGGAGTTTGGTTTCGATGATTCAAAAAAACGGCTGGAAAGTACAAGAATCAGAAATGGATTTGCAAGGTAAATTCAATAATATTGACATTAAAGGCAAAGCCGATTTAGTCTTAGAAAAAGGCGACGAAAAGTTAGTCATCGATTTAAAATGGCGTGGTGCTACTCGTCGAAAAATGATGATTAAAAATGAAGAGGATTTGCAATTAGTCATGTATTCCAAATTATTGACGGCTGATGAAACTTGGGCGCATACTGCTTATTTCATCTTAGAAGAAGGAAAAATGATTGCTCGTAACTCATTGGCAATCAATGAAGTAGAAGCTGTTGCTCCTGATTCAGATCACATTAATATCAATCAATCCATTTTAGAAAAAATGGAAAAAACATATAATTGGAGGTTGGCTCAACTGAAAAAAGGGCAAATCGAAGTACGGACAGAGCACACTAAATTAGATTTGGAGGAGGAATATTCAGGGGAGCTTTTTGATCTTTTGGAAATGAAGGATGGTGGTGCTTTTTTCGATGATTATCGAACTTTGATTGATGGGTTAGATTAGGATTCCGTATCAGCGACTGGCTTCCAGCCAGTCGCTAATTTTATACTAAATTGGGAGAAAAACCATAGGCTAGCAGCCAGTCAATGGAAATTCCCACTAATTCCCCAACAATGCTCTCACATCTTTTTCTCTACTATAATATTTGATAAAATCTTCCCCTAAATTCCAACGAAATTTAGGCTGATTGAGTACAGATATTTTTCTCCCATAAAGTATCAAACCTATTCCTCTAGCCTGGCAAATTTTCTTTAAATCCTTTCGTTTTTTAGCATTCAATGATTCAAAACTGTCTTTGGAAAAAGCCAACCATTTTTCATTGGCAGGATACTGTTTGAGTTGGTCAATGACATCCATCGTTTGATGTCGGTAGCTTCGCCAAGTGAATAATCCGTAGATTAATGCACTGATGATTAAGGTATAAATTGGTATCAAAAAGCGAAATAAATTATCATCCATTTTGAACAAAGCAAAAAAAGCGCCTGAACCAAGACAACAATAAAAACCCATAGTCAAGCAGTTTTTCACCATAATAAATTCATCCCGATATGGTCTCATCGCTGGCAAGGTTTTCTGAGATTTAGCTTCTACGCTGACCACATAATTCCCCCAAAAAAAATGCCGAAATGCTAAAAAACCGTCGGCTCGTTTGCTACCATATTTCTTTTTGGTAGGCATTTCTGTTTTGGAAAAAATACGTTTGCCTTTTGCCTTTCTTCGATATTTTTTTTCCAAAAATTCCTGCGCTTTATTTTGAACGGTACGTTCTAGAATTAGAGCCATTTTTATTACTTATTAACTTTGAAAAATAAACTACTAGTGGAGAGGAATTAACCATTTACCATTAAAACTTCACCATTATTTTAACGAGTTTTTCAAGAAATGTTTCGATATTTAAAAACATGTAATTACATTGTTATAAAAAAACCAAGAGATGGATGAAAACATTATGATTTTTACGGGACTGATGCTCTTTTTTGGATTTCTAATCAAGTGGATTTTTTTTCCAAAAAAGAAATTTCAAGCATTTGATGAAAAGTGGAAAAAGACTTTACAAGATAAAGTTGCCTTCTACCAAAAACTTTCGGACTCAGAAAAACCGAGGTTTGAAGCAGCCGTTTTACAATTTTTTAATGATGTAGACATTACTGGAATTGAGATCGAGATCGATGAGACGGATCGATTGTTGGTCGCTGCAAGTGCGGTGATTCCACTCTTTGGGTTTCCAAAATGGAGGTATCGAAATATCAATGAAGTCCTACTCTATCAAGGGTCGTTTGACCAAGATTATAAGACTAAAGGAAGCGATCGAAATGTCCTAGGAATGGTCGGAAGTGGTGCAATGAATCGAATGATGATTTTGTCAAAACCTGCTCTGCATCAAGGGTTTAGAACTCCGATGGGGAAATCAAATGTTGGGATTCATGAATTTGTACACCTTTTGGATATGGCGGATGGAGCAGTTGATGGACTTCCTCAAGTGTTGATGGAACAACAATATGTGCTGCCTTGGTTACATGAAATGCATGAAGGAATTAGAGATATTAAAAAACGAGATTCGAACATCAATCCTTATGGAGCAACAAATGAAGCGGAATTCCTAAGTGTAGCTGCAGAATACTTTTTTAATCAACCAGAACATTTTGAAAAAAAACATCCAGAATTATTCGATCTCATTATAACAGCCCCCTAGCGAATCGGACAAGATTACAAAAATATTTTTGTAATTATGGAAATGAAAAAGACAGAAAAAGGAACAAAGAAGTTCACGACAAAAGAAAAACTAGGCATCATCTCAGAAGCGAAAAAGAATGGAGTAAAAGTAACGCTGGAAAAATATGCCTTATATCCAGCAAC
>Ga0115005_10000616_pt1 | contig 27704 bp, 26 predicted proteins | sample ArcOceMetagenome_FD_87163 | JGI IMG/M metagenome (GOLD analysis project Ga0115005, IMG submission 87163) | Marine eukaryotic phytoplankton communities from Arctic Ocean - Arctic Ocean - Greenland ARC118M Metagenome | ecosystem: Environmental > Aquatic > Marine > Oceanic | place: Arctic Ocean...
GCCTATTGAAGAAATCAAAGCTTTTAAATCTAAAGATGGAAAATCATTCGTTGTCCAAGTTATTAAAACTTGTGTTTTTCCAATTAACTATGCTCATACAATCATTAAAAATGAAAGCCCATACAGTAACGGAGCCACTTCAAAGGAAGCTGGCGAATGTGAGCAATAACATGATTGGAGCAATGGAAAAAGGAATAGAAGCTGCACAAATCTCAGCTCCCCCGTCAGGTGTTTATGACGGGGTTGATTTATCTGTTATGCCTAAATATCTTTGCTTCAAAGCTGCTCTTTTAAAAGAAAAACTATTATTGAAGAATTTAATTCTAATTCTAATTGGTGTATTTAGTGTCTATTTTCTCGTTACAAGAAATGAGATTAGCACATTATATTCTAAGCTAAGAGAGAAGGAATATATTCTTGCTCCGGGAGTTGTCGATTTTACTCCGGCATCACCTCAAACAGTAACAGATGGATATGTTGATAGTGCTGTAATGTCATTTATTAGAACACTTGGGAACATTAATCCAATTAATATTGACGATCAATATACTGAACTTTCGGGTTATATGTCACATAATTTAAAGGTTCGTTTTGATATGGAAACCTCTGACTGGATAGATACTGTAAAGCTAGAAAATATTTCTGAGATTCTTAAAGTTGCAGATAAAGAAATTGTTTCTGATGAGAAAGGTAACTACAAGGTTGTCGCTATCGTTACACGAGAAAGATATGCAAACAACGAATACCTTGGAAAAACAGATGAAGTTGTTGAAATGATAATTAAGCTTATGCCACCGAAGCAGGGAAAGAGATGGTTTTTACAAATAACTTCTCTTACTAGAACAGAAGCTAACTCATTTCGCGGCAAACAAATTAAGTCTAAACCTAGTAAAGCGGAGAAGTAAGTATGAAAAAATATTTTATAATTTTCACTACACTAATTCTGTTTTCTGTAAGTTCACAAGCAAAGGACGTTTATTACGGATCAACACCAGAATTAGTTAAGATTTCAAAAGAAACTATATTCAGGTTTCATAAACAAGTAAGGACAATATCACAGGCGCGTAAGTTTGAGATAAAGCCTGCTGATCCTAATGATCCTGATTATTCAGTTCTATCAATTCGGCCACGTTTTTCAAAGGGAACAACAAAAGTTACATTTGTTCTTAGTGATGGGAGTGTTGCGAATCTGAAACTTCGCATTGTAAAGAATCAGCGTGGTAGCGATGAGCCGTTCTATGATCTAAAACCAAAAAGCATGTTGATAGAAAGGTCTGAGAAAAACCTACCTGTCTTAACTGTGATGGAATTTATGAAGTCTATGGACAAAGACGACAATATTGTTGGCTACAAAAGGGTTATTAAAGACAAATGGGTTTCCACAGGAAATATTAGAGGTGTATCAGCAAAACTTATTCGTGTTTATTCTGGAAAAGACTATAAGGGATATGTAATTGAGCTAAGGAATAAGTACAAAACCAAAAAGTATGATATTTCTATAGATAAACTGAAGTTCAGTGATCCCTCATTAGCCATCATATCACTTGTTGATAGTCAGATTCTATTTCCAAAGGGTAAAGGAATTAATAAGACTCTATTGAAAGTGGTATCAAAACCGACTTCATCAATAAGTGACCTCAAACTTCCAATTTCGGTCGAAATTGAAAAGAAAGGAAAGAAACTATGAAACAATTGAATGAATATGTGCCAAAGCACTTTATGAGAAACATTAATGATTTCAAGGATTTTTTATTTCAAAATCCAAAGACAAAGGTTGGGCTTATTGTATTTCTAGCAATTGGATCAATTTATGTTGCGAGTAAATTTTCAGAAACTCAAAAAGTTGTTTATAAAGATCACAGGAAACCTGTTTTTAGTGAAGGTAGAATTTTCGGTTCTCAAGCAACCTCTTATCTGAAAAGCAAAGAAGTTCAACTTGGTAAAACAGCACGAAAGATTATGGCAAACAATAAGCTATTAGAAGAAAAACTTAAGTTGCTTGAAAAAAGGATGGAAGCAAAGTCCTAGCACCACGACCACAAACGAGTGCCAATAAAGACTTAATAAAAAAAGAAGACCTACAAAATCCAAAGTCACTATCTGCTGATGAATCTATAAGAATTCATGCAAAAGATAGTAACTTAAAGCAGTCTGCTATAAGCAACTCACAAGGTTTTTCAAAGACGAAGAAATCGAAAAAAAAGTTCTATAGTGGCCCAAGTGTCATTTCTTTCCCTGTTAAACAAAAGAGAATTGAACAAGGGATTACATTACCAACAGGAAGCTATGTCAAAGCAAAGCTAATGACAGGTATAGATGCGCCAGAAGGTAAAACATATCCAGTCCTTCTTGCTCTCGACTTTTCATACATTGGCCCTAATAAACACAAAGTTGATCTTTCAGGATGCTTTATCATTGCTAAAAGCTCACCCTCTATGGCAACTGAAAGAATCAACTTTCAGGCTACTCGGCTTTCATGTGTTTCAAAAAAGGGAAAATTCTTTGAACGCAAAATTAGCGGATTTGTAGCAGACAACCAAGATAATACTTTTGCAGTGAAAGCAGAACTTAACTCTAAACAAGGCCGTGTTGCAAAAATGGCGTTCTTAAAAACTGTTGTTGATGGTATTGGCGACATTATCAGTCGTAAAGCTAAAAACATTGGTGGAAAGAATCCAGATTCTGCAAATGTATTGGTTCAAAATGGTGCTCAAGGGGCAGCTTCAAAAGTTAGTGACTGGTACTTGAAGCAGGTCACATCGCTAATGCCAACATTATCCGTATATTCAGGTCAAGATGTTTGGATTGTAATGCAAGAGAAAGTCTTGCTTCCAAATGACTTTTTTAGAAAAAATCAAAGGAGAAAAAGTAATGCAAAAGTATTTTCATATCTTACTCGTATCATTGATTAGTCTCAATTTTTTTGGATGCGCTCATAATTCAAATAAAGATGGAATTCTTGAAGATAGAGCTGGTTATAACTCAACTGAAGAAAAAAATGGTCTTTCAATGCCAATTACTAGAACAAAAGGTCAGGTAAAAAAAGCATGGCTACACGCCCATGAAATGCCCACTGGTGACTATTTTGGTGGAGCATGGGTCTACCTCCTTGTTGAGGAAACAAAATGGAATTTTCAAGAAAAAAATTAAGGAGGTTGCAAGTGGAAGAACAAGAATTAATAAAACCAATAGATGAGGCTATGACTAATAGATATAAATTAGCAGATGCCTTATTTAAACGATCAGAGTCTTTGAGTAGCCTACTTCCATATAGTGAGTATGTGAAAGAGTTTAAGATTTTCATTAATAAAGATGGAAGTCTTGGTGTTGTATTAGAGGCAGACTTATTTGAACACGAACCAATGAAGGCAAAGTCTGTTACTTCAACGGTTAGTTCATTTAAAACTCTTTTTGCACTTCCTGAAAACTGTGTATTGCAAGTTCTCTACGACCAATCATATATCTCAAAAGAAGATAATCTCTGGGATGGTATTCTTTCAGAGTATAAATACCCTCACCCTGTTTCTAAACTTCTATTTGAAGAAAAAGTAAAAGCTATTAGAGAAAAATGTAATACGGATCACGAATTATCTCCACTAAAAAGAAAATCTTTAATCTCAATAAAGTTTTTCCCTAAGAAGTCTGCTCTTGCTGAATGGAAAAATATCTTATCTAAAGGAGAAAAAATACTTTTTGATAATATGAATGAGTTTGTAAAAGAAGTTAAACTTTTTGAGCAAATTATTAATCAATATATTGCAAATTCAAAAATGTATTTAAGACAATTAGACGCACAAGAGTTAATTACACACTTAAGACAATTCTTTAACCCAAAAGAGTTTTATAAACGTGAGTTTGCAAAGTTTAATGAGCATCTACCAATATCAGACCAGTTAATTTACAACAGTCCTCTACTTGATTATAAGGGCATTGAGCGAGAAGGCGTTAAAACTAGAACGATTACATTAAAAACAAGTCCACAGTTTGCCTATGCAGGAGGAATGGCATATTTCACGAAACTAAAATTCCCATACAAGATTTCACTTAATTTTAGCTTTCCATCAAAAACAAACGTTAGAAAGTTTTTTGATTTAAAAGCTTTTTTCCTAGAAAATTCTGTATCAGAAAAAGCAAAGATTCAAAAGAATGAAATTAAAGATGCGCAAAATAGATTCGCACTTGGAGAGAAATGTTTGTACCTTACTTTCTGTATAGTCTTAGAAGGTGAAACAGATGAAGTCTTAGATCGACGAACAAGAGAGCTTGTTAATGTTTTTCACAATGACTTAGAATGTGAAGTCATTGTCGAGGAAGAAATTGGTCTTGGCCTCACTCTTAATTCTCTTCCACTTAATTACTCTTCTGAAGCGGATCATTCTTCTCAACGATATATTAGAATTCTACAGAATGATGCAATTATGTTTTTGCCATTCTTTGATTCTTATAGAGGGCTTAAAAATCCTCTTCAAATGTATATATCCAGAGAGAAGAATCTAGTTAATTTCAATTTGTTAGAAAATGAGACATCAAACCATACCGTAGTACTCGCAGATAGTGGTAGTGGTAAGTCTGCATTTATCATTGATTGTATTCAATCAGCTAAAAAGCTTGATCCTGAGCCTTTGGTATTCGTAATAGATAAAAAATCTAGCTATAAAGGAGTTGTTGGCCCCTACAAGGGGGAACTAACTGTTTTTGATCCTAATGGTGAAATGCCATTTTCCCCATTTAGGGGTGTTTTTGATGATGCCAAAGTCAGTTTTTTAACAAAGTTACTAACTACAGGAATCAAATTAATCTCACCAACTTTTGAGATAGAAAGTGAACATCTTTCAAGTATTTCAAAAGCTTTAAAATTAGCCTACATCAAGAAGTCAAAAGAATCATCTCTCTGTTACCTTGATGGCGAAATTCAAAAGAGCGAAGAGGACGATCAAGGCGTAGAGGTAACTATTGATGATTTTGTAGCCTCAATGGCAGGACTCACAGCTGATCCTGAATTTGAACCAATGAAAGATGAGATTGAAAAAGTTTTAGTAAAACTAAAACCTTTCTATGGTGATGGCATCTACTCAAAGTATTTTAAAGGTTCAAATGGGCAAAAAAAAGATTCTTCGACCATGCTCTATGTCTACGACTTAGATGCTCTAAAAGATGAAACTCTTCAAACTCTTATGACAATGAGTGTGATTGAAGAGATCAGAAGCTTTATTCAAATTCCTGATAATCAAAAAAGAGGCGGCTTTATTGTGATTGAGGAACTTGGAATGCTTGGGCGAGATAACCCCGTCGCAAAGGATTTTATTATTGATGCAGCAGAAACTTTTAGAAAACTTGGTTTTTGGCTAATCGGCTTAACTCCCAGACCACAGAACTACTTTGAAATGGAAGCTGGCAAGGCAATGTGGTCAGTTGCGGATAATTTCATTTTTCTAAGGATGAGTCCTGATAATGCAGATTATTTATATAGTAACTCTAAGCTTATAGCGGAAGTTGAGGCAGATATAATTAAATCTCTCAAGGTCAAAAAAGGCCAATACACAGAAGTCTTTTACTCGAACAAAGACAAGTCTAATCAGGGAGCTTTCAGATACTACCAAACACCTTATGATAGGTGGTTAGCTCCCACCAATAGTGAGGACTTACTCGCCTTAGAGTATGCCATCAATGTCTTTAAAGGTGATGCTATGAAAGCACTTAAGTATCTTGTTCATAAGGAGAAAACAGGAGGCGAAATTGAAAGCAATTAGTATATTGGCTATCATTTTTTTATCTATCTCGGTGTCTGCAAAGGAGTTCAATTATAGACACAACTCGGAAATGTCATCATCAGATTACTTATTCAAGGAAAGGAGCAAACAAAGTGATTCTGTCTTTGATAATTATCAAACTGTAGATTTAGGGTTTAGTCTCGGAGTTGGTGCAGATTGTGGAAAGGTTGATTTTAAAAGTACCATGCAAGCTTCTTTAAAAAATCTTTTAGATGCAAAATATTTTGAATCAGTAGGAAATAGTATTCTTGCTGCTAGTCCGATGCTCCTTACTTGTTACTTCAGTCCGACATGGTGTTCAATCTTAAAACATACAAGAGTGAATGCAAATTTTCTGTCTCAAATGCGTTTAGATCAATGTGCTTTGATTGATAAGTATGTCGATAATCGCTCAGAGGATTTCAAAAAGGAACGACAGGGTTGCGTCCACAAGGCCATACAAAGAAATGGTGGAAACATGGAACAAGCAATGCAGGAATGTAAGTCTGGCGGTGACTATTCTGTTGATTTGGCAAACTGGGCCGGAAGTCGATTCGGAAGTAAATCTAGCAAAAACAAGTTGATTGAGTCCTCTGCAAAATGGGCTGGTTTTAATTCTAATGAGGCGAAGAGATCAGTTGGGTTATTGAAGGCATTGGTTGGTGATACTGTCATTGGTAAAGGTCGAATTTCGGTTGAATATGGGCCAAGAAATAAGGCAATAACACCACGGACGAGACTTTATGAGCTAGAAAAAGATACTTACGAAAAGCTTTGCAAAGGTTTACTCAATAAGATTGACCGCAATGATAATCGAATTAGTATTGACCGCTTAATTAGTAAGAATGACCTTAAGAATATTGGAGGAAATAAAGAGGACACTTATATTGATAAGCAAACTCTTAGATACCTTTCGTACCTTCCTTTTATTAAGAGAGGTTCTTATTGTCGTAAATTAGCAGCTTCAGTCGCCATGACAAAATTCTCTGATGAAATGAATAGCTCACTTGATATGCTTAACATACTTGAGCAAAACCCTAACTTGCCAGAGACTAGAAAGCTTGAACTGGCGAAAAAAAGGAAAAACCTAAAAGATTCAATTGAAGCGACTCTTCAACTTGAAGAAGCAAAGAATACACCACTAAATGCTGTAGTCTCACAGATCACCCGTGAAGGTCGTATCTATCAAGGCAAGGCAACGGAAAGAACTTTTGATAATGAGTCCAGCAGAATCAACTCTAGGCGTTCTCAGGTAGAGTTCTTTGATTGTGCTGATGGAATTCTCTGCAATCAAGGAGGTAATTAAAATGTTTAGCAATACAGCTTATGAGGCATTATACCAATACTTAGGGCTAGAGCTTCACTCACAATTTATAAGCGTTATCACCTCAGAAGTTTTCTTTAAAGCAATGGTTCTTATCATTTTTGGAGTGGTATTTTTCATAACTGCGATTAAGTTTTTCTCAAGATACATGCCAAACACTCTTGTTACAAAAAAACATTTACCACTGTCTGCTTTTGCCAAAGTAATCTTTTGCTTATTTTTGGGGCTTGCTCTTTTACGAGTTGGCTCGAACACAAGTATTAAAAACTATTATGGTGAATCATGGAGCGATAATCCATATATTAAGACAAGATATGGTGAGGTAAAAGACAAAACAAGAGTTAGTTTTATCTTTGATCTTTTAAGTCGTTCCGCAGAAGAATCAAGTGCATTTCTAGGTCGAATTATTGATAAAATAATGGCCAAGAATCACTCTCAATTAGGTGCGCCCAACTTCTTTTATAAAGCTATTATGTACTCAGGTACGGCGACAATTGAAGATGGAAACCTTCGAGAGCTTGTTCACTTTTATACAGAAAACTGTTTTGAAAAGGCCTTACCTCTCATTGGCACTGCTCATGCGAATGGTAGGCTTAACAGCTTTTTCAATCGAGATACAAGTATAGATCAGAAGCTTTCTCAGATAGAAATTAAAACAGAAGAAAGCACTCCTTACTCATGTCTTGATGTTAAAAATGAAGTCAGGTCAAGCTTGAAGCAATATGCACTTAGTCACCATGTGCGCTTTGTGCGATCAAGCGGAAGACATGTGTATCCAATAAAAGATGAAGCTGCTCAGAATATGCACATGGCAAATATGCTCGTTAATCACTATGTTGATAATAAAGAGACGGTCATGGGAATTATGAAAGGTTCACAACTCCCCGGAACAACGGGAAGAGTTTTTCAATATCTCAATCGCTTATTTTCTTTTGATGCAGTTCTATCAATATTTGGATTTTCTGAGGAACATGGTGCGTCTGAAGCTGCGGTTAGAAGTCAGAAATTTAGTGAGCATCTTGCTCGCGCCCCACACGTTGCAGGGCTAATTAAGTTAGCACTGGTTGCAGTCTTCCCGTTCTTAATCTTTTTTATTGTTGCTGGGAAGTGGAAAGTTTTAATTTACTGGTTTGCACTGTATTTTTCTGTGCTTCTTTGGACTCCGCTATGGGTTTTGTTCTATCACATTATGACAAACATAGCTCAGTCAACTGAAGTTATGAGGGAATTTGGACACTTCTCTGATGGAATTTCACTGTATGGTGCAAAATTAATCAGTTCAAGAATGTACTACTTTTATTCAATTTATTCTTGGCTTCAATTGTTAGTGGCAACACTAACAACTGGAAGCGTATTTTTCTTTTTAAGACCGATGTTAATGGAGAACAACGAAGAGTCTGCTCCTGAATTCATTGGTGGTGCAAGTGATACGGCAAGCACTGCTACAACCGCAGTTAAGGCAGTAGGAGCCGTATTATGAGCATAAGAAAAGCGAGTGTAACGAGTGTGTTGGGACAGCGAAGCTGCTCCAACGGGGGCTTGGGGGCTTGCCCTCAACAAGTAAAAAAGGGCTTGCCCCTTGCTCGGAACGAGTTTTTTTAAGGAGTGTGGCGCCACACTCCATACTTGCATAACAAAAAATAGAAAAAAATAGCAAAACAGACAACAAATTAAAAAAGGACAAAAAATGAAACAAACTAACAAAACAAAACGAACAAAATTAAAAACAGCACTACTAATAACAATAATAGCAATTAACACAGGCTGCGCAACAAATAATCCACATAAAAAAGTAGCACTAAAAATAATTAAAAATAACAACGTGATCCTAAAAGAAATAAAAAAGGAACGAAAAGAAAAAGTAATTAAACCACATATAAACAAAACACCTGAACTAAAAAAAGCAGAAAGGAGGCTAATTATAGCAATCAACGCCGTAATTAAATCAAACAATTCTCTAAAAAGAGAATTTACAAAAAACAACAAAAGGGAGGTTCAAATTGAACGAGTCAGAAGAGCAGTATTTCACCACAGATAAACTAATGAAAGCAATTGGAAAATCAGAAGTCTTAATTGAAAATCACGAAGATACACTAGAAGACTTGAAAGAAGAAACAGAAGACATCGAAGGATGGGTAACTATTTTTCTAAATGCAGTTAAAAACGCATTACTTTAACAAATAAAAAAGGAATTACGATGAGCAAAGAAGAACAATTAGAACTAGGCCTTGGCGGTAGAGCAAACGTGCGTTTCTCTCCTTCTGAGTATAAGCAAGTGCAAAAAGATAGTTTTAAATTAAGTAAAACAGTTCCAACACTATTAAGGGATGCTTATTTCAATCGGCTTCCTACAAAAGTGCTTGTAACTCAAAAAGATTTGGAAACTCTAAGAAAAGACATGAATCGCATTGGAAATAACCTCAATCAAGTAGCAAGAAAATTAAACGCTGGCTTTATGCATGGATGGAATGACACTTTAGATAAAGTTCTTGAGGAATTTAAAACCTTAAACAGTCTCATATATTACGGCCATGGCGTACATAAAGGTTAAATGGAGAAAGGACATTCCCAAAAACAAAGAAATGTCTGCAAGTGATTATGAAGAATATTTATTAAAAGATAGAGGAACAGAACTAGTGGAAAATACAAACAATTGCGTAGCTGGACAAGCTATTGATACATTTAAAAATACGCAAGCTGGTTTTTCAAAAGATACCATGCGTGGGAGAAAAAATGTCAATGTCGCATTTGAGGTTATTCACAGTTTCAGCCCTGAAGAAAGTAAAATTCTTAGTGCTGAAAAAATAAATTTTATGGGAACGGAATTAGCCAAGCGTTACTTTCCAAAACATGAGTTTCTTGTTGTCACTCATACTGATACTAATAAAACTCATAATCACATTCTTGTTAATCCCGTTAATGAAGTTACGGGAAAACGAGATGTAACAGACAAGAAAAAACATTTGTATAACTTAAGAACTATCGCTAACGATATTTCAAAAGAGAATAATCTATCTATCATTAAAGAAACTGAAATAACCAAAGCAAAGAAACTGCCAGAAAAGGTAAAAGGTATTCAAAAAAGAGGTGGAAACTCTTATCGCCTTGATCTTTTCCAAAAGGCTGACTTTGCCAAGAGTTATGCGACAAGTTTCGATGAATATGTTGGTGTTTTAAATGAATTATCTGTCAAAACTGCTATCACTGATAAGAAGATTACATATTTCTATGAGGGGCACAACAAAGGTATTAGAGGCGACAAACTTGGAAAAAGTTATGACAAAAAGGGATTGATCCAAAACTTCAAAAATAACGATGAACGATTTGAAAAACAACCTCAACTAAGGAGGAAAATAAGAGATGGAATCAGCAATTTCAAAGATGGAAAAGGAGATTCTTTGGGAGTTTCAAGCTCATTACTTTTGGGTGGAGGAACTGCACAAGATACTAAAAGAAAAAATTACGAAGCTTACACTAAAAGTGATCGTCGTGGCGATAGGACTCCTTTGCCTTCAGATCATTTCCTTAGGAATTCTATTATTCCTATTAGTGAAGTAAGAAAGGCATCACAAAGTGACATTTTGGAGTATTGCAAAAAGCATAAAATTCAAACTGAAACTGACGAAAAGGGAAAGACCTCTTTAAAGGGTAAGAAAAATATATCTATTGATGGTGATAGGTGGACTAATAGCAAAAATAAAACTACAGGTTCACTAATCGAGTTTGTGAGTGGTCACGATCAAACTAGCTATTTGAGAGCTATTTCAAAAATTACTAATAACAAGAACCTTTTACTACTTGAGCAATATTATGGTGAAGTAAAAAGACCTTATACATCTTTTTATGTACCGAAGCAGAAGCAAGCAAAGCCCGATCTTGCAAAGCTCAATGTGAAAAAGTTTTTAAAGCATCATGGCATTAACGAAAATGTATCTGAGGACTTATTCAGACTTAAAAAAGTACAAGTTGATAAGAAAGGCAGCATTTGGTTCCATGCCAACGATAACAACAATGAGGCCATTGAATTCTCTTTAGACAGCGACAATAAATACAAGTCAAAGCGTCATGGAGATACAACAGGCCCTTTTATTAAATCTCATAAGAATGAGAAAAATGTCACAATTTTTCCCGACTTTCTTAGTTTTTTAAAAACTAAGGGGAAAAAAGCATTTGATGACAAGAGATCAAATGCTCACCTCGTATTGATGGGATTAGAAGAAAAGGCCTTACATATTTTTTTGGCTACTAACTCAAATGTAAAAGACATTGAGATTGTTGAGCCAAAAAATAAGGGTCAAAACATGAATCAATGGAATTTCATCGACAAGGTAAAAAAAGACCTCAAACCGTATGGAATTACAGTTAATTCACTTTCTATTGATAAAGCCATCAAGAAGAAAAGAAGTCTCGATCTTGATTTATAAACTTAACTATGGAGAAAATTATAATGGAACAAAATACTATAAATAAATCGACAAACACTACAAGCAAAAAGACAGAATCAGTTGCAATTAGGTTCGATAAATCATTTATGAAACAAATCTCAAAGATTGTAGATAAAGCCAATAAAAAACAATATGGAAGAAAGATAAAAGCTAAATCAATTATTGTGAACACTATCTCCATTTTGGATGAAAAATTAATAGATAAAGTTATCAAAAAATCACAAGAAGAGTCACTGTCTGCCAATGATAAGAAAGATATGTATATGAAAGAGAACTTAACCAAATTCAAGGGAAGCAAGGAGGAATTTGAGCAAAAAATGATGGAATTAATGACAGGTTTTTTGTCACAAAGTCCAAGTTGATATTGTGACAAAATTTAATGAATTTTAGTCATTTTTAACAAGTTTTATGCTTGGCCAACTTAGGAGATTTTGATATGGTAAATATAGAAAATAATTTGGGTGTTAATCACGAAATGTGTGTCCCGAATTCGCTCTTTGACAATTTAATATGGGGAATAGATGAAGTATGTCATTTCACCAAGTATGCTAAAGGTACAATTTACAACCTAGTTAGCAGCGGTGAGATACCATACAGACGAGGACGTAAGAGAAAGCTGATTTTCATTCCTAGTGAAATCATTCAATGGTTAAAAGGAGAATGAAAATGGCTAAGAAGAATTACAAAAAGTTAAAAGGTGCTGTAGGTATATATCAAAATGAAATTACCAAACACTATCTTGTTGAAAAGAGAATAAAAGGTAAAACACACAATGCTACCTTTAAAACACTCTATGAAGCAAAACACTGGAGAAAGAACTTTGACGGGATTTCTCTAAAAGATGATGATACTTCAACATCATCTCATGCGACTTTAAAAGAAGTTTGGGAAACAATGCAAAAAGACCACTTTCCCACTCTCGCTGCTAGTACAAAGATGATTTGGATTAGAAGGTATAAGTTGCTAGAAATTTTGGAGCACCTTACTATGGATCAAATAACCCCCTCTAAGTTTACAGGGTGGGCGAATCACTGGGTCGAACAATTTAGTACAGAAGACTATCAATCTGGTCGTGGACAAGCGAGCCGATGTAATCTCAACAATGAACTAAATATGTTCGTAACAATATTCAATTGGTACAAGGAAAGTGAGAAGTACGAGAAGGAAGCCATTTTGCTGACAAATCCTGTCAAAAAGAAGCACAGGAAACTTGGTTTTATAAAACCAGTTCCCGACAGGAAAAAGCAAATTGACTTGGAAGATGCTTTTTTATTTTTTGAATACTTAAAACCTCTATATAAAAGCATGGCTAAATTACAGTTCTTTTGCGCTGCGAGGATTGGTGAAATAGCTGGAATGCAATGGAGCAATATTGATTTAAAGAATAGGAGGATGCTAATTAAGCACACTATTATTTGGGACAGTCATAAAGTATTCATGGAGTTGAAGCCTTTTCCGAAAAATAAAGAACCACGACCAGTTTTCATCACTGACGAAATATTTGAAATTCTCAGTCAGAGAAAGGTTTTTAAACTGCGTGGTTGTGATTATGTCTTTCATGTTGAAGGCATGCCGATAAACTACTGTACTGTACAAGTGAACTATAAAAATGCTCAAAGAAAGAGTGGTGTTCCTTACTCTGGGACTCACATTCTGAGACATGGAATGGCTAAGCTTGCACGACAAGTTGGTGGTGGTTTAGACGCTGTAATCGCGATGACAGGTCACAAAGACCTCAAGCTTGCAGATCATTACTCTAAGTGTAACGAAGACGATCAACGTGAATTCTCAAAAAAGATAATGAGCCATATTCGAGAAAAAAGAGGGACTGGCCCAAAAACTTCAACAGATTTTGCAAATGTCGTATCGCTAACAAGCTATAGAGATGGTACTAACAATTAAAAACGATCGGATTAGATCGGATTGGGGAATTTTTCCCGAAAATTATTTAATAAAATCATAAGGTTAAAACATATATGCCAGAGCTACCCGAAGTAAAAACAATCCAAGACCAACTAAATAAAATCATGCCCTTTACAATACTTGGGCACTCAAAGAGTAATGTCTCTGATTCAATCATTCATACAAAACTTGATAAGCTTAAAGGAAAAATCATTTTAAATGTGTCGAGAAAAGGAAAGATGCTAGATTTTATTTTAGATGACGGCAGACACCTACTCTCCCACCTAGGTATGACTGGGACATGGCTTATAAGTAAAGAAAAGATTATTGAAAAACATACTCACCTTCAATTTGAATCGAGTGATTATTTTCTCGCCTACGTGGATCCAAGAAGATTCGGCCATATGTATTTATATGACGAGGAAAATTCTCAAAAGAAACTCGCTGAACTAGGAGTTGATTTACTCGATAAAAATTTTACTTTTGAATACGTAAAAAAATCTCTCTTAAGATATCCTGAACGTTTTTTAAAAGTTACCCTTCTTGATCAATCTCTTTTTGCGGGAACTGGAAATTATATTGCCAATGAAATTTGTGCTCACGCCAAAATAAAACCTGACCGGATTGTTAAAAATATAACATCAAAGGAATTTAAAAATATCTATGAGGCTTTTTTCAAAGTACTAACACCTACCATTGAATCTGGTGGCACAACCTTTGCTGGAGGCTATAGAGACTCTACAGGAGCAAAGGGAGCAGGTGTAAATCATCTCGTAGTTTTTTATCAAAAAACATGTCAGATGTGTAAGAACTCTGATATTATAAAAATCGAATTAGCACAGCGGGGGACCTATTATTGTCCTAAATGTCAAAAATAAAGGTAGCTTATGAAAATTCTAGACTTTGATCTTGATAAATACGAATGCATTCTTTTTGATCTTGATGGAACTCTTATTGATTCTATGCCCTATCATAATGAAGCATGGATGAAAGCATTTTCAGATCATGGAGTCACAATTGATCAAAAATTTTTAGATGAGACCGCGGGTATGGCCAGCACTAGAATCGTAGGAATCATTAATGAGAGATTTACTAAAAATCTAGATCCAAACGAATTATCGGCCTATAAAAGAAATATATACTTAGAGAATATTGATAAGGTAAAACCCTTTTCTCCAGTTATGGATATTGTAAAAAAATATCACAAAAAAATCCCTCTAGGCATTGTCACTGGAAGCTCACACGCAGTTGTAGATTTTTTACTTCCAAAACTTGAGATTGCTCAATATTTTGATAGCATTGTTTGCTCCGATGATACAGAGCTTGGAAAAGATTCAACTGCACCCTATGAGCTTTCAAAAAAGCACTTAAATATTAATCTTCAAAATGCTCTTTTCTTAGATGATGGAGATGTGGGGCTTCGTGGAGCTAAATTAGCTGGAATGGATGTTATCCATTTAGATATTCACCATCCAGCTATCTATTTAAAATCTTTTTAAGAATTAATCATTTTCATCCTCTTTAGCCTTTTTGATCGATTCACTTCTCTCAATTCTTTTTCTCTCACGCTCCTCATACTTTTTAATATCATCTTTAGTGGGTGCTTTATCAATAATTTTAATGAGAGAAATTAATCGGTGAATATTACTTCCAGTATCATTTATGACAATCACACCAGGATCTCTAATATCAATAATCCTTCCATACCTAGACATAAAAGGTCTAAAATTTCTGGAGACTTCAGAGACGATATAGGGATTTTTTAATTTGATTGAGACCAGAGCATAATCATTATTCTCAGGGATTTCATCTTTACCATATTCAAATAAAGGAGTCGGACTATATCTTATATCTCTTGCATTTATTATCGACCAAGAATCTTCACCGTTTTTAATCCTAGCAAAGCCATTAAGATATAATATCTCAGAGATAAAATCGTCAGCATTTTTTTTATTGATTTTAAAATTCTTAGTTAGCTTTACAGCACCTTTTAATTCATTGTTATAAGTATACTTCTCCCCGGTAATATTCGATACAAGCTGAACGCAACTTTCAAGCTTTGAACAACTCTTACCTGCTGCGATAGCTGAAACATTTATAGTGAATAATAAAAATAATGCGATAGTTTTCATTAAATCTCCTTTTATATGATTTAATTAAGCATTCATTTAATTGGGAGAAAAATCAAACACAAGTATGTCAATTTTACTTGACACAAAAATGACAAATATCATTAATCCAGTAAATACTCTCGAATATCCCCTGTTACATTCTCAGGTCTTGTATAAGAGCGAGTTCCAACAGTTGAGCCTGAGTCAAAAAGATCAGCCCAGAAAGTTATTCCTTTTTTTGAACCAAGATACTCGTAGAATTTTTTATGATTATTATTTAGTGGCTTTTGAAGCGGTCTATATAAGATATCTCTTTGTATCATATGAGCATAGGCACCATGACTTTTAAAAGGTCTAAAGATTGAATCTATAAAAGGTCCTGTTCGAACTGCTTCTCTGAAGGCACCATTTTCATTTTTTATCGCTTCTGTATCAATATCTTTTTTTCCAAATTTTAAATAGTTTCCACTTTTCATATCTTTATTTATTATTTTTGTAAATTTCGTATCGCCTCTTGCTTTGAGTCTTCTGATTAATGTCACTATGATTGCTCTTTCAGATACGGCCATTTCATTTTCTATCGCATATTTTATTTTATCATTTTTCTTCATCCACGAGAGACTCTCAAGATAGAGATCCTGAAGATACTCTTTAATTAGTGCTTCATTATTCAGGGTATTATAGGCAACTAAAATAGCTTCTTTTAAATCTGAATCGAGTGAGTTAAATCGCTCAATGATTAAAGACTTCGTGAGATTACTAGGTCTGAACCCGTCTGAAACTTCAAAAGGTAATTCCTCAATACGAGTAATACTCGATCTAAACTTTAACTCTGTCCCTATTTCTTTATATCTGGTACCGAAGGCAGGATATTTTTTTTTAAAGTATTCTAGCTCATCTTTAAAGCCTAGGTCCCTATAAAACGGTGCAGTTTCAAAAATATTTGAGGCCCTAAATTCAGTGGAGTTATAAACTTCAAAGCAAACCTTATTTGCAAAAGATTGCCATGAGCAGATGAAGAGACAGAGTAATACGATCCATTTAACCATAATAAACTTATCGGCAATTTTTTTGAAATTTTAAAGATTGTCATAGGGATTAAATTAACAGCGAAAATACTTCAAGTAATCTCTCTCCCCTGCATTAATAACTTCAAGTGCCTCATTAAATCCATAGATCTCAGCGATTTCAACCTTAGGAGCAGCATTACTCTCCCCTGGTATTTCTTTATAGGTTTGGAAATAATGCTTTAATCCATCTAATAACTTTACAGGAACATCTTTAATATCCTTAAAATCTCCATAAGTAGCATCATCTTTTAAAACTGCAATAATTTTATCATCAACTTCTCCATTATCGATCATGCGCAATCCCCCAATAGGAATTGCTTCTAATAAAAAATCACTTTGAACAATCGTTCTATCTGTTAAAACACAAATATCAATAGGATCATTATCTCCGACAAAATTCTTTCTACCAAGTGCCTTCTCGGCCACCTCAGCGCTCATCTCTTTAGAATATGTTTGTGGAATAAAACCATATAAACTAGGGATGATATTTGAATACTTTTGAGGACGATCAACTTTAAGATAACCAGTTTTCTTATCCATCTCATACTTAACTCTATTAGAGGGAACGATTTCAATATAAACATTGATAATGTTTTTATTCTTATCACACCACAGCTCTACACCATGCCATGGGTTGGCCTTAAATAGGTTTGATTCTTTAACAATTTTTAAAATCTCTTTAATATCCATTTTCATTTCCTCTATTTTATGTTGATATGATTTCTTCATTTTCTAAATTTAATATTACAAAGTTACTAAAGTTAATAAATGCTTTTCTAAAGATTCGTATTTCTTTACGACTAAATTCTTTTTGTCTCGCAAACTCTTGATTGTTGAATATAATTCCAAGTGCTTTCGCTGATTTTTTAAGTTCAGCATCCTCAAAACAATCCACAAGAATCATAGCAGGGGGTGCAAACTCATTAGGATAAAAAAGCTTCTCAGATATTTTATGGTAACACTTATACTTTAATAATATTTCCTCATTAAAACTTTTAAATTTCTTAGGTATCGCCTTTAGGTCATTTTGTATTTCAGATCTAAGTTCTTCATCGATTTCTAAACGAGAAGAGATGATATGACCTTTTTGAATCAAACTTTTAAAAATATAGAATAGTTTTAAAATGACTAAACTGCCTAAAACAAGGATAATGAACTTATTTAGCTTAGAATCTTCCTTTTTTTCTTTAACTTTTTGAATAACTTCTTCTCTTTTCTCAATATTTTTAATATTTTCTTTAATTTGCTTCTTTTGTGTTTCTGAGAAAGATTGAGCTGACAATTCAAGGGACTCTAACTCTCCTTTCATATTTTTAAGTTCTGCCTCCATGACATTAATATCTTTAAGAGAAATATTCTCATTTGTATTTTTTAATTCTTGATTCACTTTATCTAAAACGATTGAATCATTATGATCCATTTTATAATTCTCATTAAGCTTTAACATATCCTCAATTATTTTGTTTTTACTCTCTAAAAGTTTATTTATCTTGATCGATTTTAGCTGAGTAGAAATATTGCTTTTCTTAATTTCAATTATCCCTTGATTTGTACTATGAAACTCATCTCTTAATTTTCTCATCTTTAATTGATCAGAGGGAGTCATATTTTTCAAGGAATTATCTATATTATCTAGAAGATCTGCAGGAAGGGGCATATCAAGGACTGTCTCTAATATTTCCATGAGATTATCTACTTCTATATTTTTGATTTCAATTTTTTGAAGGGGTTTTATTTTTTTTAATTCGCTCTTAACCTCTTCTGCAACATCCATTTTAACCGGTGCTAATAATTTTTTTACAATTTTGTCCAATAAACTATAGTTCGGGGAAATAAAACTCATTGAGATCAAAAAGCTCAGTATTAATAAAAAGAATTGTGGAAATAATTTTTTAGATAATGATAATATATTTATCGAATATGAGCTTTTTGTTAATTTTGAATAGTAAAAATCAATTAGTAACTTGTGCAAGATGATAAAAAGACATAAAAAAATTATCCCTAAAACTTGTACCTCTATGAGTTTAAAATCAGATATAAAACAAAAAATACCTAGTCCCACAAAAAGATTTACGAAGGTAATTGTCCATATTCTGGCATTATATAGCATGATTAGAAGATAAATTGAAATAATACCAGAGCCTAGAGAACTATGAGGAATAATGAGGTATTTTCCTGCAATATAAAGAGAAATGATACATGCAAAAATAAGAATGACTCTTAAGGTTAGTCCATTCATTTTTATATGATCAAATTTAGAATCTCTATTTTTTTCGTCATAACTCTCAGAAATAAACGTGACGCCGCCGTAAGCCTGATCTACCTTTCGATTATGGATTAAATCTTGTAAAAAATACATTCTTCCAAAACTATCAACAGATTTTTTCCATGAATAAATCAATACTCCGAATAAAAATATTAAATGATAGATGATATTAAAAAGGTTAAAACTATTATGACTCAAATCATAACTTATAATAAGAAGTGAAAAATAGAGCCCTGATAAGATATTTAGGGCCAAATGAAAATTAGACCCTTTTAAATGCATCTCTAACTCTTCTTTTATATTCAAACTGATCATGAATATCTACAATTGATAAAATTATATTTTTGTCTTTACAGAATTTTTTCAAATATTCTAACTCACTTGGTAATTGTTCCAAAATTGTTTTTACCCATAATTTATCTCCCTCTGAGACATTTGAGAATAATTCATTAACTCCTGTGACGACAATAAGATGGAGTCCTCTAGATTTGCGACTTACATCTTCAATAAGCTTTAAGTAATGCTTCCAAAGCTTACCAGGAACAATACTTGTAATGATATAAGTATTGTTTACAGGTCTCGTATTTCTTTGAATTTTTTTATTAAATAAAATAACCTCTGAAGATAAACTTCCACCACGGTGATACAGCTCACTAGAATTAAATACCTCTAACTTCATTCCTGCAATCATGAGCTCCATTGCAGTTAGATGCTTCTTACCTGATTTTGGTGGAATAAATTGACTATGAGTCTGAAGACCAATGGAATTATTTGATTTTATATGTTCATAACAAAGGGATAAAGCTAAATCTCTTGAATACTCAAAGGTGGATTTTCTTCCTTCCCCTACATGGAGACGATTATCATTTATAAAGATGATATCAATTAGTGCATTACTATTATCTTCGAATTCATTAACGATCAAGTGCTGAGACTTAAGAGATAACTTCCAATTGATTCTCTTTACACTATCTCCAGGTATATATTCCCTAGTTCTATAAAAATTGACACTCTCTCCCCTTAGAAGAGAATCATAAATACCAAATTCAGAGCTATGATAATTTGCATGAACTTTTGGTGCGTTAGATCTCATCACTCGTGGGTATACATCAATATGGCTTGCAGTTATTTCTTCAAAACTCAAACGATGAAGTCCAATAGCATCAGTAAGCATCATTGTCATTGGGCCAAACACTTTTTTTCCCATTCCATTATTCATTTCAATTTTCTTTTCTAATTTTAGTCTTCTATGAGGAAAAAATCGTGAAAAATAAAATGCATATTGAGTGGTAAGATTTTTGGTTTGGTAACCTTGAAAATAATCATTAATAATCAAATTTGAATATTCAAATGAGTAAGGATTTGAAATATTATACTTAAGTATTTCACTTCGATCTTCTATTGAGTGAGAATTATATTCTCGCTTCACTTTTAGTCCATGGCCTAGTTTTCGAAGAGTAAAATAATTATAATAATAAATAACAAGTAAAGGGAAGAAAAAATAAAGTGTCTGGATTTCTATTGCCGCACAAATAAATAAAAACCACATGCACAGAATAAACATTGTTTTTGGGAAAATGAACCCTATATTTGAAAAAATAAAAGCAAAAGGACCTTCTCTTTTTATACTTAATAACTTCGAATAATCACTCCACTTATCAAGACGAGGTCGAATCATAACCGAGGTGACCTAACAGACCTTAAAACATCATTTATGACTTCAATAATTTTTACATCTTCAAACATCGCTTCATCATTTAAAATTAATCTATGGTTTAAAACTGGAATAGCAATTGAATGAATATCACTTGGAATCACATAAGATCTTCCTTTAATCAGAGCAAGCGCCTGGCCTAATTTCGCTAGAGAAAGAGATGCCCTTGGGGAAGCACCATGCTTTATTTTAGGGTGTTTTCTTGTTTTTGTGACAATCTCAATAATATATTTATATATATCCTCATCTATTTTTACTTTTGAGATATGCTCTTGCATTTGGTGAAGCATTTTTGAATTTAGAAGAGGTTCTAATTTTTCAAGTGGATGAATATCATTTTGAGCTTTAAGCATTCTTACTTCATTTTCTGCTGACATTCCCCCTAAGCTTATTCTAATGGTAAACCTATCTAATTGAGCTTCAGGTAATGGAAATGTTCCATGTTGTTCTATTGGATTTTGAGTGGCCAAAACGATAAACTCAGAAGGAAGATTTGTCGTTTGATTATCAACGGTAATTTGCCTCTCGGCCATTGCCTCTAACAATGCAGATTGAGTTCGAGGAGTTGACCGATTAATTTCATCTGCTAAAAAGAATGAAGAAAAAATAGGTCCCTTTTGAAAATGAAACTTTCTCGTCTCTGAATCATAGACTGTTGTTCCTAAAATATCATTTGGGAGTAGATCAGGAGTGAATTGCACACGACCGAGATCAAGATCACAAATCTTTGCAAAAGCTTTTGCAAGCACAGTTTTTCCTGTTCCTGGAACATCTTCTAGTAAAACATGTCCACCCATAAGCCATGTAGCAAAAATTAATTCGATTGATGATTCTTTATCATAAATGACAGAACTAATTGAATCTAGGACCTCTTTTATCTTGCTTTTCATTGCTTCCCCTATCAAACTATTTTAGCAGTTATCACTCCTAAGACAACTAGGTTAACTTTTGTACATGCCTAATTTGCCAATTATAATTGTCAATTTTTCTTTGTATAAGTTCACCCATCCATTTGATTTTATTAGCTTTTTTCTTAAAAGACTGTTTTCATCACTTGATTTTCTAGATTAGACCTAAGATAGAGAAATGAAAACTTCAATCAGAAATTCATTCCTTCTTTTATTAACCTTCCTTCTTAGTCTAAAAATATTTGCCTCTTTTGAAATAGATAAATTATGTGAAGACATTGATATTAAAACTTGTGATACAAATCATCAAAACCAAAATATCCTTGGTGAAATTGGTAATAATTTTAATGCAAGTATTTTTGAGCATCAATTCTTTTTCGAAGAAGCAAAAAAATATTCTACAGAGCTAAAAAACTTCAAAAATGAATGGAGTGATTTTTTAAGATTTGTAAACTTTAGACATAAGAATTTTGGTTTAGCTGAAAAAGAGACAGATAAACATGAAGAATATGAAAACCTTTTAAATACATTACTTAAGCAAGCTGATGAATTAATCGTTCTAGAAGAGCTGATTCAGATAAATACTGCTCAATTGAACCATGTATCAATGAAACATCTACCTCTAAAAAGAATCGAACTTGAGGAGAAGCAACGTTTTCTAAATTCCTATAAAGAAGAGTTGAAAACGGAATATTTTTGGTGGTCACAAGCTGACTTTAAAGAACTATCAAATATTTCAGATGAGAATCTAAGGAAAAAAGAAAAAATTAATATCCTCACAAATCATATGGTAGAAGCTTTTCAGGGACTAGATAAAGCGAATATAAATTATCAATTATCAAAAGCTGTCTATGAAAAACCCGAAAATAGTGACTCATTAGAGTTAGACTTTTATCTTATTAACTCAAAAATGCCTGCCCCCTTAAGAGACCAAATTATCAGTAGGGCTTTTATCAATTGGTCTGAAAAATCTTCTCATGAAAGAAAAGCGTGGTGTCATATTTCAAAAAAGAGTGAAATCACAAAAGATTTTTTTGAGAAAATAGATAAAACGAGCAAAATTGTCTTCTTAGTCGCAAGCTTGGCTCCTACTCCATTAGCCCTCTCCTTGAGAACAACAAGGGCAATGCGAATGGCCGGATATATCCAAACGGTAGCATCAGCAGGGCTTATGACTGATCTTGCCATCAATTACAATTTGAAAGCCAATGAGTGTTCCCTAAGACACGTCGATTATCTTTCGACTCAAAAAAAGGAAGAGCTCCAAAATTTGGAACAATGCCTTAACGAAGAAGAGTCATTAAGAATATCAGTTCTTCTCAGTTTCATACCTGTCGCTACTGTAGCTCAATTACCTTCTCTTGCTCTTAAAATTAAGAATTTAAGAAGTTATGAGAATATATTTCCTAAGAAATATATCACGACAAATGACTTTCAAAGAAATGTCTTAATCGATTCAAAACTGATAGGGAGTGGTACAACAACGGGGAGTATTTCCATAGACCCGATGGGAAAAGTCATCACGCAAATCGATACTCGCTTTGTTTCAAAAGTCAATGGAATTAATGTAGATCAGTACACTGCTGATTACTTTAACTTTGTAGGTAAAATTTATGGTGAGAGGCTAAAACTATCTTCAAAAGAAATTGATAGCTTTGTTGAATCATCAAAAGTGATGAGTGACAGAATGTATATTGTGACACAGACAAAGAGCTTACCAAATGCCAAACACAATAGTTTCGATGCAGGCATTTCCCTTGTAAGCTCAAAGCATAAAGATGAACTTCTCCCACTAGAGAAAGCGACAGGTGTCCTCATCGACAGACCCAAGAACGGTGGTATCGTGCTCGAATTAAGTAGACTTGTCGTTTCAAAAGAAGCAGAAAAATTAGAAAAAGGAATATTCCAGAGACTTCTCAACCAATCCTTAGAAATTAGTATGGGAAATCCTTCAGTCGAAAAATTTGTCTACTATACGTCTAAGGGTCATTATAAAATCTATGACCGAATTGGTATTAAAGGTAAGGTCAAACAAGAAGTGAATGATGGAAGAGACGTTATCGTTGAAGTTGATAGGGCAACTGTTGAAGAGTATTTAGAGCGGATCAAAACAAAAGTTATTGCTGCAAATTAATTTAATTTTTTAATTATTCGTACACTTTTTGTTCAGTAAAATAACTTATAAAAACAAGTTCTATCAAGTACTCTCAAGATTCAAGTTTCTTACCATGATGACGAAAATACTTATATGAAATATATCATTTTTCTTATATTTAACTGCTCACTTGCCTATTCAAACACAGAAGCTATTTCAATGCTTAATTCTATTAACACAGAACTAGGAAATAAATCAGCAACAAATGCATGCCCTGAAGAACAAAATCAAGACTTCACACCTCATACATTTGTAGATGCATCAAAAAACCATCAAATAAAATACTCTTGTAAGTCTCTTGAAGGACTTACTAGCGAAATAGACTCATATACTAGATATTTTGGACAATTATATTGTAAATCCCAATTTGGGAATTCAGGTTATAATTGTTCTGAAACTAACCAAGAAATGATAGATTCGAGGGCCAATGATAAGGTCCTTATGAATAGGATAATTGATTTTACTAAAGAAAAATTTGAATCATATAAAATCTCTCTTAGAGATGAATGCTGTCATGATAAAAGTCAAAAATGTTATCAAAGATTTAATGAACTAAAATTAGAAGTACCAAACAATAATATAACCAATGCACACTATAACTTTACGGTTTCTCATCATAATTTAACTTATAATAGTATAGAAATCACTACTCTAAAACTTGCCAGTGAATATACTCAAGAAGGCATTGAGCGATTGCTGCTGCATGAAATGGGGCATGTTTGTCATGTAGCTTTAGTATCAGAGAAAACGACAGCTGACTTTAATCGTTTTGCCCAAAATGAAACAAAATGCACTCAGGAAGTTGGAGAAGAGTATTTTTACAATTTCGATAAAAATGTACAAAGCTGCTTGCTTAAAAATCTGGAAAAACAAATAAAAAAGAATCCCAATACATCAGATAAATATTGTTATGGAAAATGGTACCGAGAGGCCGCTGCAGAGATGATGTTTAAACACAGAATGGATTCAATATATCATTGGATTAAACCTGCTTACTCCGATATAAGAGTCAGTAAAAATAATTCAAATATCTATGAGTTGCACGATTGCGTTAAAGAAAATCTTCCAAAAGATCAGGTCTGTTCAGCGAAATAACTTTTTTAGAGTCAGATTAAATTATCTTTGTTATAAAAATTCGTATACTAAATTAAAAAATATCATAAAGGCTTAAAATGAGTAAAGAATTATCGCGATGCACATTTGCTATCATCTCCCACCCCGATGCGGGAAAGACGACAGTTACTGAAAAACTAATTTGGTTTGGAGGAGTTGTCAGAGAAGCTGGTATGGTTAAGGCGAAAGCTGGTGGAGAATCTGCAAAATCAGACTGGATGCAAATGGAGCAAGATAGAGGGATCTCGATTACGTCATCGGTTATGAGTTATCACTATAATAATCGCTATGTTCATTTGCTTGATACTCCAGGACATAAAGATTTCTCAGAGGATACCTATAGGACTCTCACGGCCGTTGAATCAGTTTTAATGATGATCGATGGAGCTAAAGGGGTTGAGGAGCAAACTCAAAAATTAATGGATGTTTGTCGATTACGAGACACTCCCATCGTAACCTTTATGAATAAATTTGATCGAGAGTCTCTGGATGCATTTGAGCTTATAGATAATATTGAAAAAGAATTATCTATTCAATGTATACCAATGACATGGCCTATTGGCATGGGTGTGGATTTTAAAGGTGTATATGATCTTCTCACAAAAAAAGTAAGAGTCTTTGGCGATAAAAAAGATCCTTTTAATCCAACCATTATTGATGCAACTGATTTAAATAATCCCATTCTCGTAAAATATATTGGAGCAGAGCTTCGTGATAAATTAGAAGAAGATTTAGGTATGGTAGAAGAGCTTATTCCTGAGTTCTCTATGGAAGAATACCTTGCAGGGATTCAAACTCCTGTTTTCTTTGGATCAGCACTCTATAATTTTGGGGTTAAAGAAGTTCTCGATATGATTACAGTCAATGCCCCAGGTCCTCGCGCAAGAAAGGCAAAGCTTGAACCCTTTGATCAGCACTCGGATGAAATTACAATTGATCCTAATATTGAAAAAACTTTCTCTGGATTTGTCTTTAAAATTCAGGCGAATATGGATAAAAAGCATAGAGACCGAATTGCCTTTATGCGAGTTTGCACAGGAAAGTTTGAGAGAAATCAAAAATTATTTCACGTAAGATCTGGTAAAGAAATTAAAATTGCTGCTCCTCAAATTTTTCAAGCACGTGACCGTGAAATAGCAGAAGAGGCCTATCCAGGAGATATCATAGGACTACATGATTCTGGGAAATTACAAATTGGTGATACCTTTACTGAAGGTAAAAAAATTATGTATTCAGGGATTCCATCATTTGCCCCTGAATTATTTAAAAAAGTTGTTCTAAAAGATCCACTAAAAGCAAAACATCTTGATAAGGGCCTAAGGCAACTTGCTGAAGAAGGTGCAACTCAGCTATTTGTAAGAACTGCGACCAATGAAAAAATGCTTGGGGCGGTTGGGGCCCTACAATTTGAAGTCGTTAAATTTAGACTTGAAGATGAATACAATGTTCATGCTGATTACGAAATGACCCCATTTAATGGTGTACGTTGGGTAAAATTCCTTAACAAAAAACAAGAAGAAAAATTTCTAAGTGAATATAGTGGAAATATTCTTCTCGATGGTAAGGACAGAATTTGTTATGGCGTGAAGTCTCCATGGGATCTAAAACTATGCCTTGAGAAAAACCCTGAAGTAAAGTTCTATAAAAATTCAGATTATATTGAAAATCATCATTAATTTTTTAAGCGAAGATAAAATAAGTTCTCTTTCAGAGTGGTTATTTTATCTTTGTGAACCTCAATAGGTAAATCGATTATTTCTTTCGTCTCAATCGAATACTCATCTCCATAATACAGAGTAATATCTTTATCACTAATGGAGAATGGTGGGCCCGATTCTGAATCAAATTCGAGAGTAATGATCAACTGATTCGACACTTTTAGCTTTTTTATTAAAGATATATATTTAGCACGAAGATTAGTATTAAGGGCAATTAAGCTCGCTCGATCATAGAGATAATGAAATTGATATTGTGAAAAATCGATTTCAAAAATATCCCCACAAATAATCGTAATTTGACTAGAAGTATATTCTATCCAATAACTTTTTTGAGTTTTACTAAATTCTATCTTATTTTCAGAAAAAAATTCTTCACATGCAATGCTTGATAACTCAACTCCCACGACATTTAGACCTAGACTTGCAAGATAAATAAGGTCAAGAGACTTTCCGCAAAGAGGAACTAAGATATAATCTTTACTAGATGATGCACTCGAAAAAAAATCTTTATATTTGCTAAGTAAGTTATGAACACGATTTTGATGAAAGCCAATCTCTTTAGACTCCCATTTATTTAACCAAAATTCATTCACTAATTAACTTCCCAAGTATTACCGGACATAAGGAGTTTTTTAATATCTCCTTTTCCTTTTTTATCTAATTGATCATCTATTTGAGAGAAAAATCCGTCTTCATATGTATTTACTTCAATACGTTTTAAAACTCCAAGTGGCATAGGTCCATTTACACCATCTAGATTTGCTAGAATTTGAGCTAAACACTCATCAGTTGGATCATGAATAAAAAGTTTATCCTCATTACCACTCACTTCTACTTCCTTAAAGTGAAAGCCATCTTGAATCAGACCTCTATTATTATCTTTTCCAAAGATCATTGGTTTTCCCTCTTCGAGTCTAACTGTATGGTCATCTCGAACAGATCTATTGGTAAACTCATCGTGAATTTTATCATTGAAGATAATACAGTTTTGGAAAACTTCAACAATACTTGTTCCTTTATGAGCAGAAGCTTTCGCAAAGACTTCGATCATATGCTTTGGATCTGTATCAATGGTTCTGGCAAAAAAAGTTGCCCCAGCACCCATGGCAAACTTAGCAGGAGTAAATGTTCTATCAATTGACCCAAGAGGAGTTGATTTCGTTTTCGTCCCCTGTCTTGAAGTCGGTGAATATTGACCTTTTGTTAGCCCATAAATTTCATTATTAAA
>Ga0115005_10000617_pt1 | contig 27688 bp, 24 predicted proteins | sample ArcOceMetagenome_FD_87163 | JGI IMG/M metagenome (GOLD analysis project Ga0115005, IMG submission 87163) | Marine eukaryotic phytoplankton communities from Arctic Ocean - Arctic Ocean - Greenland ARC118M Metagenome | ecosystem: Environmental > Aquatic > Marine > Oceanic | place: Arctic Ocean...
AAGGTCAAATTCGACCAAGTCATATTGCTCGTTGTCTACTTTTAGGTACCAACCTTTTGTGTACCAGTCACCCAGAACAATACGCTCCCGGTTTTGGCCTTCGTGCTGCCAATTATGTACAGCCGGGCGGTGGGTGTGACCATGTATTATTCGAGTAGATTGGCGCTTGCTGAGTTCGATATCAACGGCTGAAGGGGTTACATCCATAATGCTATCTTCTTTCATGCTGTTGCTCGATTGGCTTTCACTGCGGGCTTTTTGTGCGTAAGCAATACGATCATCAATGGGCTGAGCTAAAAACTGTTGTTGCCATTGAGGGTTGCGAGCCATCTTACGGAATTCCATATAGGCTTCATCTTGGGTACACAAGCTGTCCCCATGCATCAAGACAACGGGCTCTGAGCCTAGTTGAATGACGGTAGGGTCATCTAGCAAGGTCATGCCAGCCGCGTCACAGAAGTCCTTTCCGATTAAAAAATCACGATTACCATGCATAAAATACAGGTTAACACCGCGGTCCTTTGTGGCTTTTAATACTTGTTGGATTTGCTCAATGTAGGGATGTTTGACGTCATCACCAATCCAGTAGTTGAAGAAGTCCCCTAAGATATAGAGGGTGTCACCGGCTTGGGGTTCGAGCATGAAATCAAGAAAACCCGCAGTAATGCGGGTCTCCTCAGGCGCTAGGTGTAAATCACTAATAAACCAAGTGCTCATGGGCAGGCTTATTCAACGATTTCAGTGCTGTCGATGGTAATTGGCTCAACAGGCACATCTTGATGACCCATGGCCATGCCGGTTTTCACGCCTTTCATGCGGTTAACCACATCCATGCCTTCAACCACTTCTCCAAATACGCAGTAGCCCCAGCCCTCAGGGTTTTTGCCGGTGTGATCTAGGAAGCCGTTGTCTTTCACGTTGATGAAAAACTGGTTAGAGGCACTGTGAGGGTCCATGGTACGTGCCATAGCAATGGTGCCTTCTTTATTAGACAAGCCATTGTCCGCTTCGTTTTGGATGGTGCCTTGGGTAGCTGGACGCTGGCTCATGTCTTTTTCCATGCCGCCACCTTGAACCATGAAACCATCGATAACACGGTGGAAGATCAAGCCATCGTAAAAGCCTTCTTTTACGTAGTTGATGAAATTTTCAACAGTTTTAGGGGCTTTTTCTGCATTTAGGGACAACTTAATGTCGCCAAAACTGGTTTTTAATACAACCTGAGTCACGGGACCACCTTTTCTATGTGCTTGTGTTTAAAGGGTGCGTATAATACGGCTTTTATATTTTTCTAGCCAGCGGGCAGGGGGAATTCTCCCCACTCTTATTGCAAAAGTAGCAAAAGAGCGGCCCAAGGCCATATTCAATTGAGCTTAAGAAATGACAGAAGAAAAGGCAAAACCCGTTAATTTTATCGAGAAAATCATTAACGAAGACCTTGCCAGTGGTAAACACAGCAATATCGTGACTCGATTCCCACCTGAGCCAAATGGCTACCTGCATATTGGTCACGCCAAATCCATCTGTTTGAATTTTGGTCTGGCGCAGCAATTTGGCGGCCAATGTAACCTGCGTTTTGACGACACCAACCCAGAGAAAGAAGAAGACGAATACGTAAAGTCGATTCAAGACGATGTGCGTTGGTTGGGCTTCCAATGGGCAGGGGATATTCGCTATACCTCCGATTATTTTGATCAGCTGCATGCTTGGGCGATTGATCTAATTAAAGCGGGCAAAGCCTATGTGTGTGATTTATCGGCTGAACAAGCAAAAGAATACCGTGGTAGCTTTGAGCAACCTGGTAAAAATAGCCCATTCCGCGATCGCAGTGTTGAGGAAAACCTTGAGCTGTTTGAAAAAATGCGCGCAGGTGAGTTTGACGAAGGCGCTTGTGGCCTTCGTGTGAAAATCGACATGGCCTCACCGAATATGAGCATGCGTGACCCTTACATTTACCGTATTAAAAAAGCGACTCACCACCAAACCGGTGACAAGTGGTGCATCTACCCAAGCTATGACTTTGCCCATGGCCAGTCGGATGCCATAGAGGGCATTACCCATTCTGTGTGTACGCTTGAGTTTGCAGACCACCGCCCATTGTATGAGTGGTTTATTGCCAACCTTGAAACGCCAGCGGAGCCTCATCAATATGAGTTTGGCCGCTTAAACATTAATTACACCGTAACCAGTAAGCGTAAATTACGTGCTTTGGTGGAAGGCAAAGTGGTAAATGGCTGGGACGACCCACGTATGCCAACTATTAGCGGTATGCGTCGTCGTGGTTACACGCCTGCGGCCATTCGTAATTTCTGTGACTCTTTAGCCGTTGCAAAAACCGACGGTACGGTTGACGTGGCACAGTTAGAATTTTTCATTCGTGATGATTTAAATCAAAATGCACCGCGTGCCATGTGTGTGATTAATCCACTTAAAGTGGTGATTACCAATATGGCTGCTGATCATGATCAAACATTAACAGTGCCTTATTTACAAGATCGTGAAGAATTGGGTGAGCGTGAGATGCCGTTCACTAATGAAATCTTCATTGATCAAGATGATTTTAAAGAAGAATACAGCAAGAAATTCAAAAAGAAATTCTGTGTAGGTAAACGTATTCGTTTGCGTCATGGTTATGTGATTCAAGCAGATGGTTTTGAAAAAGACGCCGAAGGCAATATCACCCAAGTGAATGCCTCGTTAATCGAAAACACTCTGGGCTGCGATCCTGAAGATGGCGACAAACCAAAAGGCGTGGTGCATTGGGTCAGCTGTAAACATGCTGTAGAAGCTGAATTACGCATCTATGATCGCTTATTTACAGATGCAAACCCAGATGGCGGTAAAAAAGACTTCATGGAATGTTTAGACCCTGAATCCCTTGTGGTGAAAACCGATTTGATTGAACCGGCTTTGGCAAGTGTTGAACCTGAGACAGGTTTCCAGTTTGAGCGTGAAGGGTATTACGTGGCCGACCGCTTTGATCACTCAAGTGTTAAGCCGGTGTTCAATCTGACCATTGGTCTGCGTGAAGATAAATCGTTAGCGAGTTAAAAAACTACGAACTCGCACTTGCGAGTTATATCGGGCGCAGGTGCGCCCTTGTACAGTTAGATTTTCGACTTATCAATCAAGTAGGGCGGGCAATACCCGCCAATTTAATTTTGAGTAACGTCTTAATTAAATAATAAACACATTCAAAATGTAGGGTGTTGTTAGACACCACTCAAAGTAGAAAGATTATGACCCTAAAAATATACAATACGTTAACGCGTCAAAAAGAAGACTTTAAACCACTGCAAGCTGGTAAGGTTGGCATGTATGTGTGTGGCATGACGGTTTACGATTTTTGTCACATGGGTCATGCGCGTGTGATGGTGTCATTCGATGTGATTGTGCGTTACTTGCGTCATTGCGGTTACGATGTGAATTACATCCGCAACATTACGGATATCGACGACAAAATCATTAACCGTGCAGTTGAAAATAAAGAACCGTTTAATGTGCTGGTTGACCGCATGGTTGATGCCATGAATGAAGACTTCGCCAAATTAAATGTATTAACGCCTAATAGTGAGCCAAAGGCCACGGATCACATTGAAGGCATTATTGCTATGGTAAACACCTTGATTGAAAAAGGCTTCGCCTATGCGGCCTCTAATGGTGATGTGTATTATCGTGTACGTAAGTTTGATGGTTACGGTAAGTTGTCGGGCAAAATTCTAGAAGAGCTAGAAAGCGGTGCCCGTATTGAAGTGACCGAAGAAAAAGAAGATCCACTGGATTTTGTACTGTGGAAATCAGCCAAACCAGGCGAGCCATCTTGGTCAAGCCCTTGGGGTGAAGGTCGTCCGGGTTGGCACATTGAATGTTCAGTGATGTCTACTTGCTGCTTAGGTAATAATTTTGACATTCATGGTGGTGGCCCTGATTTAAAATTCCCTCACCATGAGAATGAAATTGCGCAAAGCGAAGCGGCAACCGGTGAGCACTACGCCAATACCTGGATGCACGCGGGTGCACTGCGCATTGACGGTGAAAAAATGTCTAAGTCACTGGGTAATTTTTTCACTATTCGTGATGTGTTAAAAGAATACGATGCCGAAGTGATTCGCTTCTTCTTAGCGTCGGTGCAGTACCGCAGTGAAATTAATTATAGCCAAGCTGGCTTACAAGATGCCCAAACTAAATTAGACCGTCTTTATAATGCCCTTAAAGGTTGCGATTTTTCGGTTGAACTAGACTTGGCCGATGCGGATCTTTCCGGTTTTGTTGCACAGTTTAAAGCGGCCATGGATGACGACTTTAATACGCCTAAGGCTATCGCGGTTATGTTTGACCTTGTGTCGAGCATAAATAAATCTGAAGGCTCTGAAAAAGATAAACTGGCCAGCTTGCTTAAAACCTTTGCGGATGTCTTAGGGTGTTTGCAAACTGACCCAGAGGATTACTTTCAGCAGGGTGTGGATATTGACGAAGCCTATATTCAAGAGATGATCGAAAAACGTGTTCAAGCAAAAAAAGGCAAAGACTTTGCTTTAGCGGATAAAATTCGTAATGACTTGGATGCACAGGGTATAGAGCTGCAAGATAGCCGAGAGGGGACCACCTGGGTTAAGAAGTGATTTTAAATTTAGATTTTAAATTAAAGAGAAGCGCCGCAAGGCGCTTTTTTAATTGTTTTTTATAAGTTATTCCTGAAGCGTTTCTCGTGGCAACTCCCCAAATACATTCTTATAATCCTTAGCAAACTGCCCTAAATGCCAAAAGCCCCAGCGAGCGGCGATATCGCCAATGGTTTCTCCTGTTTTTGCTTGTTTTAGATCCCGTCTTACACCGTTTAAGCGCGTATAACGTAAATATTGAATGGGGGATAGCCCTAAAATACTTTCAAAACTATTCTGTAATGTTCGCCGACTGGTATGACACGCTTCGCATAACTCACTTAAGGTAATGGCTCGTTCGTGGTGTTGATGTAAATAATCACGGGCGCGGTTAACGATGGATTTACGGTGTTGGTAACTGGTGTGTATGGTTTGATTCGGGGATTCCTTGCTGAATATTTCCAGTAAACCCATATGAATTAAATCTTGCGTCAGGTGGTCGGGGGTTCCATGGGTATCGGTTGCGTTGTGATTTAATAAGCGAGCCAATAAAAAATTAATGGCGCTAAGTGTGTTATCTGGAATGCTCAAGCGTTCGTTATGAAGAATATCTTGCCAATTTAACTCTATGCCTTGTTTATTTGCTTGGTTTAACAGCTTGTCACGGCTAATAACGAGGCCGTAAATATCAAACGCATCAGGAGTGGTTAATTCAAACTCAATATTACCTGGTCGACACATGATGTCATTGGCGTTAAGAGACAAACCATTGATTTTACTTTCAGTGTGTTTGCCTTGTGAGTGTGGGGCGATGCCTAGCCAAATACTGTCAGGCCAGACCAAACAACTTTGACTCAACGCTTGGCTAGTGTGTTCTTTAAATACCTGCAAATCTTCAAATGGGCGCTCAATGATTTGCCCGTAAAACTCTCCCGCACTGATTTGATCATAATGCTGCTGCCAGTCAGTGAGATTATGTGCATGCTCATGGGCATCGTGACTCACGGTGTTAATAATCGGTTGGTGGTTGCGTGTGACGACGGATTCAATCATAAATTCAAACCTAAATTCTGCTTTGTTTTGGTGCTCTTTGCCCAGTTATGGGTCGTGCTACTGGTTTTTAACTGTCTAATATTTGCCATAATTTGATAATGTGTTTTGGTTAGGCTTGTTAAAGTAGCATCACTGGCTAGCGACGGTGATTGATTCACTCTGTATTGGGTCATTATGTGATTTGCTGATCAATATTAATTTCCAATGAGCAAAGCCCGTGCCGAATAATAAGGTTTTTTAAAACAACGTTATGTCTAAATTTAAATATGTATTAGGTAATGAAACCTTTCAGTTTGAGAGTTTGGCCCAGCTTATGGCAAAGGCGACGCCTTTAAGAAGTGGCGATGTTTTAGCGGGAGTGGCGGCACAAACTGAAAAAGAGCGTGCAGTGGCGCAATTGTGTCTTGCGGATGTGCCGTTAAAAACATTTTTAAATCAGGCATTAGTTGCTTACGAAGATGATGAGATCACCCGTCTTATTATAGATGGTCATGATGCGCTGGCATTTCATGCCATCAGCCACATGACAGTGGGAGACTTTCGTAATTATTTGCTCAGTGTTGAATGTACAGGGCAGGTGATAAGCGCATTACGTTTGGGTATTACACCAGAGATGGCTGCGGCAGTGAGTAAAATCATGCGCAATCAAGATTTAATCTTGGTAGCAAAAAAATGTGAAGTAATCACACAGTTTAGAAACACTCTAGGGTTGCATGGCCATTTTTCTACGCGCCTGCAACCGAATCACCCAACCGATGATATGACAGGCATCGCCGCCAGTATATTAGACGGCTTAATGTATGCAAATGGTGATGCGGTGATTGGCATTAACCCCGCCACCGATAACGTGCAGCAATGTACCGTGTTATTAAAAATGATTGATGATGTGATTCAACATTATGAGATACCCAGTCAGTCCTGTGTCTTAACCCATGTGACCAATACGATTGAATGTATTGAAAATGGTGCCCCCGTGGATTTGGTTTTTCAAAGTATCGGCGGTACACAAGCCACCAATGATAGTTTTGGTTTTAACTTAAATACATTAAAAGAAGCACAGCAAGCCGCGCTGGAATTAAAGCGTGGCAGTGTTGGGCAAAATGTTATGTATTTTGAAACCGGCCAGGGCAGTAGCCTAAGTGCCAATGCTCATCATGGCTTAGACCAACAAACCTGTGAAGTACGTGCCTATGCGGTAGCACGACACTTTGATCCGTTTTTAGTTAATACCGTGGTGGGGTTTATTGGCCCTGAATATTTATACGATGGCAAACAAATTATTCGCGCCGGATTAGAAGATCATTTTTGTGGCAAGTTACTCGGTTTACCCATGGGATGCGATGTTTGTTATACCAACCATGCCGAAGCCGATCAAAACGACATGGATAATTTACTCACCTTACTTGCCAATGCGGGCTGTACATTTGTGATGGGCATTCCGGGTTCGGATGACATTATGCTGAATTATCAAACCACGTCGTTTCATGATGCATTGTATGTTCGACAACTATTAGGCTTACGTGCAGCGCCGGAGTTTGAACAATGGTTGGCAAAGATGCACATTATGGATGGCAATTTTCAGTTAAATAGTCAAATTCCCAGTGCGTTTTCTAAGCATATAACCCATATATGTGGAGGCAATTAATATGAGTAATAAATCGCCTTCGACTAATCATGTGGTCACAAATTCTTGGCAAACACTAAAAGACTTTACCGATGCTCGCATTGCGCTTGGGCGTGCGGGTACATCTATTCCCACTGCTGAAATGCTTAAATTTCAGCTTGAGCATGCCCAAGCTCGTGATGCGGTGCACTTGCCTTTAGAGGCTGATGAACTTTATAAAACGCTTAAAAGTGCGTTAATCGATCGCCCCCAAGCCCTCGATTTATTTGCCAGTGCTGAGCCATTATTGGTGAACAGCTTGGCGAATAATCGGGGCACCTATTTACAGCGTCCAGATTATGGTCGCATGTTAACCCCTTCAAGTTGTGCGAAGCTGACCATAGAAAATGCTCAGTATGATTTGGCTATTTGCGTCGTGGATGGTTTGTCGTCCATGGCCATAGAAAAAAATACGTTGCCTTTCTTGCAGCAATTTTTGACGAATTTGGATGATGACACGATTCAACTGGCACCACTGACCGTTTGCACGCAAGGTCGTGTGGCCATTGGTGATCATGTGGCACAGTTGCTTGGTGCAAAAACAGTGATGGTTTTAATTGGCGAGCGCCCAGGTTTATTAAGCCCAGATAGTATGGGGCTGTATTTAACTTATGACGTTCATGTCGGTTGCCATGATGCTCAACGTAATTGTATATCCAATATTCGCCCAGCCGGTTTAAGTTACGAGATTGCAGCAAGCAAAGCCAAATACTTATTTGAAGAGTCACAACGCTTACAGTTTAGTGGGGTGAATTTAAAAGAGCGCACACAAAATACAGCAAATGTATTAACGAGTCATCAGAGCTTTTTGACGCAAAAAGTGTAAAGGGAATTCAATTCAAGACTAAATTTAAAACAAGAAAAAATAAAAGCTAAAAACATATTAACGTGTGAATAATAATAAAAAATGAAAAATGGCCCTCGTGAATTGCGTAATAAAAAATAGTAAAACACAACGAGGAGAGTCCAATGGACGAAACAACCCTAACGCTTGAGAGTTTGCAGGCCCAGCTTGCCGCTCAACAAAGCACGTTTGACATGCACCAAGCCATGAATGTGGAGGTGTTCTATTGGTGGTGTACTGCCATCATGATGATGATACACGCAGGCTTTTTGGCCTATGAAATGGGTGCTTCACGCAGTAAAAACGCGTTAGCCGCTGGTATCAAAAATATTCTAGCCCTTGCGGTGATTATTCCTACTTTTTATCTATTTGGTTGGTGGATATACAACGCCTTTCCAGGTGGTTTGATTCCAACCAATGCCTCTTCGGCACTGCCTTGGGCAGCCAGTATGGGGCCAGATGTGTCTGACATGGGTACCGGTATATTCTGGGCGGCGTTTGCATTGTTTGGTGCTACGACGGGTTCTATTTTATCCGGTGCGGTGATCGAGCGGATCCGCGTGAGTGCGTTTTTAATCCTAACGGTATTCTTAGGCAGTGCCATTTGGATTTTAGCGGGCGCATGGGGCTGGCACCCAGAAGGTTGGTTGCTTACTGACCTTGGTTACCATGATGTGGGTGCATCGGGTGTGGTTCATGCTGTTGCGGGTTTCTTTACGCTGGGCGTGCTGATAAACCTGGGTGCACGTAAAGGTAAGTTCATTAATGGCGTGGCGCAAACCATTGCACCGCACAGCTTACCTATGACCTTAATCGGATTGATGATGATCATCTTCGGTTTCTTTGGCTTCTTAGGTGGCTGCATCATCTTTAATGGTGGTGAAACCGGTTGGACAACGATTTATAACACACCGACCAATTTATCCGCGTTTGCATTTAACACCTTGATGGGCTTCTCTGGCGGTATTATCGGTTGTTACATTGCGACCCGTGATCCGTTCTGGACCATGTCTGGTGGTCTTGTTGGTATTATCTCAGTGGCAGCAGGTCTTGATTTATACAGCCCAACCCTGGCGTTTATCATTGCGGTTTGCATGGGCTTTGCGGCGGTTTGGTTTGCTAAGTTCTTAGAAAAACGCGGCATTGATGATGCAGTAGGCGCCGTGGCCGTACACGGTTTTACCGGCTTTGTGGCGGTGATTTTAGTGGGCGTATTTGCAGGTGGCACCCCCAATATGGGCGACAACCCTGAGATCAGCTTTTTAGGTCAAACTCTAGCAGCGGTTATTATGGCACTACTAGGCTTTATTCCTGGTTACGGTTTATCGCTGCTGCTTAAAAAGTTAAACGCGTTGCGTGTACCAGAATCAGCAGAAGACCTGGGTATTGATGAAGTAGAGCTGCTTGCTAAGCCATATCCTGAATCAAATACACCTGCATCAACCGACAGCGACGTGCCAAATAAATTGGCCAACGTTGAACCACAGGGGATTTAATTATGGGTACATCAATTACCACATGGGAAAATGTGACTGCGTATTTCACATTTGCGGATTCACCGATCATGCTTATGTTGTTTGCACTGGGTGCAGCAGGCATCGTCATCGGTTTAATAGGCAGTATTATCAAGCATGAGAATGAAGCGTTTGATAAGCTGAAGTGATACTTGAACCTGATGACACATAAGTGATAACACGAAGCCGGCTTATTTTTAGGCCGGTTTTGTGTTTTTAAGACGCTAATCTGCAATTTTTATATTGTATTTTTGTAAAAATATCTCTTCTTTATTACCTTTTATTGCACTGCGGCCTTGATTCCATATTTCGATTAATACGTGTCTTTTTTGGGGTGGTATTTTCTTTGAGAAAATGGGGCGTTCAATCAATTTGTTTTCTAATCCTGGGCGAATAATCTTAAGCTTATCTTCTAGATTAAGTCGATGTAATGCATGCTGTAGTACCAGTTCATTGTCTGCGTATAAATCGATTCTATTCTCACTGATCATACGAAAAATACGATCAACCACGTCATCATAACCGGCAATGACTTCTATGAAATTTGAGTGGTTTGGGTCATCTATGTAGTTTTGATAATCCACACTCATTGAGCTGTAATCCCAGCCAGGGCCAGTGGCAATACGTTTATTTCTTATGGATTTGACACCATTATATTGCCACGTGTCATCTTGTCTTACGACAAAGGCGGTGGTGTAGGCGAAGGTCGCTACTTGAGCAAAATCAAATACATTTTCAGCTTCTTTTGAATACAGGTATTCAGGGAGGATGTCACATAAACCCTCAGAGACCATATCTAACCCCCTTGCTAAAGGGACTTCATAAAAGGTCAATGTATACCCTTTTTCTGAGTATATGGATTGCAGCATATCGATCACAACACCACGGTTTTTCGATTGCTTAGTAGGGAAAATTGTCATCGGCGCCCATTGGTCATAACAGATATTTAGGTTGTTTGCGTATCCGGTAGCCTGGATTGTTATTAAGCCTATGACGAACGTCAGTTTTAATAATTTCTTTTTGAATTGCACGCGGGTTGATGTTTTAGTATTCAATGCGATCACGACCTTTACCCTTTGCACCATAAAGTTTCATATCGGCTCGTTTAAATAATTCATCAATCGTATTGTCATCTGGTGTTGACGTCTCGATGCCAAGACTGACTGTAAAATTGATTTTTTCATCGTCAATTTGTAATGTTGAATGACTGGTGGCATGCCTTATCTTATCGGCAATCTTGTAGGCTTCTTCGGCTCCCGTATCAGGAAGGAATACTGCAAATTCTTCACCGCCTACTCGACCCACTAGGTCTGATTTTCTAAGTAGGTCACGGATAGTCTGTGTGAAATGAATGAGTACTTGGTCGCCAGTATGATGTCCAAACGTATCATTGATGACTTTGAAGTGATCTAAATCCATTAATACAAAGGAGGCTTTCGATTTTTGCCGCTGTGATAGGGCTAATAATTGCTGTGCGGTATCAAAGAAACTGCCTCGATTTAATATGCCAGTTAATGAATCTCTCGTGGCCAATTCCTTAAGTTTATTATTCGATACTTGCAATGCATGTGTGCGTTTTTCAACGGCTTCCTCTAGCCATTTTCGCTTTTCCTGTTCGATTTCAATTAATTCATTTTGATTGTTTTTTAGCGATGACAGCATTTTGTTAATGTGTTTTTCAAGCGCTCTTAATTCATTGTCGTCGGTATTTGAAAGGTTGATTACGTTATCTAAATTATGACTTTTTTGAACATCATTGACCTGTAGCATGAGTTCTTTTATAGGGCTACCCATGTAGCGATCAAAGGCCCATACAAATAACCAAAATAAAATAGACAGCTTGATGATGGCTGTAATGGCGATGAGTGCAAAACCAAAGAGTACTCGGTCTAAAACCACTTGCGAGGATGAGTAAAGCGTGAGGGATCCAAGAAATATCTGTCTTTCATTCAGTGTCCAATATAAATCAGATTGTGTGCTAAATATTGATAATGGCTGGGACTCTGGTGTGTATGACCGTTCGGATATGAGACCTTTAGTGCTTTTATCTTGGATGTCGACACCGACAATGATGGGCATCTTGATGAGGCCAGCAATGAGTACATTCATCTGATTTCGGTTATATTGCCAAAGGCTGGTGGCAATGGGTCGATTAACCGTGACCTCTAGTTGCTTTAATTCTTTTACGATGGAATCTTGAGTTTTAAGGTATTCACTCAAAAACTGCAGGCAAGTGATCAGGCAGGTTACGACTAGATAAATAGAGAAGATCACTCTCATCATCTTTTGGGATAGGCTTTTGGGTCGAAGAAAATGTGTAAACAACAAAAATCAGCCCTCCCAGTATTTCTTAGTCATTCTTTAATCTTAGATGATTCCTGCATTTAATGTGAAAAAGCGAGCCTGCGCATAGATCATAAGCGACACATTGTCATGTTTGCACTCTGATTTTGAGAGCCTGCCTGTTATGCCTGGTATTGAGACTGGCAGTGTTCATGGGCTAATGCGATAAAAGGCTGTGCGCTGGCTGCTTGGTAGGCGCCTTTTCTTTGCATGATTACGGCCGTGTGTTGCAGGAGGGAAGGGGGCCAAATTGATGGCAATGAGCTCCTCTCGGTCCTTCGTAATATACGATGGCAGCAGTGTTGTGAGCTGTGTATGACGCACAGTTTCGATCACCGCGCTGAGTGAGTTTGCCCCCATTAACACCTTTGGTTGTTGTGCGCGCTTGGCATTCAATTGGTGGGGCTGTGCGGTTTGGTGTTTGCTGCGAATTTAGCATTGATGCTTTGGGTTGCATTGATTGGCGCAGGCCTAGGTGCCTGCTTTGCCCTGACATTAACGGTGGCGCTGGACCATGCACCCTTGCCGAAACTAGCGGGTGTTCTCACCGCATTTGTGCAAGGTGTTGGTTTTATCATAACCGCGATTATTCCCTATGTGGCGGGGTGGTTACGCCAATTAACAGGTGGCTTTGAATGGTCTTGGGTCATGCTAATTATGATTCTTATGCTCATGCTTGTGGTCACATTTCGGTTTTCGCCCGTAGGCTATAACAAAGCCATTTGTATGACTTAATAGACGCTAAGCAGGGAGTCTAGCCCATTTAAATCAAGTGAGATCGCCATGAAATGTTTGTTAGTATTGTGTACCTTACTATTAAGTATGTCTGTTCAAGCACGTGATTCAAAGTTAACCAGCCTCTCTGCTTTTCAATGGCTGAACAGAATTGTTGTGGTTAACCGTATTGAGCAAACGCCGCCTGTTGGATCGATATTCCAGCAATATCGCCATGAGTTAAGTGAGAGGGATGTCATTTGGTTTATTATCGATGAAAGTGATCAGGTCGTCAGTGATTACACTGGTAATCTATCTCACGACACGCTGCGTAATGCGTTACAGCAATACGCGGTTAAGCCTGGTGAGGTGATTTTAATTGGCAAGGATGGCGGTTTAAAATTACGTTTGGATAATCTCGATATACCTATCTTATTTTCAGTTATTGATGCGATGCCCATGCGTCAAAATGAAATGCAGCGCCAATGGAACGAATATGATTTTTGATTTAACACAACCAGAGTCTCCGCATAATTATCGGTTATTGAGCGGTGGTGTTACACCACGCCCCATTGCGTGGATCAGTACGCGCTCTAAATCTGGGGTAGATAACCTCGCGCCGTATTCTTTTTTCACGGTGGCCAGTTGTCAGCCACCTGTCTTGTTGTTTACTCAGGTCACGCCACGTGACGCCATGGACAAAGATACGTTGCGAAATTTGATGGAAACAGGTGAGTGTGTGGTGAATATCGTCACGGCTGACTTGCTTGAAAAAATGAATAAGACTAGTGCGAGTATCAAAGCCGATGATAGCGAGTTTTGTTTCGCTCAAGTTTCGTCTTGTCAAAGCCACAGCGTGCAGGTTTTAGGTGTAAGTGATTCACCTATTCGATATGAATGCACCTTACGAGAACTGCATCGTATTAGTGAATCACCGAGCGGCGGCAGCGTCATATTGCTTGATGTAAAGTCTGTGTATGTTAACGATGCACTGCTAAATGATTCTGAGATCAATCAGTCATTGCTGGATTCGGTCGGTAAAATGGGCGGGGATCGTTTTAGCCTGACCACGAATCAGTTGGAGCTTAAACGCCCCTGATGATCAGGGGCATGTAACCTAATTTAAGCGCGCTAGTTAATGATGCTTAGCGGCTTGTAGTTTGTTGAAGTTCTCTCGAATGGCATTGGGGATTTCACAGCTTTTTGCTTGATTGTAATCATAGTACACCACCAAGCCTTCTCCTTTTGCCGCGATCGTCTCTTGCTCTTCACTGAAGACTGCATACTCCATAGTGAAGCGTTTTTCGGAGATTTCTCTAATGCGAGCACCAATTAAAATATGGTCAGGGTAGCTTAACGGGGCGCGGAATTGGCATTGGGTGCTGGCCAGAATGGGCCCTATATTGGTGGATTCCATATGTGGCATGACACCTGTTTTTTCAAAAAACGCCATGCGTGCATCTTCAAAATAACGGAAATACACGGTGTTATTAACATGGTTAAAAGCATCCATATCGCCCCAGATGACATCTTGTTTCACAATAATGGCGTATTCATTTTTAAAGTTTTCTTTGGCTGTCATTTGTATTCCTTGGCGTAAAAAGGTGTACGATCACAAGCTTGATGATATTCGTCTTTTAGATTATCCACCAATTGTTGCACGCTGACGACATCATGTATGCCGCCAACACCATGACCCGCGCTCCAAATATCTTTCCAGCTATTGGTATTACCGAGGTCTAGGTCAACTTTATCTTTGCTGGTGAGCGTGTTGACATCAATGCCGGCACTCTCGATGGACGCTTTTAGGTAATTCGCATGGACACCGGTGAAGTGGTCGCTAAAAATGATGTCGTCAATATGGCTATCGACCAACATGGTTTTGTACGCTTGGGGAACCTGAGCTTCTGCGGTGGCAATAAATCGCGTGCCCATATAGACCATGTCGGCTCCTAATACTTCTGCCGCTCGGATACCAAAGCCATCATTGATGGCACCGGCTAAAATAAGTGGGCCATCCCAAAATTCACGAATCTCTCTCACCAAGGCGAAAGGGTTGAGCGTGCCGCCGTGGCCACCTGCACCGGCCCCAACAACGATGATGCCATCAACGCCCGCTGCCACGGCTTTTCTTGCATGCTGGGTCTTGATGACATCGTGAAACACCATGCCGCCCCAAGTATGGACATCTTTTACTATCTCAGTTGGGTCACCTTGGCTGGTAATGACCAACGGCACCTTGTGCTTTTTAATCAGTGCATGGTCCGCCATTAAACGAGAATTAGAAGGATGGACCACTTGATTAACGGCAAAAGGGGCAACAGGGGTGTTGGGATTAGCTTGCTTAAACGCATCCAGTTCTGACGTGATGTGAGTGAGCCATTCATCTAGCATCGCTTGAGGGCGAATATTTAACGCAGGAAAGCTTCCTACCACACCACTCTTGCAGCACTCAATCACAAGTTTGGGCGTGCTGACCAAAAACATAGGGGCGCAAATGACGGGTAATGATAATTGGGATTTCAGCTGATCAAGTTGTGACATGGCGATTTCTAATTGTTATTTATCTCTCCACTGTACCTTGTTAAGCGGGGTTTGATAATTGGCTATATCTGTCAATTTACTTTGTATTAAGTGCTAATTATTAATCACAAGCTGAATCGAAGTACTGGGGTCTGTTTGTCAGTGAAGTGACTATGGAAGAGGGCTCAGGCCATACTTAGCGAGAAGAGTGTCCAAGCTGCCATTGTTATGAAGTTGGTCTAGCAGTTTATTGATTTTAGATGCGGTTAACGGGTGGCCGTGGCGAACTAAAATTCTGTGTTCATAGGTTTGATCGAAGGCATTTTTAATTAACAGCTCGTCCGCCAGAGATGGCTTGCGTTTTATTTGTTCCTGCAGATAGGCATAAGTGGCAATACCAATATCGGCTTTGTCGTTGATAACCTGATTGAGCACAGTATTAGGTGCGTTTACGAGTTTGATGTTGAAGCGCTTTTTTAACACCTTGCTGTCAGTCTCGTTATCTAAAAATCGATAGTGATACCCCAAAATAGCCACTATGCGCTTGTCTTTTAGGTGATCAAAGTAGCCTTGTGTGCGGTTGATTTTCTTGTGTGCAAAAAAGGCTTCACCTCCTGATAAAAACACCTGGCTGGCTTCGAGTTGAAAGTCTTGCCAGCCCCACTGCGTATTTTCGAAAAAGATCGCGTCATACATGCCTCGTTTAAAGTCACGGTATCGACGTTTTGGGCTAGTGGGGATGAAACTGAATTTAAACTGATTTTGTTGTTCGTTGAGTAAATCAATTAAATCAAGGGTAAGGCCGGAGATATCTTGGCCTTGCATCTGCACAAACGGAGGGAACAGATAACCACCTACTTTAACCTCTATTGGGTTGGAGGCCGCATGAGCGCTGATTAAAGCACATGTGAAGGCGGTTAAAAGGATAAGATGTTTAAGCATATAGGATCTTAATTATCATAATCTTTAAAACTAGCAGTTTCTGTTGAGAGCGCTAGTGGACTAGTTGTTGGGGGTTGGGGTCACCTTTTTACCACTTACGTTCCATAATCCCGCAAGTATGATCAAGGCACTGCCGATCACTGTGGTGATCAGCAGGGTTTCACCCCAGAACACCCATCCAAGTGTCGCCCCATACACCACTGAACTATATACATACGGGCCGATCTGACCAGGATTTGCAATCCGGTACGCACGAGTAAGGGCCAATTGCCCACAAGTGGCCACAAGGCCCATCAATATGATCCACGGCCAATGGGCGGCTGTGGGCCAGAAGTCACTCCAGAATAGTGGAATGACAGATAAGACCGTGCTGATCGCGCCGAAATAGAACACGATACGCACGCTAGACTCTGTGGACCCCATGCGTCGAATGCAGACTTTTGCGGTGCTGGCTAAAGCAGCTGCGCCGATACCGACCAGAGCAATGGGGGTGAAGTTTTCAGTGCCAGGGCGCAAGATAAACATCACCCCAATAAAACCGATAGCAATGGCCCAGCCCGTCTTGGCTTTAATGGATTCGCCAAGCCATATGGCAGCAACGATAGGCATAAAAAACGGGCTGGTGAGCTTAACAAGAAAGGCTTCTGCTAAGGGCATATTGCCAATCACATAAAAGAAACCGTACATGGCCGTCAGGCCAACCGCAGCACGCAGAAGGTGCAGATGCCAAACAGACGTTTTTAACTGAGAAAAACCGTTATGCATAATGATGGGAACCAACATGAGTAGGCCAAATAAATTGCGGTAAAACACAATGTGCTCAGTGGGCATGTCATGGCTTAGGTGCTTGATGATGGCTCCCATAATAGCGAGCAGGCCTTCACCTAATAGAATCAGTAGGGCACCTTGAATTACATTATTTGGCATATACAGCAGCACGTTCGATAGACCATGGAAGGGGGGCTATTATACAGAAGTCCTGTTTATTTGATGCAGGTCAATAGACACTTCCTTGAAAAAGACTGTTATCGGCACCATTACTGAGTCAACGAAAATGTGCATGAGGAAAACTTAAATGCGAATGGATAAATTTACGACCTCTTTACAGCAGGCTTTGTCTGATGCGCAATCATTGGCTTTGGGTCATGATCACAATCAAATCGACACCCTGCACCTATTGCTAGCCTTGTTAGATCAAACCCCAGGTGGGATTCGACCACTGTTGCAAGGTTTGAATGTGCAAGTTAACCCTTTAAAAACAAAGTTGAACGATAAACTAGATCAACTTGCAAAAGTCACATCTCCGGATGGTAATTTAAGCTTGGCGCCAGAGCTTGGTCGCGTGCTCAACTTAACGGATCGTTTGGCACAAAAACGTGGCGATCAATATATCTCCAGTGATCTCGTGTTATTGGCTGCATTAGAAGATAAGGGTGAGGCCGGCAAGGTCTTAGCCGAATTTAACTTAACCAAAGAAAACATAGAGCGTGCCATCGATACGGTGCGTCAGGGTGAATCTGTGGACGATCCAAACGCGGAAGACAATCGCGAAGCGCTGAATAAATACACGGTGGATTTAACCGCTCGTGCAGCCGAAGGCAAGCTTGACCCTGTTATTGGACGAGATGATGAAATTCGTCGCACGATTCAAGTTCTGCAACGTCGCACAAAAAACAACCCTGTGTTGATTGGCTCTCCTGGTGTGGGTAAAACCGCCATCATAGAAGGTTTAGCTCAGCGGATTGTGAACGGCGAAGTGCCTGAAGGTTTGAAAAACAAACAAATATTGTCATTGGATATGGGCTTACTGTTGGCCGGTGCAAAATTCCGTGGTGATTTTGAAGAACGTTTGAAAAACTTGCTTAAAGAAGTGAGTAAGCAAGAAGGTAATATCATCTTATTTATTGATGAAATTCATACCATGGTGGGTGCAGGTAAAACCGATGGGGCCATGGATGCGGGCAATATGCTTAAACCGGCTTTGAGTCGTGGCGAACTGCATTGTGTGGGCGCGACCACGTTAGATGAGTACCGCGAATACCTTGAAAAAGATGCCGCACTTGAGCGTCGTTTCCAAAAAGTAATTGTAGATGAGCCAAATGAAGAAGATACCATTGCTATTTTGCGCGGCCTGAAAGAGCGCTATGAAGTGCATCACGGTGTGCAAATTACCGATAGCGCCATCATTGCGGCGGCGAAATTGTCGACTCGTTATATTACCGACCGTCAGTTACCGGACAAGGCCATTGATTTAATTGATGAAGCCGCCTCCATTATTCGAATGGAGATAGATAGCAAGCCTCAAGACATGGATCGATTAGAGCGTCGCTTGATTCAATTGAAAATCGAACGCGAAGCGCTGAATAAAGAAAGTGATTCAGGTTCTATCAAGCGCTTAAGCGAGATTAATCAAGAAATTAATCGTTTAGGTCATGAGTATGTGGATCTGGAAGAAGTATGGAAAAAAGAAAAACTCATGCTTGAAGGCTCCAAGCAAGCGAAAGAGAAATTAGAGGAAGCCAAGGTGGAAATGGAGCAGGCAAGACGTGCGGGAGATTTGCAGCGTATGTCGGAATTACAATACGGCACGATTCCTGAACTAGAAAAACAAATCGAAACCGCAGAAGAAGCCGCAAAAGGTAATAACGAATTCACCTTGTTGCGTAACCGTGTCACCGATGAAGAGATCGCTGAAGTGGTTTCTAAGTGGACAGGTGTGCCGGTTTCTAAAATGTTAGAAGGCGAGCGTGAAAAACTGCTGCGCATGGAAGATGAATTGCACAAACATGTAGTAGGCCAAGATGATGCCATTGTGGCCGTATCCAATGCCGTGCGCAGAAGCCGAGCGGGGCTGAGTGATCCGCGTCGACCAAATGGTAGTTTCTTGTTTTTAGGCCCAACGGGTGTGGGCAAAACAGAGCTATGCAAAGCGTTGGCGAATTTTATGTTTGACTCTCAAGACGCCATGATTCGCGTGGATATGTCTGAGTTCATGGAAAAACACAGTGTGGCCCGCTTAATTGGCGCGCCTCCTGGGTATGTTGGTTACGAAGAAGGCGGCTACTTAACCGAGCATGTTCGCCGTAAGCCTTACAGTGTGATTTTGCTTGATGAGGTTGAGAAGGCACACCCAGATGTGTTCAACATTCTGTTGCAGGTATTAGATGATGGTCAGTTAACCGATGGCCAAGGTCGTACCGTAGACTTCAAAAATACAGTATTGGTTATGACATCAAACCTTGGCAGCGATGTGATTCAAACCATGAGCCAAGCCAATGAAGGCAAAGAACAGACTGAAAGTGAATATGAAGATATGAAACTGGCCGTGATGGATATTGTAGGTGGTCATTTCCGTCCTGAATTCATTAACCGTATTGACGAAGTGGTGGTGTTCCATCCGTTATTACGTACACAAATTCGAGGTATTGCGGATATTCAATTGGATCAGCTGCGTAAACGCTTAAAAGAGCGTGAGCTAACGATGGAGTTGAGCGATGGCGCCATCGACCGCCTAGTGGCTCAAGGCTATGACCCAGTTTACGGTGCGCGTCCTTTACGCCGCAGTATTCAGCGCTGGATTGAAAACCCATTGGCGCAGGATATTCTCTCAGGCAAATTTGTCAGCGGAGACAATATTGTCGTGGATGTGGATGGTGATACGTTAACGTTTGAGGCAAAGCAAACCGTTCATTAAACAGTCTTAATCTGACTATTTCGAACCTGTCGTGTTGACTAATGCGACAGGTTTTTTCGTTTTTATAATCTGTAAAAAAGACGCTGACGAGTGAAAACTGGACTATATATTAAAGATGTCTGTCTTTTAATTGGGTCTCGTTATGACTATTCGCGCGCGTTTTTTGATCTTGCTGGTCTCTGCCGTCATCTTGCCCGTGGCCATTGTGGCGATTATGTCAGCCTATGAATTTCGCAAAAGTGCGGTGGATCAGTTCAAAGAAAGCAGTTTGAGTGAGATTAAAAAAATCGATCAATCCTTCTTTTTATACCTCAACGGCTTAGCCGAGGACGTGAAGTTCTTAGCGCAGTCAGAGGATATAAAGTCTTTAGATGAGTCCGTTGTCAATTATAAAGCCCCCAAAACACCACCCATGAATGCATTGGGCAACTCTGAGGTCGAGGCACAAGCTTATCGCTTATTAGAAGATTTTGGCGAGACCCATACGGACTTAACGTATGTGTACCTAGGTATGGATACCAGCGGCTATATTCAATGGCCTCAAGAAGATATGAGCACTTATGACCCAACCGTGCGCCCTTGGTATGCTTCTGCAAAATCCAGTATGAACAAGCCTGTACGAACTCCTGCTTATCGTGACTTTACCTCTGGTGCCCCCATTTTAGGCTACACGCATACCTTTACCACCAGTGGTGGCATTGTGGGTGCCGTGGGAATTGATGTGACATTGAGTAAATTGACCAATATGGTCAATGAAATTAAGTTTGGTGAGAAAGGTTATGTAATTTTGATAGAGGAAACCGGCCGCATTTTGGCCGATTCCGCTACACCTGATAATAACTTCAAACAAATTGCAGGTATTAATGATGAGTATGCCCAGTTAGCCCAGTCTGAAGATTTCACCGAGGTGGAGCTTGGAGGTGAGACATGGTTTGCCACTATTTACACCTCTGCAGATATTGGTTGGAAATTTATTGGGTTAAAGCCTGCCAGTGAGGTTTTCGCCGTTACGCAAAAATTAGAAGCCTCTATGTTGATCATTTCTGTTCTGCTGGTGGGTGTGTTTGTATTCTTGGGCTACTGGATGACGGGCGTGATTACTCGCCCTATGCAGCGCGTTACTGATGGCATGGATGAAGTGGCCCAAGGCGAGGGTGACCTTACTAAACGGATGCGCATTAAATCCAATGATGAAACGGGCTTAATGGCGAAAGCGTTTAATCAGTTTATTAGCATTGTGCATAAACTGGTTACAGAGATACGCGACAGTGCAGAAAACGTAAAAGAGCAAGCGAACCACGCCAGTGCGATTTCAGCTCGCCTTGGAACCATCGCAGATCATCAAGTGAACGCCATTGATCAGGTGTCCACCGCATTTAACGAAATGGTGGCCACCTCCAATGAGGTGGCTAAAAACTGCGGTGAGACTGCGACCGCTGCGGATGAAAGCCAAAAACATGTGGAGCAGGGGCAGCGTTTTATTGAGGGCACCTCACAGTCAGTGAATAAACTGGTAGGCGTGATTAATGATTCTAATGATGCCATGACCACCTTGGTTGAACAAAGCGCCAATATCACCAGTATTTTGGATACCATTCGTGGCATTGCGGAACAAACCAATTTGTTAGCACTCAATGCTGCAATAGAAGCCGCAAGGGCTGGGGAACAAGGGCGGGGGTTTGCAGTGGTTGCCGATGAAGTGCGTACCTTGGCAGGTAAGACCGCTGAATCCACCGAAGAGATTGATACCTTGCTTTCCAACCTTACCAGCCAAACTCAAACGGTATCGGGCAAGTTAGCCAGCAGTATTGAACATACTCGTGAAACGGTGGAGGCCACCGAAAACACGCGTATGGTGTTTGAATCCATCCAGTCCTCTGTATCCACTATTCGAGATATGGCAACCCAAATCGCGGCTGCGGCTGAGGAGCAATATCAGGTGGGTGAAGAAATTCAGCGCAATATTGTGAGTATCAATGACGAAGCCACCAATGCAAATGAAAGTGCTGAGCAGTTGAGGGAAAACTCACAGTCTTTAGGTCAGCTATCGAATGAGTTATCGGGTCTGGTTTCTCGTTTTAAACTGTAGGGTTCTTGCCAATCATTACAATTAGCAGGTTTCAGTATGCGTGGCATACTGATTGACTCTTGGCGCCAGTTTGCTTTAATGCGCCCATGAATCAGCCCCATCATTCCTTTACGCCAAAAATCGCCGTGCAACTTTTGCGCTCATTGATCAATTACGGTGAGCGCTACGGCGCTGCACGTGACGCTATGCTAAATGTTGCCAGTGTATCGGAAGATCAGTTGAATGATTGTCGCTTGTTGATTGACGTACATCGTTATGAGGCATTGTTATCGTTTATAAGCCAGTGCCTAAATGATCCCTTGTTAGGCCTACATCATGGCCAGGAGTTTGAAGCTGGGCGCTGGGGGGTTCTGGGTTTAATTGCGTCTACCGCTCAGAGTTTTCAAGCCGCCATTGAAGCGCAATACCGCTTTCAATCGTTATCTGGAAACATGGGGGCACCACTGCAATCCAGTTCAAACGGCGTGACGACACTGCAATGGGTACCCGCTTACAATTGCAGTTATCATTTGGCTGAGCAGGTGGTGACAGGCCTTGTGAGCCTGGCTAGGGATCTGACGAATCAGGTGGATTATGCCCCTAATTGCGTGTCATTTACCCATAAGCCTCAGGGCGATGTTCGGCTGTATGAAGCGTATTTTAAGTGCCCTGTGTATTTCTCAGCCAGATTTAACGGGCTTGAAGTGGATGACGAACTGCTGCAAGTGCCCTTGAGAAAAAGCGACACGGAAACCCATAAGGTTTTGGTGGCCCATGCCAAAACTATGCTAGAAGAGCAGTCCTATACTTCGCCATTAGAGGTGATTAAGGATTATGTGGTCAAAACCCTCCCAAGCCATGTGCCTGACATTGAAGAGATTGCTCAGTACTTAAACCTGAGTGTACGCAGCACACAGCGTAAGCTTCACGAATACGGCACCAGTTATAGTCAAGTTCTCGATGCCATCCGCAAAGAGTTGGCCCTTACCTATTTGCGTCAAACTCAGAACAGTGTGCTTTATGTCAGTGAACGTCTGGGATTTTCAGAACAGAGTGCGTTTCAACGAGCCTTTAAACGCTGGACAGGCAGTACACCCAAGCGATATCGCAATGCTACGGCCAATGAATAGCCATGAATGCCTAAAATTGACTCTGCATGCCAAAGATTGACCTTTATGGTCAGTATTCTTCACCCTTTTTGCATTACAGTTAGTCAATTGCAAGGGATGAGAGTCAGTTATGCCAGAAATACACTATGATGCCAGCCAGCAGTGGGTGCTCAGCTTTACCTTAGCGCTCATGGTACTGGGCCTTGCCCTCGATGTGCGCCCAAGAGATTTTTTAAATGTCGCCAAAACACCAAAGGCGCCATTAATCGGTTTGGTTGCTCAGTTTTTATTACTCCCCGCATTTACTTGTTTGCTAACTCTGATACTGGATCTGCCAAGCGGCATTGAGCTGGGTATGATCTTGGTGGCTGCTTGCCCTGGTGGTGCACTTTCTAATTTCATAACCCATCTTTCTGGTGGGAATACAGCGTTATCGATTTCGATTACGGCCATATCAAGTGCCGTGGCGGTTGTACTGCTGCCGATTAATTTTGTGTTTTGGGCAAGTTTAAATCCGGTTGCTAATCAGCTGTTGCTCGATATCAATGTGAGTGGTTTGGATATTTTAGTATCACTTATTCTTGTGCTCGCCATTCCGTTGGTACTTGGGTTTGCAATTCAACTGTATACGCCAAAAATCGCAAAGGGGTTGCATGGTATTTTGAAATACTTGAGTCTTTTGGCGTTAGTTGCCTTTATCTTTATTGCGGTTTACAGAAATCAAGAACACTTTATTGAGCACTTCGCTATGTTGTTTATGGTGGTGCTCGCACATAACGCCTTAGCGTTATCCATAGGGTATTTTTCGTCGACGGCGGCAAAACTAAACACAGCGGATAAAAAAGCCGTCACCCTAGAAGTAGGCATGCAGAACTCTTCGCTGGCCATTGCCATTGTATTTACGCAATTTGATGGCCAGTACGCCATGGCGTTGATTAGTGCGTTTTGGGGTACTTGGCATATCGTTTCTGGGTTGTTGTTTGCCGGTGCTTGTCGATTCGCCATGAATAAAAATAAGCGTAAGGTGGCCTTATGAAAATACTAATTACTGGGGCCGCTGGTGACATTGGCTCACGTTTGGTGGATGTCTTTCAAAAAGATAGAGCGATTGATCTTTATACTACGGCATTGGCACCCTTAACGGGTGAGGTTAATAGCACACATAAAGCGTGTGATATTCGTGATGCGGTATTTTTAGATTGGGTGAAACAGATAAAGCCAGATGTCATTATACATTTAGCGTCCATTATTCAGTTGCCTGAAAACATGAGCCGAGAGCAAGCTCATGATATTGATGTAAAGGCGACTGAAAAACTTTTAGAGGTTGCTGTTGATATTGGTGTTAAAAAATTTGTCGTGACATCCAGCGGTGCAGCTTATGGCTACTGGCAGGATAATCCTGAGTGGTTATCGGAAGATATGCCGGTTCGTGGTAACGACGACTATTTTTATTCATCCCACAAGCGTCAGGTGGAAGAGATACTGGCAGAATATAGAGAACGTTTCCCTAAATTACAGCAAGTTGTGTTGCGTCCAGGCACGGTGTTGGGGCCAAATTTTGAAAACCCAATTACTAATATTTTTAGTAAAAGTATTATTACGGGGATCGCCGGTTCTCAATCCCCGTTTGTGATTATTTGGGTCGACGATTTAGTGGCCTATTTGATTGAGGCTGCCACCACCGAGGTGGATGGTGTATTTAATGTTGCGGGCGATGGTACGTTGACTTTAAAGCAAATCGCGAAGCATTTAAATAAACCATATATAGGGATTCCGTCAAATTTATTACGCGATGTCTTGACCATTCTTAAACCGCTTGGCTTATCTCAATATGGACCAGAGCAAGTGAAATTTATTGAGTTTAGGCCTGTTCTCGCGAATCAAAAAATAAAAAAAACCTTTAAACATCAACCTGAAAAAACCACTGAGCAGGCTTTTTTTGCTTTCTTAGAACAAAGCCATAAGGAGTATGTCAAATCATGATGTCCCGTATTGTATTATTCATGACTTCAAGTCTGATGAGTATTTCATTGTTTGCAGGCACCATTTCGGTTGTTGATGGTGCGGGCAAGCCATTATCTGTTGTTATGGTAAGTAATACGCCGGTTACTGGATTTACACTCGATCGCAGTGATAGCGGCTATCCACCTGAAGGAGTGGTGAATCGTTCAAATGGTTCGACAACCGTTTTTACTGATCAAACCGGTCAGGTTAGATTTGACCAAGCTGATAATGAACAGGTGCGTTACCGTCTTCGAAAACCTGGATATAAAGATGTGACCATCGAAATGTCCGGACAAGATGATTGGCAGGCGGTGATGCAAGTAGAATTAGATCCGGTTTTATTGGCCGCTTCTCGTCCTGCGAATACTTGGCTTGCCGCATTGGACCTAGAAGAGGGGCTTAAGAAACATTACATTATGCAATGCGGTTTTTGTCACCAGCAGGGTTCCATGTATTTGCGTCGAGACCGCAGCGTACAAGAATGGGAAGATACCATTTATCGTATGGTGAATTATGGTGCGCGATTAGCCGATGATGCTCAGGATCAATTACCAGAGTTGTTGCATGAAAAATACGGCAAACTGAATGCGGATCCATCTCTTGTTAAAAATGGCACGCCTTGGGATGAGTATTTAGCGGGCTCTCGTATTAAAGAATGGCCTATTGGTGACAGCTTTTCGCAAATGCATGACCTGTTACATCATTCGAATGGCTTAATTTATGTAGGCGATAATTTACAAGATCGCATGTATGAGATTAACCCTAAAACCGGTGAGTATCGCGTCTACAAATTGCCAAGAGAAGAGGGGGATAAGCTAGGCGGTTTACTGGGGGCGCGTTTAAAAGAATTTCCTAAGCACGAAACCTTTGCCGGTATTCATTCTTTTGCAGAAAGCCCTATTGATGGCAGTATTTTTATAACAGCCTCTTACCAGCAGCGCATTATTGAATTTAACCCTACAACAAAGCAATGGACAAATCACTTAATGGATGGTGGCTATTACCCTCATACCTTACGCGTTGATAACGATGATAATGTTTGGTTTACCTTAGCGTTATCCAATCAGGTGGGTATGTTTAATCGTGAGACGCAACAATTTAAGTTGTTTGATTTGCCCAGTCGCTCTTTTAAAGAAACCATTACTGTGAATTTAATGGGTGTGCTTTTGAAATTAATGAGTTGGGGCCTGCCTGTTGCTAATTGGGCTGCGGTTGACCGTGACTCAACCGGTGTGCCTTTGCCTTATGGGTTGGATATTGCGCCAGATGGTGGTGTTTGGTTTGCGCGCTTGCATGCCGACAGTATTGGTCGAATTGATCCGCAAACCCATGGAATTAAAATGTACAAAACACCATTTCATGGCCCTCGTCGCCTACGAATTGATAATGATGGTGGTATTTGGATCGCTGCGTTCCCTGAATCACAAGTCGTACGCTTTGATCAAGATAAAGAAGAATTCGAGTTTTTTGATATTCCGGTTAAGCCCATCGGCAGTGAGACACCATATTCACTTAATATTGATAAAAATCGAAGCATTGTTTGGGTGAACGGGAATACAAGTGATGCTTTATATGCGTATTACTTTAAAGAAAATCGTTGGCAGCATTATCCTATGCCTAAACGTGTCACATTTACGCGTGATGTTGAGATTGCTCCTGATGGGAAGGTTTACACCACTAATTCAAGCTTTCCAAGTTGGCACATTGAAGATGCCCAACCGAGCTTGATTGTTCTTGATCCTGTTCTTAATTAAATGGTGTTGTGAGTGTGCTGGATAAGCACACTTAATTTTTAGGCAATTCATGAAGTTATTTATTTTTTATGTGTCCTGCTTTTTAGCTTTTGTCGCTGGGCACATGGTCAACTATACCGCAATCTTATATAGCCTTGCTGAATTTGAATCGTCATGGTTGGCTGGTTTGGCATACGGTTTTTGTTTTGGCCCTCCCATCATTTTCGGTTGGGTAGCGGGGGCGTATATTGATCGCTACAGTTCTAAACGGGTTTTGTTGATTGCTCAAAATTTTTTTATAGTGGGCGCGTTAGGTATGTTGACTGTGATGTGGCTGGAGCCTGAATATTCAATTGCGTTGTTCTTACTTTCTAGCTTTTGTGTAGGTATTGGCTGGGCATTTGTTGCACCTTCGCGTTTGTCGTCTATGGGAAATTACGTGACAGGGGATCAACTAGCCCAGGCCACTATTACGTTTAATTTGTTAGTAATGCTGGGCTTTGGTTTAGCGCCTATTATCATCACTCAAGTTCAACTGTGGGTTGATTGGCAGGGGGTTACCATGTTGAGCATTGCTATGTTTGTGCTGTCGAGTGTTTTACTGATCAATGCACCTAATATCCATAAGCGCTTGTCACATGATAAGTTGAAAAAAGAATGGTTAGATTGTTTTGATTATTTAAAACAAATCCCGATTATTGCTCAGCTATTATTCGCAGCCATTATTGGCTATATGATGATGGGTCCTATGCAAGTTATTTTGCCTCAAATTGCCGATACACAGCTAGGTTTGAATGCTCAGGAAAAAGGCCAATACCTAGGTTTGATTGCGCTCTCGCTGATTATTGGTGGTGTTGCGGCTATGCAGCTTAAGCGTTATTTG
>Ga0115005_10000618_pt1 | contig 27670 bp, 18 predicted proteins | sample ArcOceMetagenome_FD_87163 | JGI IMG/M metagenome (GOLD analysis project Ga0115005, IMG submission 87163) | Marine eukaryotic phytoplankton communities from Arctic Ocean - Arctic Ocean - Greenland ARC118M Metagenome | ecosystem: Environmental > Aquatic > Marine > Oceanic | place: Arctic Ocean...
CAAGAGTGATCAAAGTGGCAGTATTATTATTATTATTATTATTATTATTATTACGTCTACTTGAACAATTTCTTTGATATCCCACTCTGCCAATTCTCCCCAGGTGGAAATATTCCAACAGAACCATTGGACCGTCTTGATTCAAACATGGAGATCAAGCTTTTTGCATTACTTGCAGCGCTCCCTGTTGTGCTACCGGCATTTGCTCTCAATGGCTTGCTAGCGGGCACACGCACACCACCAGAAGATGTGCCTGTCGATCTTTCGGCTGCTTTCGACCCGCTAAAAATTAAATTGACCTGACCACTCTCAGTTGTAAAATCTCCACTTTGCTGTGTTGTATTTGAGTCATTTTGAAGTATTCGTACTGGTTCCCTTTCTGTTCTCACTCCAATGGAAGCCGGTGAAATCATCTCGTCCGGATTTACAAAAGTTGCTACTTGGACCACGTTCTTTGACTTTGTATATGGAACGTGATCGTCATTGATTGAGGCGTTACTTGAATACCTACGAGGAGCGGTCCCTTGCGATGAACGTTCCTTCACGTTGCGACGGATTTGGTCCAGACGATTAGAAATCCTATCAGACATTTTATGATCAACGTTAGAATTGCTGACACCTGGGGATCTTTCGTCTATACTTCTATTTTCATTCTTTGTCTCAAAGATATTCAGGAGAGACTTCGCGCTGTTCTGGAGTTTTGTCTCCAAACCGGGAAGTCCATTCTGGCGTACATCTGGATCGCTTCCTGTCTGTCTCTGATTAGGCGGAAATCTACCTGAAGCTCCGTCATCGTGGTCAAAATCATGTGACGGATTGAGGTCTCCTTGCTTCGGTGACTGTCTAGTTCGATCAATCATTGAAGCAATATTCTTAGCACCAGTCTGAAGCATTGTTCTGGCGGAGTGGGAGAGTGGAACCTGAGACGAATCATTCTTAAAATCATGTTGAGCACGTGGTACCGGTACCGGTACCTGATGTGAGGTAGTCTGAGGATACACTCTCTGCGTGTCATTCTTACTGGACGCGAGTGGAGGTGTAGATATAGAATTCTTACGCCGACGGCCACCTGCACGAACACTTTTCGGCGGAGATTGTTCTGGGTCCTCATAAGTACTTCTAGCGAGGTGTGATTCTTTTGGATCAAAAGGCGCGGCACCAAGTCTACTGAATACACCTTTATCCGCAACGGGACTTGCATCCTCTGTAAAGAAACTTGAATCGTTGCCATATGAGGAATCCAAATGTGGGGTTTCACTGTTTGGATTTGAGTCGGTTGTCGGCTGAGAATTCTTGACATTCGGACGATGCAAGCGCTCAATACTCTGCGACATTACAGGCATTGATGAATCATTCTGTGAGAAAAATGATTCAATTTCATTGTGTAGAAATTTTGTGTCACTAGCTCCGGATTCTCCAGAGGGGCTTAAACCAATCTCAGGGAGTTGACCGTTACCAGCAACTGGAAGTTGTCGTCTTTGCGATCCTTCTGGTCGATGGTGATTTGCCATCATCACAACATCATCATCGTCCTCTTGATCATATGATATGCTGTTGGAATGACGAGGAGGCAATGCGTGCCTATCTTGGTTCTTGTGTCCATATTTTTTACCGTGTTTCTTCTTCTTTGATTTTACTTTGACTTCCAAATCACTAAAATCATCTTCATGAACATATCCCTTCTTTCTTCTTGAAAATGTTGGCCTGAGAAATCTCCTTTTTCTTTCTTCTTTAGATTTTGCGCTAGACCCGCTTGTTTTGCTTGTATTCGTAAGCTGAAGGGAAGGTTGGGAACTTGAACTAACAAAGGTGCTCGTATCAGTAGACAAATCGAAGGTACTGTTCTCATGAATATTGTGTGCCCTTTTCGATTGTTTCCTCTCAAACTTCCGAATAAAGTTAGATACACTCTTGAGTTCCTTGTAAATATCATTGGATAACGTAGGATCACTTGAAGTATCGATAGAAGAAGAGTGGGCTGTTCTGGGATCGAAACTTGTTGATTCGCCTTCTGATATAGAGAAACCGTCCGAATATCTACTTGACGAAAATTCTCCATTCCTTTCATCAGATGGGTACCTTTTGATCCCCTCGTGATCGGCCTCGCTAATGCCACGTGTACCACTAACAGCACCGAGACTCTTTCTTGGACTATTCCTAGGCGAGTTCAAGAGCGTAGTAGCAGCAGCCCTAACAGCAGCATCGTATTCCTCCTTCGGAATATACTCATCCGTCAAATCATTCTCTCCATCAATCACGAAAAAACCTCTGCCTACTGATCCCCTCCCCTGTGCAGTCCCTTGTGTCATTTCCGAAGCCGAAGAAACCGCCGTATTTGCTCCAAGTGACATCTCCATCCCACTTGAGTTCCCAAACGAGCCATCATCGCCAGCTGGCATCGGATTTAACAAGTATGTATTCATTTCGTCTTTGACACCTCTATGATAACCAACAACGTGGAATCCATCCCCCCCGTGCTCGCCTTCTTCTACACTACTACTTTTACCTGCGTAGGAGTCACTTGTTGCACTACTGTATAGGTCATTTGCACTACTGTCCTCGCTTGGGAAGATTACATCAGAAGGGTCGGAAGATGCAATCGAGGCAATTTCATGCTGTGGATGAGGATAATGATGCATTGGTCGGACCTTTTGATTCCTACTGTCAAATAGTGCCTCCCTCGGCGAGTCATAAAACTCCTCCGATGAATGATGGTTTTTATCCATTGGGTTTTGTGGCAGGCGCTGCGGTCGGGATTCAGCCTGAAATTTTGTTGGAAGGTATGAAGGACCACCGGGACTCTGCCCAAAAAGATTACCGACATTACCAAAGTGCTCCGTCGAAATATGCTCCACATCCTTTGCAGACGGTTTCAAACTAGGAACAAATTTCTTCTTCGCCATAAGAGCCTTCTGATTCCCATGAAACTGAGTCCACGTATGCTGATCTGCCCTAGCGGCAACTTGAAGCTCTCTCGCAAAGGAATCGTCATCTTCATCCTCTTCTTTCGGCGTTGAAATGTCAACTGAACGCGCATGAGACGGAGCAGATGATTCACCATGAGACATTACTGATGATGTATTGTAAGTATGTCCGTTATGGTTCGGGCGATGATGCCGATGTTTATGCTGATGTTTCTTACTGGGAGATGGAAAATCGCCATCAATTTCATTTGGTCCGGGGGAACGAGATGGGCTATTTTTTAACTTGATGGGAAATACGTCTCCTCTCCCACTTTGACAACATGTGTTGACTCTTCTTCCATTGTCATACTGCATTTGCTCCTCCTCCACCTGTAATTTTTTACTGTATTTGTATCTCATGTAAAAGATGTATGCCCATCCAAACAAGGACAAGGCTGCGATTCCAATGAGGAAGTAGGCAAGTATTATTTTGAGTTGAATCCTTGCCGGTTTCAGTAAACGATGAGATATCGTTTCGTTGGGCACAGAATTAGGTCTGAGGTAATTTGTAGTTGCCTCTGATGGTTTTGTTGAACTGAAGGCTGTACTAGCTCTCGTACTCGAATATATTGTTCCGGCATTTGTGCTACTGCGATAATCTGTTGGTATTTCTTGACTTTCTTGATGAGCATTTGCCGTTCCAGTATAAGTAAGTTGCACCGGTACACGAGCTCTTATGCCCAAATCAGCATTTGCAGCAGCATCATGCGCATATGTAGTGGATAGAGATAGTACCGCCAAACATAATTTCCACCTGAATGGGATCGAAGGTGAGGCTGACTCCAATGCCGACGACGATGAAGAGGATATTACCAGGGGCATGGGTGCCAATGCTGATGTTGATGCTGGTCTATTTCTCTTTTTCAATCTTTTCATTATGCCTGTTGTGCATGCAAGTACAAATACACTTTTGTACAAAAACTTGTTTTATCTTTTTCGATAAACTTGTTTTTGATTATGCTGTTGGTTTTAGATTATATGCTGTTGGTCGGTCGGATAGTAGTGGTGTGACGTGAGCCTTTTCTTGGTATAATGAAGCAAAGCACAAGTCGAATCGTGTAAGGCTGATCTCGCTAATTGTCGTTCGCTTGCTTGCTGTTGTGTTGTGGACAGTAAAAACCGTGTGGTGCTTTGGCATTCTTTGCCAAGGAAAGTTATGACTTTCAATAATTTCCCGCCGGGAGATTTTTACAAATAATTCTGTAGGTCTGTGCCAACGAATAACAATAACACGAATGAGACTAAATTATTATTCGATGTCGTATCTCTTGTAGGTTGGGATACGTGGATTAGGTTATGAAGGCATCGCATACGCACAAACAGATAAGATACAGATGGAACAAGACCACGAGGAGAAAGCGAGGAACAAAAACAAATACAGTAACACCAACCTCAACAACACATCCTCATAGAATTGATTCGATTGGAAGCACGGAGGCACCTAAGGATTGAAATATTTCTATAGACCAACATACGGTCAGGACACCCACCATGATGTCCGCATTAACCATTCTTATACTGCTAGTAGCAGTATTCACATCTCATGCATTCCGAGTATCATCCATTACAAGTAGTATTGTTGCATCCCACCAATCGCAAAACCTGCCTTTGTCAATACACGCCATTCAATCCATCAGAGGAGGAGATAGTGACTATGAATCAGACTATGATGATGAATCTGAAGAAGAGGAGAAAAACTCTAAACTCTCCGCTTCGACCGTCAAAGCTCTGAAAAAGGCGCAGGCGAAGAAGAAGGCAGAGGCGAAACAGACTGTTTCTGCTTCTTTGAAGTCAAAGTCGACGAAGAAGAAGAGCAGTGGGGGTATTGTTAAGAAGATACCGTATATCGTGAGAGCGCTCATGAATCCTTTTACGGTGTTTGCCATGACCAAGGGATATTTCGCTTCTCTCTTCAATATTGATTATTTGCAGGAGGTGAGTGTTCGTGATCGTTTTCATCACTTCTTGCATTGCTGCCTCGATAAATTTACAGCACTGCATAGGAATTCATACAAGTCTTCATTGTGACGGCTTGTGACATGCAAAATAAAACCAACCAACCTAACACCCAAAAACTTGAACAATACAGGACGCATCACAAACCCTCCGATCGGCACTCCAAGAAAAGGCCAAATCTGCTCCTTCATCGGGCAAGAGGGCGAGGAAGATGAGACCTGGTCAATCTAAGACCTTGTCGGATCTTCCCCAACTAAGTGCGTGAGGTTAAGGGAATCAAATGTTAATTTCTAGTGAAATTGCGAGCCTGATGTGGTGTAATATTGTTTGAATGTGAGGTGATGGTTATGACATTTACGCGTAGATGATAGATGATGTGCAAGTAATACACAGTTTTGTTGGTGCAGAAGTGAGACAGAGGCACTGGTGGAATTGTGTAGCGGAGTGGTCACATCATGATTAATCAGAATATTGCAACATATTGGGATTGAGTCAAGGTTCTGATTCAACTTACAAAACTTGTTTTTGTGAAATGACGAAGGTTTGCTGAACCGTTTTTTATAATGGAGGCTTTCTTTCTGACAAAGAGTTGAGTGAAGAATCGAGAATTCTATTTGGGTGGGTGCCAACAATGGAGAAAAGTACGGAGTTTGGAGGATAAGTGGGTGCTTTAGCCGCTTCGAAGAGGACGAGCACAGGGAGATTGGCTGTTGGCACATGAGAATTTTTGACTGCAAGCGTTTGCTAGGATATATAATACAATTTGATTCCCCTTTTGTGAATATACAAAAATATAATTAAAAATATAAAAAATAATGATCAATATATCATAAACCTCGATGGGCTTCTTCTTGTTATTAAAATGGACCACTTGTTCCTAAAGTTCAGATAATTATGCTATACTTTACGCAAAGATAGACTACACGTACACTACGAAAAATGCAAGGCATATTGAATATTGCGACGTCCTTTTGTGCACACTTTTGAATAGACGAATACCCTCTGCCGACATTGAGGGTAGTGACTACGTATAGATGAATTAAAAACACGAAGACAGTCATCATTTGCATAGCTTGGTCGTAGGGAATGAGCAATTATTAATACGAGGAGTAAGGGTCAAGTCTTGTATCAATAGAATAATGTAGTGATAATAAATTTCCGTCCGTCGTCGTCCCAAAACATTTTCACAGAAATTGGTCTTGAAATTTGGAAAATTCTGACGAAGAAAACGCGTACCGTACCCGGTATTCACCATCCATACTACTCCAACTCGAGACGTATGTTCTCATTTCTTCAATACTCATCCGAAGTCAACATGATTGGCCAAGATAAAGATGAAGATCGTTCGTCTCCCAGCATTCCTCTTGTGAAGCTGAACATTAAAAATATAACCTACCAACCGCAAACAGAGGGGTATGCTTCAAGCGCTGGCAGCAATCTCATATTTGCATTCAAGAACAGAGATGATTCTTCTGATGCAAAGCTCAAACCCGTGTCAAGGAAGATGATTCTCAATAATGTCACACCGCCAAAAGTTGAACCATACAAGTTATCTGCTTGGATGGGTCCAAGCGGATCTGGTAAAACTTCCCTGTTGTCAATAGCTGCTGGGATGACAGCATATGACTCTGATTCGTTCAGTGACGAGAGCCAGATTACAATCAATAATGATCGGCATAATTTGCTCACAAAGAAGGGTGGATTTCCGAAGGGATTGGCTGGAATAGTTTGGCAAGATGATCTTTTACTGTCGAATCTCACTGTAAGAGAAACCATTGCGTTCGCTGCTAAGTTGAAAACGCCACGATCAGAGATGCACAGGGTTCCCAGTATGGTTGATGAAGTATTAAATGATCTTGGCTTGACCAGTGTTCAGCATTCGCTGATTGGCCAGTCTCTTGGTGGACCTGGAAGAGGAATTAGTGGTGGAGAAAGAAAACGAGTATCAGTCGCGACGGAGTTGGTTTCGAAACCTTCAATTATCTTCTTAGATGAACCAACCAGTGGTTTAGATTCAACCTCTGCCTTCGAACTTATGGTCACATTGAAACAGTTGGCTGAAAGGGGAGGACATTCAATTGTCGCAGTCATTCATCAGCCACGCACTACAATTTTTGATCTGGTGGATGGATTGTTGCTCTTGTCCAAAGGTGAAGAGGTATATTCTGGTCCAGCCAGTGGTGCTCGCAGAGTTCTTGAGTCTTGCCCTATTATCGGCATGCCTCTTCCCGAACAAACAAATATCGCTGACTGGATCATGGATATGATCATAAAGGATGAAATCAGATGCAATTTGGCTTATTCTGAAGATGAAGAGTCTTCTTCTGGACGAGTCCTTCCTCGTCACTGGGCAAATACAAGAACTCTTCTCAATGATGAAAGTACAGAAGCCAGGCGGAATATTAACAACACATCGATGCACAGACTTTCAACTTTGGAGGAGATTCAAAACAGTATTCCAAAGTACACACAATCATTTGGAACACAGCTGCGTATGCTAACTTGGCGAGCAGTCAAACAGACCAGAGGTGAAAAGATTTCAAATGCTGCTATCATCGCAACCATTGCGTACGTTGTATTTGAATCTTCCTTATGGTTCCTTCTTCCAGATGATACAAACCACATATATGAGAGGAATTCTCTCATATTCTTTTTTATCATTGCTCAGGGTAATGGAGTTGTCTTTTCTTCTGTACCTACTTTCAGGAGAGATCGTTCACTTTTAAACCGGGAGCGTTCCAAGAAAATGTATCGTGTTTTGCCTTATTTCTTTGCCAAGACTCTTGCAGGTGAGCACATTATGTTGGTAAATTTATCCACATTTCATTTCTGCTTTATACTGATGCGGTTCCTAAATCTCATACACAGATATGACAACAACAATCTTGTTGCCTGTCCTTCATGTGTTTATCGTGTACTGGACTGCTAATTTGAGGCCATCTGCGAGCTCCTTTTTCATGTTTCAATTCTTATTCTACCTTACCCTGACTACAGCGCAGAGCATAGGTGAGTATTGGTATTGCCACAAACTAGGAATTTATGAATTAAAGTTAATGCTAACTATTTCTCACCCACATACAATGCATTTGTAGGTCTTTTCATGTCTGCTGCACTTCCGTCGCTGCAACTTGCGTTGACAATAACCCCCGTACTCGTGATCATCCTTTTTATTGTTGGAGGTTTCTATATTCCTTTTTCAAATATGCCGGTCTGGATTTCCTGGTTGAAATGGATTTCATTCGCAACTTATGGTTATAGTGGTTTGCTTGTAACCCAATATGCTGGACGCGAAATACCTTGTGCGACAGAAGTTACTCTCCAAATTGGACCAAACGTATGCCCTTTACCTGGCGAAGAAGTGCTTAAGGCGATCGGAATATCTGGTTTGTTGTCAGAGGTTTGGTTCAATGTCGTGATGCTTATAATTCTACAAGTCTGTTGCCGGGCAGCGGCCTATATAGTACTTCGTCGTAGCTCTTAGTGGCTGTAACTATGATAAGGAATGAAAATGTTTAGCAGTTACATGTACGTGTAGTTAGGTATTGATATCATATATTACCACTCTGGCTTGTATGATAGGTGTTGCTTGAAGCCTGTGGAGGCGGGATACTTTGATCGCCTTGCGGAACCTCTGGTGCAGATGGATTGGAATGATTATATTGAGGTGATGATCCCGTCTTGTCCAGTCCATTTTCTGGAGCATAGGACTGATTGTAGTATCGTGGTGATGAGGATGACGTCGTGGTCTGCCCAGTAAGCGGTAGATAGGGCATCTAAAAATCTATTTTCTGTTTCTTTTGAAGACGATTCTCAACTGTAACTATCCCTTGTAGAATTGACCTAAATTCCAGAAACGTTGTTTTTTATTGTTTGGCTTATTTTCTAGACAGCACTTCTGGGACCTCTGTAATTCATCCTCGTATATCCCTTGCTTCCATACTTTCCAGCATTTACTACAAGTCCTGATCCATTCGTTGAGCCTAGTAATTCCTCATCTGGGTCTCCATGGCAACCATATGGATCCTTATTTCTTTGTTTACGTCCCTTCTTTCCCCACTTTACCATAGATTTGTGAGATTTTCCTCGATTTCCTCCAGCTGCTTCCTCCATCTGACCACCCTCCATCATTTCCAGCATTTCAAGGTCCTCTTCTAATGCATCAATATCGCCTCCGTCGCCGGCCTTACTCTTGGTTAAGAAATCACCTTCCGAGGTCTCGACAACTCCCATTTTCTCCCTCAACTTCTCATGACGACGAAATGTTGTCGCCAGCGTCTCACGATGAAAGGACACTTCCAAATCTCTCATCGCGTCGTCCTCTTTTGATAAATATGATGGACAATGGCAGTACAGTACTTTACCGCTTGTATAATCCCCCAGCACCACACGAGACGCACGGTAATAATCAGGTACTCCACTGGAAGGTGCCAACAAACTCCGAGCCACACAATACGTACTCAATAATTCTTCCGCAGTTGGTGCTTTCAGAGCAACTGAACCACCATTTTGAGCAATATCCAGTGCTGAAGGACGAGGCAATTCGATTCCAAAATGCGCCTCCAGGATATCACGGGGTATCCTCCGACAGATTAATTCAACCGCAAGCCAGAAATCTCTAATTTGGGAAAGAGGGAAAACTCCCGCCAGAACTAAATCAGCAGAAGATGACACGAAACTTGGAAATACCAAACCAGGACAATCGCACAATGTGATATGTGTATGATCTGGGACATTTAATGTCTGGAAATGTTTTGTTTTTCCAGGCATGGCTGCCACTCCAACACGATTCACTTTGTGATTATTCTTGGATGCTCCAACTAGCACATTTAGAACAGAGGATTTACCAACATTTGGGAAACCGACCATTCCGAATTCGACCTTTGCTTTTGTGGCTGTATCATCATCCTCCGATTTGTCATCAATCACTCCCTCTAGACTACCGTATTCGCACAAGATATCAATCAGCTGCTTCCGGGACAGAGGTCTTTCAATTCCAATCCGTCTTGGATTCAGAAGCGTCGGGTATCCCTCCTCGGAACGAAACGATTCTTTGAGGTCTTCGACGTTTTCAACATCCTCTGTCACTCCATCCAAAATCTCCTGCTCTTGATATGCCGAGAAGAACACGTGCTCCAATCCGTCAATGCTCTTGAAATATTCATGCCACATTTCTCTCTGCTTTTGGGTAAGGTAATCACACTTATTGATGATTACAATCATGGGCTTCCCCAACTCAGCCTCGACATACGTCCTCAAATCCATGGACAAGTAAAACTGAGGATTCCTACCATCCACCACTAACGCTATCAAATCCGATCGTTCCACCACCCTCCACAGTTGTCGCCAAACCTCAATATTCTTCTCAAAGGGAGTAACTGTCACCCTTGAAGCGGACGAAGCTGCAATCTCTACCTCATAAGATGCAATATTTCTCCTCCAGTCCAAAAACGAATCCCTCTCATTCCGATCAAGTTCAGCCGGAGTCGTGGTCTTATCCCACTTGGGTCTTCTTGGCACGGAAAGATTTTTAAAATCAAATTTGGCAGCTTGCAACCCCGCCTTATTATAATTATAACCATCAATATTTCCATCCCCCTTCTCTCCCCGTCCCTTGGCCCCCCTCGTGGCATCATCAAACGATACCCTTTCCTTATTCTGATTTCCACCAGCATGGACGACCTCCTGCGCTACAGAATCAATCACGACAAATCTCTCCCTCTCAGATTCGAATTCCCGATCTGCCATCTCGGCCCGCGCGAGGAAATCTGTGAGGTCGTCCGTTTCGAGGACTGATTTGATTTTGCTGGATGCTGCTGCGTTGGGGTTTATCTCGAGACCAATGGATGCTGCTCCGGATGCTTGCATTCCATCTCCGCGTGATGAACCGTTTGATTTTACTTTGAACTTCTTTTTTTGGGATCTATGTTGGGTTGGAACAGTTTAATGGTGGTGTACATGAGATCTATTTGTACATGACATGATATTACTGCTTGTCATCTTGTGCAACATGCATCGTCATGTTGAAGTTATTGGTTCTCACCTTTGAAGGGAACGTCCCATTCCTGCAGCTCTGTCTGCCTTCTTTGGCTTTCCCTTGCGGGATGTTCCTTGACTTCTTGGCATCTCGTCTCTGTTGTTATGGTGGATAAAAGACGGGGTAGAGTACACGTAGTGGTGTTCTTTGTGTTCTTCAGCTTGGCCATTATTATCTGTTGTTCCGTTGCTTGGTTTCTTTCCCAGAAAAGAAAAGGGAGGGAACAAAAAATGGATGGTTTCCTCATGACTTGCCTGTTCGCGCGAATGAATCGCGCGTAGAGGGGCAATAGAAGATCCTCTTCAATTTTTGAAATGGAAAATATGACCGACGAAAATGACGACGGGCGGGGAGACCAACATTCAACATAAAGTATGCCTTCTTCACATCCTTCGCATACTTGTACAGTATCATACATTCCACCGCCCTGAATCTGATAATACTAGCCAAAGATCATCACAAAGTTGAATAAAATGAGTCAAATGAGTTTATCGGAAATTGAAGCAATAAAAGATCAAGGAAATATGGAGTTCCAGAAGGTGAGTTGAGTTAGTGAACCACAGATTGTTGTCATACCGTGTTCAATGTCATGTTGCATTTTTTTCATAGCGGTGTTATGTGTACACGATGATAAAATACCATAGATTGCTTTCGTGCCAAACAGCTACTTAGCTTCTTATTCGCAATAATGCTTTGCTTTATTTCGTTTTGTCAGTCTCTCATTGTTTATTCCGCACATTTGTTCAATTTCAGGGCAACCTCCAGAAAGCCATTTCCCAATACGAACAGGCCATCAGCACCATTGATAAAATCAACAAGACACTATCCAAAAGCGAGCAAAATACTACTGCGATACTAAGAGCCACAATCATATCCAACACTGCCATGTGTCGCCTCAAACAGTGCGAAATGAATGCCAACGCTCAACACCTCCAGCCACTCTTTCAAGTCATTGATGACATAACTAGCACAATTCATTCCATGGATCAACTCACAGTCACTAGTACGGACACAACCGCAATGAGATCCAAGCTCCTCTACAGACGGGCAAAGGCACGTTGTACCCTTGCCATCCATCATCATCCTCCACAATCATCTCCATCAATTTCAATCTCCAATACACAGTTGATACAATTATTAACCAGTGCCCAAACAGATTTACACCAATTGCTCTCCTTTGATGCTAAAAACAAAGCTGCGAAAATGCTATTGCAAGAATTAAAAGTCACTGCTCCCAAACTATTAAAGGAGAGTGGTGTTTCTTCTTCCTCCTCTCCCATGGGCAGTGCTCTCAACAATCTCCAAATGGCAATCAAAGATGATGGTAATGCTAAAGCTGATTCGAATGCAAATGACCAAGTCCATCAATCTTTGAAATTCATCCATGCGTCAATATTGGACGATTTGACAAATGGAGCGCATGAACTATTGAAGAATAATAATCGGGGCGGCAAGATCTTGATCCATCTTGCCTTTCCTTCGGAGGGAGGGGGGGCGTCTGAGGTGCAGGTATTGGCATTAAAGTCTCTATCGGCTGCTTGCGCCTATCCCGCATTTTCCCACTCCATCGAAAATGTTCTTGTCAAATGGGGTGGCAATGAAAATGGTGAAAAGTGGAAAAAGAAATTCGAATCGCAAGTGTTTGATATTCTATCATCGGAATCTCGCAGTGAGGATCTAATGAATGCAGTCATGACGCTTCAGATGCGCTTAACGTTGAACTGCCACGTTCAGCAAGATGATAAAAACTACTTCGACGAATCCTTCACAACCAGCCAACATGATGGGGATTTATTCAGCAGCGATCATCAGGTAGCTGTCGTTTCCACCGCTCTCCAATCACCTCGCGAAGAATGTAGATCTACTGGGCTTAATTTGTTATCTTCCTGGCTCGAACCAAATCCACTCATTGTCATTAATGGGTCTACAGCAAGAGGTGGTGAAAATGACGGCCGTGACCGTATTTCGCATTCAAAAGTCAAGGAACCAAGTGATCAAGAAGTGAATCAATTGCCGGCAAGAAAATTGGCTGGTTATCGGAATCGCTGTGCCCAAAGGAGCAAGGGGCGGGTCGATAGGTCGCGAAAGAATGCGCTAGAATTCTGTCGCAAAGGTGGCATTGATGGTCTTATATCCAGCGCGGCAGGTTCTCGCGAGGGGTACTGGAGGCGAGAATGTGTTCTTGCTGTTGGGAGAGTGATGAATTACATAAGAGATGAGACTGCTCCAAAAGGTGAAGATGGTACTTTTATTGATGAGCATACCAAGAATACGATTCAAGCATTTTTTAAGGAGAAGGAGCATGAATTGACAATTGAAGAAATAAAAGACGAGAGTGTTGGGGAACAACCGGATGGTGATAGCGAACTCATGACATGCATGAAAAGATGTCTCTTTGCAACAGCACTTTTTGTCGCAAATGGCGAGGTTGGGGGATGGGCATTGAAGGAAATGTGGAAATACTCTAAAAGTGATTGGAATTACCTTGCGGTGAGCGGTGATGATCGATTCATGGCTGCCGCTTCAGAATGTGCATCTGCTGCTGCAGGAATTGAAGGTGCAAGAGCATGGATTTCAAGTTGCATCGATACACCAAATGCCGATGGTGTGTGGAGGCAACTTTTATCATGTGATGATAAAGAAGTACGAAGCGGGGCAGCTTCTGCCATGGCGAAACTTGGGTTGGCTAATAAGAGCGTGTCTTCAGATGAAGGAGAACTCTTTGCTTTGTTAGAAGTTGCAGCTGGACTTTTGGAGGAAGAACCGCTGGAGGGAGCGCTAGCAACGAAGATTTCATCAGAGAATTCTTATCATGCTCCGTTGGAACGTGGAATTGAACTTCTGAGTTATCTCTCATCCAAGACTTCTGTAAAAGATGAAATTATTCATGGTTTTGCTTTTTCATCCAAATCTACCCCAGCAGGGTCATCGGTGCTTAAAAAGTTGGTAGAGCTATCGGATCCCATATCAGTTTTATCTCCTGCTATGTCTTACTCTCTCGCTACCATATTTACATCCCTGTCCGTGTCAATCGAGGCATTACGCCGCGAGGCATTTGAAGGCAAGGAAATGACTCCAGAACAGTACGATGACCTGCAGGCCATGGGAAAGACGCCCGAGGAAAGGAAATTAGAAGCATCCAACAAGGAGATCGAAGATCCCGATGCAGTGAGCTCGAGGATAAAGAAAATGGTGCAGCACAATGTGCCGAGGGCCTTGGTAAATCTGGTACATGGTGGCACGGAAGCAACACGGGAGCAAGTTGTCACGGCCATGATGAGAATAGCATGTGAGCCAGCCGCGCGAGGTGCTATGATTCAACAGGGTTGTCTGAGTACATGCATCAAGTTGGTCAAAGGCGTAAGTATTATGCGATACAATCAAAATACTATAATTATCGAATGATGTGAGCTCATTTCTACATACACAAATCCTCAGGGTGACCTGAAAGAACAGGAAAAAAGGATCGTGCGGCTTTCTCAGCATACAATAGCAAAGCTGTTAATCACAACCAATCCTGCCCTGCTCAATACATCTCAGTGCATGGGTTCTATTCAACCACTGATCATGCTAGTGCGTGATCACGACTCGTCTGATTTACAAAAGTTTGAAGCGTTACTTTCTCTAACTAACCTGGTTAGTTTCAATGACAACACGAAACAACATGTTGTTGCTGAACGGGGAATAAGTATACTGAGTTATGCTATGTTTTCCAATCATGAAATGGTACGAAGAGCAGCCACAGAAGCAATGAGTAATTTAGTCCCTAACCCTGATATGATTTTGCATCTCCGTGAACACGAGAAACTGAAAGTTTGGATAACCTTTGCATCGGATTTTGAAGAACATTTTGAATGTGCGAGAGCAGCTTTAGGGTGTCTTGCAATGGTCACACAAGATCCACAAATCGCCGCTGAACTGTCAAAGGCTAGTAATGCAGAATCAATGATCAAGTCAGTCCTTGAGTGTGGAAATTTGGAACTGATGCATCGTATGCTAATCATTGTACTCAATCTGATGGAACATGGAGGGAAATCTAAGGAGCTAATCTTTTCGACGGGCACGGTAGCATTCTGTGAAGCATACACACAAACCTACAAGAATGGCGGGGAGACACAGGATTTAGAACTCTCGCAATCTGATGAGGAAATGATGAAAATTACTGTTGATCTTGCAAAAGAGGTCGTATTGGCGTCATAATAATACACTAATTTTACAGTAAATACTGTGTGTAGCTTCAACGATTTTTCCTTTCATCGCCACCAAGACTTTGTCTCTTTTCTCTTCAAAGCTTGATGTTGAGTGTACTGTGCACTAGAAGGCGTGTCTTCCTCTTCGTCGTCTGCACCATCCTCTCTTTGAGCGCATGCAACAGTAATACTCCCATCTTGAGTCCCAACAAACATGAATTGCTGTATTGACTTCGAATGCAATGGTGGCGGTGTAAAAGTTATACAGTGAATAGGGCCATAGTCACTTAGATCCAAAACGTATCTGATTCCAAGGTTGCGCAGTGATCTTATGATCACATGCCCACTTTCGCCGCCAGTAACTAATGAATGACCGCCGGGAATCATTTCCATTGCATGCAACTTTTCACCTGCATCAATACATCCTAACTTTGTGCCATTGATGGTGTACATTTGGAGTAAGCCTGTCTCCAAGTGAGCGACAAAGATTCCATCCTTGTGAATAGCGAGCTTGCGGACGCTACGCGTTGCTACGTCATCAGATTTTGTTGCAAATATATTGGCTGGGGGAAAGAAATCTGCAACTTGCAATGATCTGATGAACTGGCCACGGAGGACTGTGTGAATACAAATGGTACCATCTATTGAACCACTGACTACAATGTCCAAGTCCGTATCGAACGCCAATGAAGAAATGGGAGATCCATGTCCCCAAAGTACTAGACAACACATAAGAATACAATTCGAGGATTTCTCTTGAGCTGTCTTGACATAGCTATCGATGAGAGCAGACCCCATGTCAGAATTCTCAGCTGTCCACACACGGCAGGTGCCATCAACTCCACCAGTGATAAGCAACGTGCCATCCTCCCCCAGTCGCAGACAATTAATTGCACCCAAATGCCCACCTGTCTCGCTACATTTTAATCTTAAGCCATCAAGTGAATGAGCTTTAAGTGCATTGTCCCAATAGCCACAACTGATCAGTGTAGCATCAATATAACTAGACGATATTTCTTTCGATTTGTTTAGTTTGCCCATTTTCGTTTTAGAAGTTTCGTATTTTGATTTGTTGCCTGAACTCATGGTCATTGCAAAAGACCAGTTTCCGATACCAATACTTGCACGTTCATTGTGGCTTGTCGACCTACTTGATTTTTCGGGGCTAGTCTGGACTCCCATCGCGAATTTTGATATACTCATCTCACGCGATGAAACCGGCCTGATGTTGCTCATTTTGAGATAAAAGGGCATTTTACCGTGTTTTGTAGGCGCCCATTTGTAGGTGCCCACGCTAAGATCGGCATAAACGACGACCACGTGGTCTGTCAGCAGTTGAATACTTACGGCTGGTCCGTGTTTGTTCATACTTCGATTTCCGCCAAACTGTTTGAATGGAGTGTAGCACATCAATCGTCTTGTTGGCGATAACTCACTAATGATGGGTTTCCAGCATTTTTTTGCGGGGAAACGATGTGGGTGGGAAATAGTCAGGATCTGGCTTGGTGTCTGCCCAAAATTTTGTATCTGGCTCTCAGTAGCTTTCCTATCTAGTTCATCTGTGATCTTATCCAAGTTGACAGATCCCTCGTACGATACGAAGTGGAAAACATTATTCGCTTTGACCGAATCTAGCCCTCTCTGCTGAAATCCAAAGATCAGGTCAATCCAGTGGTGAAGATTGCAAGAAACGTATTCAGATTCTAAAGCCAATCTATTCAATCTTACAAATTCGTGTGGAGATCCATTGGCCCAGGGGGGTAGCTTGACGTTGCTGATAGATTTCTTGGTTTGTGTCTCGCCCAAGGGGAAGTTATTGGTGTTTACAAGTATTTCAGGACAAGTGAACAACTCGGGAACTAATTCTTTTACATCAGAAGTGGACTGCAAGCAAGAATGCCAACAAGCAGCAATGTCATAAAATTGCCTGTCAGGGCAATCAAACCGACCTGATTGTAGCTCAATAGCCATAGTTGTGAATGGTTCTTGTCTAATCAGAAAGTGTAGGACTGCTCCTGGTGAAGAATAGTGGCTGCCATAGAGAAAGCGCTCCTCTTCCGGCAGTCCATCTAAATCGTGATATCGTTCGAGTAACTGAAGTAGACGGTCAGGGTTTAGGGCTCCAACAGGTTTTGTCAAGTCTCTGAAAGATTTCGGATCGTTTAGATCAAGTTCGTCACTTGAATAGTCAGCAATGATCCAGGGAAAAACTGGATATTGGGAAACGTCGTTGTAAGTTCTACCTGCAATGATGTTCAGTTGCATTAGATATTCGAAGTTTGATATTTTTCTCTGTTGCCACTGTTGAGTCAATCCGGTAAACCTTGTCTTGAAAACTGCCTTTGGACTGAGATTCCTCGGGAGAGTAAGCAATGGTGTTTTACATTGGCGAAGCTTGTCAACAAACTTATCCCGGACTTTCACCCCGCCACAAAAATTAATAAACAATTCGTGTGTGTCCGCGAAAAATAGCTCAAGAGCTTGTGTTCGTAACATGTAACGACGTTCATGTACTTCGGTGAGTCTGTTCAATCGCCAACGTCTCTCTTCCAAGCTGCCTGACGAGTTGCTTCTATTCGTGGCGTTGACAGCCTCCTTTGTCATGACACTGATGGGATCCTCATTTTGTCTAAAGTAAAGAGAATGTGTTGTGAGAACGAGCTCTCCAGCCAAGATAGTCTCAACCGTTACTAGATGGACTAATTCCAAATACTGCACCAAACGCTCTCCATGCTGCCAGATATAATCTTTTGACCAAACGTGGGACCCTTTCTCGTGTTTGCTGTCTAGCATGATGTCGTCAGCTTCGATGCGATCCCAATCTGTGATTAATTCACCTGGCGCCACATCATTATCTGAAAGAGGCTCGATACTAATACTCTGGTCATCAGAATCATTTGATATGGAGTCTGAGTCTGAGTCTGATTCAATATCACTATTATTCACCAAACTATCCATTTCCACTGGTTGTTTGACAATTCCTTCTTTGGCCAGCTGGTACATTTTTGCTAGCTCGTCCTCTCTCTTTGCTCGTAGTCGTTCCTCTCTCTCCTTGAACACTTTTTCTCTTTCGATGCCCAGTGCCAAATCATAACTGGCACTTGCATGATCATTGAAATTCCTATTGGGGACTAGTAGTATCCTACGATGCAAACGGTCGGTATATTGTGCAAGCTTCCATCGATCGGTGGCGATGTTAACCAGAATTTTGCGCTCAATTGATACAAGGCGTTGGGAAGCTAAGTCGGCCTTTAGCAATTCTGCGCGAACCATTTCTTTATTATTTCTGAGATACTGTTCTGCCAGATTCTTGATAGAAAAATTACCGTCATATTCAAGGTCGCGTACTGCTGATGTATCAGCCCATCGTTTTTGCTCTTCCAGGTACCTCAGAAACGGCGAATCTAAAGCACGATTGTATTCTTCACTTATAACTCTGGATTCCGTAGCCAGGCCATGAATGATTTTTGAAGCGCGATCGTTGTTTTCCCCTATTGCGTCAAGAACGGACGAATTCAGCTGTTCCGGTATAGGCATATCACCAAAGCCATTGCCATCGGAATGTACATAATTATTATCGTGGAACCTTTTGATCCAATCAGCACCTAAAAATGAGCGGATGCCCATTCTTCGAGCATCTTGCGTGTTGGATGCATTTGATTCCTCTAAGCTATGAGCCCATTCGTCTTTTGTCGCAATCGATAATTCGAGTGCTTTATATGCATCTTTAGAGAAGGCCTCAAGAAGGATAGCATTACGTCCTTTGTATACATCCAGAACAATATCACCCAAAATTTCAACTGCTCGAAAGAGTCGCCGAAGATGCCTCGATTGATCAGCGGCTGTGAAATATTTTTCAGGTGACATCTCCAATTCTGTCACAACAGCCGAGCATTTTGATAGGCAGCGGTGGCATTGTAAGACAATGCATACAATGATTCTATCAATTGACTCTGTTTCCGCTTGAAATACCGCTACTTGTTCTGCAGATTCGCGTACTATATCCAAGCACCAATGCAGAAAACAGCGAAGCATTGAACAAATTTTGAGGAACTTAACACTGCTTGGCTCGAGATGACTTAACAAAACTAGCGAAACTCGCACAAGTGAAGTAACCAAAGGTCCTTGAGCGTTACCAAGTCGGTGCTCTATAGACCGAATCAATGCTGAATTTTGTTGGTGAGATGCGGGTATCGAAATATCTATATGATCAGGAAATATATAAGGATCCAGTAATTCCAGGACTTGGCTAGATAGGGTCGTGCAGATTCTTCTGTAATACTGCTTTAATTGCGCATTCTGCTGCACATCGTCACCTTCCTGGTTGCGCAGAGCTCGAGTTCCTACCATGACATCAACAGCGAGGATACCAGCAGAGCTATGATCACTGAGTCTGATACCAAAAACACCACCAGAATTGTCATCCACAATGGAGGAAAGATTGTTCCGGTAATCAAACAGGTCAACTAGGCCGTAACCATTACTAGTGACTGTCGCGACTACAATTGCAGTAATGTGTCTCAACTTTTTCCAGTGTTTTGCTGCGTGGGCCACTTCCATGTTAAAAAACGTTTTTGCACACTCTTTCAAGATACGGTTCTCGGAGGCAGTCTCATCATCGGAGAATAATTTTATATCTGGTCTTGACAAAGTTCCGGCAGTTATGAGGTCATTGAGAATATGGCTCAAAAGTATACTGAATACTGCAACTCCATTCACACATACTCTTTGAAGCGATGCGGCTAATTCCAATGCAGCGATACTGTCGTTGTCGTCACGTAAAGATCGACCCAGAAGCATTGAGTAAAGTTGAAACGAAAGATCAAACCTTGAAAGAATGTTACTATCGTCGTCACCCCTCCTTTCCTCACTATTGACATAGTGTTCTTTTTGCCACTTGCTGATATTGTAATTGCTGAGCTCCTCGACTGTATCCGATGCTACATGGAATAAACAATGCTGCCAATCACGTGTTTGTATGACACCCTCAACAGTGGACTCGTTCACCCGCAACAATGTCAAGAGATCAAAGAGCCAGCGCTCTTGTTCCTTATTGGGCAAGTATCTCAAGAGCTGCAAAATTGCGCTGCATGCATAAGTATTCCGTAGTCTTAACGTTGGAGAATGGAGTGGGGCTTCCCTTATATCAGTAAGTTGATGATGAAAACGATAACCGTGCAATAGTACATCATCTGAAACCATATATTTTGATACTATGCAGTCGCTGTTACTTTCAAAGGCGTCATCCACAAGAAGGTTCACAAGAGCGGCATGCGAGTTAGCACCAAGATCGAGGCAATGACATTTGAGAAAATGCCAAAGAAGTTTATATGCAACGTTTAGAGATTTTGCAGATGTGTCAAAGACTTTCGGTAGAACTCCTAAACCAGCTCCGACGTTTTTTATCGTTCTTGAAACTTTTGAAACAGCGCGTTTGGCACCTAAAATTGTAATTGAAGAACTATTCTGTTCTTCTTGAGTCTCTACAAGGATAGCGTCATATAATGATGTGATACAACGAATTCCATTTGACCGCATCTTATCATCGTAACTGAGTCAAAGAAATGTTAGAAATTCTCACCGATAACTGAAGAATAAAACACTGTTAGTCAACAAACCATTCTCACCTATTGACCATGCAGCATAAGATCCAGCTCACAGTATCACCAACAATTTGGTTCAAAGTTTTGAAAAGACCTGGTATCACTGGTCGACTTTGAAGGAGCAGTACTAGCAGGGAACAAGCTTTTTCAGAAGCACAGAATCTTAGCCGCCTCGTTTCGGGGTCGCCTTGAACAAGTTCACCTTCAGAATCCCTGGAGTTATTGACGTTCTCCCATTCCATATCTAAATTGAACGATATGAATCGGATCAAAGGCAACAAATTCGATAACTTTACCTCAACAGAAAGAACCATCAATATTATTCCCATAACAATATCTACCATATGTTTGCGTTCAGTTTTTGTCATTATTTCCGCATAAGACGTTGAATCAAAGAAGCCACCAACACCATTTTCTAACTTCTTTGGCACAATAGTATACTCCCGTACCAAATTCATCATCAACCCTGTTCTTATTGAACAAGATGTCTCCTCAGGATCGGCTTTTGTAATGGAGGAGAGCGCTGGCAACAACACAGCATGTAAAGCGGTACCAGGAATTTTACCAAGACCGCCCAACCACAAATCGACGTTGAATATCAATCGCGAAGAAACCTTCGATTCTAGATATGTATTATATGAACACGCCTCAGTCAGATCAAGAAGAATACTGACCAATTCCTCTGCAAAATGGTGGTGTCGTCTGAAAGCATTGATATTTACCCAGAGGTCTCGTTGATGACTATTACTCCAGGAACTGGCATATCTTTCCTTACTTTGAAGTAAAAAGTATTCCAAGATTTCAGTCCCTCCGCATCGTATCCACTCGCGTCCATTAATATCTTTATCTCGGAGAAATGCTGCAAGCAAAGAAAACGCTAGGGGAATTACGGCCCCGGTTTCAAATTCCTTGCTTTCATTATTGACTGCATTCGTTCTTGGTGCAGTCTCTGGTATTATCAGAGATCTAAAAATTGGTAGCAAACATTGAATACCGCCAATGCTTGAAATCACGTCCTTCGCACTACGCATTTTCCACGGTACACAATTTCTCTTGTTCAGGCTAACATGGATACTGGAATGAGCCTCCAACACCAAATTGTCATCCCCCGTAACCCTTGTTGGATCCCATACAAAGTAGATGTTTGAGACAAATGCTTGTCTTGAAAACTCTCCTTTCGTTGGATTATGAATATCATTGCAAAATTCATCGTCACCAATAAGATCCAAAGCAGTTGCATTGTTAGGGCGCCCAACGATTTGTGTCCCATTTCCTGAGGATGTGCGTGCCCGTGGAATCACCATTTCTTCCATATCGGCCTTTTTCAGAGTCATTATGGCGGAGTCCTCTTCACCAATAGATGTCGATGGTAAGGGATTAACCTTATTCTCTATCGTTGCAATAATCCCAGGTCGCTCACTTTGTTTTGGGAATGTTTCTGACTTTCCTGATGTAAATTTGTAAAGGGAATAAAATGTTTCATCCGATACAGCGTCATGAAAAACATACACCGACCCGGCTTGTGCATCTAAACCTGAACAAAACGAGATTTCGGTAGGCTGAGCTGGCTGTTGTTTGCTGTGACTACTGTCGGCACCCAGTGTACTCGGCTTTGGAAATTTAAGCTGCTCAGTCAACATTGGTTTTCCATCTAACAAAATAGTTACTTCATCCTTTGACAGACTGAGATAACTCTTCTTAGTATGTCGTACTGCAATGTGGAACCACACGCGTGGAACAATTGGACATCCTATCAATTCGATTCCTCGAGAGAGCGGCGTCTGAGCTAATTTTCTCGATACATCTGAGTCGCGAACCGAGAAGACAATATGAGCCGCACAGATTGAGGAAGATCCTAGCAATTTGAACGAAATCTCAAAGGCTGTGCCATCACCAGAACATATTTTGAATAGACGTTGTACAGGAAGATCACCACTACCGTAATGTGATTGAAAATCTTCTATCCGAAACCAGCATGACATACCAAAGCTCGTTTTGAAAGGCCAACCATTAACAACCTTTGCGTTGTTAGCAGGATATATGGTCTTAGAAATACCATTTGATCGACCGAAGTTAAAGAAACTTTGGGGGCTAGCCTTCCCCCGCAATTTTTTCGCCAGTGACGACCCTTCTGTGGCAACAATCAAGGCTCGGAGAACATGGATATTAAGATTCATCCTGAAAGTGTCATCCCTTATTAATGATAAAATTTTCTTCAACTGCTTTGCTGAAATGCCTGCAGTGCACAGTAATCCAAGCAGTCGGCACAAAGGGTATAGTATGAGACTCTTTGACTTCCGACTTTCTGTTTCCAGCGGTTCAATTAATGACTCGATCATGCCAATCACTTTGTCAATGCGCCCACCAGGATGTTCACCACAACAAAATCTCACAACAGAATAAAGGCTGTCAAATGAAAGGCTGTTGCGTTTCCTATTTCGCTCATGTAAATACCTCAAATCCTCGTTCCTCCAACTTCTTGTATTGCTCAATCTCATTCCATTCTTCGTACCGGTAGGTGATACGGTGGGCCTGCCTTTATTTTTCCACGCTCCCATATTTCCAACTTTCTCCGAATTAGTCGAGCTTCGCTGTGGCTCCAAGGACAAAGCATCATCATATTCCTCATCGCTCTCGCTCGTCAGCAGCCGGATTAGTATCCTTAAAAACGCCAGCCGAAAATGAAGTGGTAACTTAAATAAGACATCGGTTTCCAATATCATTGCAACGAAAGAGGTAGCCTTCCTAGGACAATCGTCACATCCAGGATAATAGTCGACCGAAGAATCACCAACATTGACCACCACATCTTGTGCTAAAGGTATGTGATGAATACTCTGTCTCTTATGAGAGTGAGCAAACGTTTTGCTATTGCTTATACGTCTTTGCTCATATTCCAGCACATTTTTTACAATATTGAACGATGGAGGTGGAGTTGAAAACTTCCGGAAGATAAAATGTAATATGAATGCTTCCTTAACTGATTCGTCTTCCATCAATACTTCATCGGTAATGTTATGAAGGGGCGGAAAATGCTCATCTTGCTCGATAGCGTTATGCATCGGTTGATGATGATCATGGTCTTGTACTGAATCATTTTCACTTGTTTCATCTTGCATTTTTTCTACATTCGGATGAAGCAACTTTGACGTGTGCTTTTCATTCGTCGAGTCATCATCAGCATTGTCACCACGACTCTCTGCCTTTGACAACCGCGCGAAAAATCCCGTCTTGAATAGACTGCTAGAACGCTTTTGATTGCTTGTGCCTGTAGGCTTTACCTCAGCTTCTTCGCTGGTACGAAAAATACTATTTCTACCGGCAACTTTTCGTGTTGTGGAAGTTGAATTTCTAAAGTTTCTAGCATTGATTTCTCTCGCGGATATCATCTCCAATTCAACCCTAACTTTCTCCTTTTCCTCAATCAGGTAGGATTTCAAGGCCAGGAGAGAGCACGGAAGAATCGACGCATTTCGCAAGACATCAGTGACTGACTCAAAAGTGTTGCTACCATTCACTGAGCTCTTTTCCAATTTCTCTGCAAGCAAATCATCGCCGTCATCACTATTTTCATATCCATTTTGATCATAGTTCTTCGTGCTCTGTTGTTTCGATTCTTCACATTCATTTGAATTCATGTTTTGCAGACTGCTCCATTCGGCAGTCTTGAGAAGATTATAAAGTTCTCTGAGCTTATCCACGCTATCTCGCAACTGGTCACTGCATTCACTTTCATCATCGCTTTCGACCTCTTCTGCATAGTCTTCACACTCCATTATGGCACTGATTACATAATCATCTTCTAAATCTTCAATGTTGAAAGACTCGTCACCATTTGCTTCGATTCTTTCGAGATGCGACTCAACTGTATCTATGCTTGATCTTATTTTCTCGATAGGCATTCCGCCGCCAGAAATAGATTCTAGGCTGCCTATACTTTTACCAGATGAGCTCAACCTTCGCAACATTTTTTGCAAACTACGTGTACTTCCTTTAGCTCGTACAACGGAAGCCGCTTTCTTTGGCACATGGCAGTCTGGTGTTATTTCTTCCTGACTACCGTTTCCATTGCTCACATCGGGACACGTTGTACAATTCCCGCAAGTCTGGTTCCCATTAGGCGACTGACCCGTAGAATGAGAAAGAGTCAATGGAACATCGTTATCCACCGGTGCTTCCTTTTTCTGATTGATGATGGTGTGTTCTCGGTCCATGATGTTTTCGAGAGAATACTTCAAACTTATGAAATGTGAAACTATAAAAATCCTCGGGGACGTAACAGATAGTCCCGGTAATGAGGCAATCTATTTTTGGATAATGACTACAGTAGGATTTATTGATAGCTGGGTTTGTACTGGTATTCATGAACCAATCTGAACTATCCCTGTGCTATTATCTTTTACGCTGGCTGTACTTGTTATGTTTGTCCCTGATGGCGTTCTGAGTTCTGACACGTGACTGGATGTTCAACAACAACGACAACAACGAGAAAACTATCAATAGGAGGATATTTCTGTGCCGTGGAAGAACTTATTTAGCCTGGAAGGAACTAAATAAGTCCGCCCGTCCCCATAATTTGCGGAAAGAAGGTTTTGTATCAGAGCAAGAAGCTAGAAAGTAGGTACACTACTTGTAATGACAAACTTTACGTTATTGAAAACGAATATTGGGAATAGCAAATCTTAATGAGCATTGCCTTGGTATCCACACCAGCTCTAAAATCCCAGAGCTTCATCCAAAGCATATAACGCCTTATCTTGTCTTTCAAATCCATCCATGAGCTCATCCTCCGTGATAGTTAGTGGGGGTGCAACATGAAGATGAGGTGGTCTCAATAGCCCAATGAGTCCATTTTCAGTGTAGGATTTTTTATAAGCAACAAAGGCACTATCAATAGCAGTATGTTGAAGCTGGGGATTGGATCCATCAACATTCTGAACATCGAAGCAACCAAACATTCCAACAGCCCTATATTGTTTAATACTCGGATGTTTTTCGCTGATGACCTTCATTTCGTTTTCAAACTTTGGAGCCAATTCTTGAACGTGTCCAATGATATCCTCTTTGAGTAAATATTTCACGTTTTCGTATGCGCATGCCATCGCAACAGGATGAGACTGATAGGTAGAACCCTGAAGACAAAGAGAACATGATTTTGAGTCAATCTACTCAATATGAACGTAAATTGAGGACATAAGCAGAACCCTATAAACTTACCCATCCAAGTGGTATATCATCGAAAGCTTCCATAATATGTTGGCGAGTGGCCATCATGGAAATAGGTAATGCAGCCGAAGATATCCCCTTTGCTGCAGTGACAATATCAGGGATGACACCATCATAGTGCTGGAAACCAAATAGCTTACCCGTGCGCCCAAAGCCAACCATCACTTCATCGCAGTGAAGCAAAATGTCGTATTTATCACAAATTGCTCGGACGCCTTGCATATATCCTGGGGGAGGGACTAGTACACCTCCTCCACCCACGACAGACTCAAATTGTATCAGCGCAACAGTGTCAGGCTGCGATGGAGGGTTTGAGTTGCTTGGATGAGATAAACGCTACTCAAGAAAAATAAAAAACATTTCAATAGGCAATATAACTCACCCCCTCGTTCAAGACCTGCTCCTCAAGCATATTCAAAGCCATTTGTGTTTTCTCTTCTTCAGTTTCTCCCTTGAGATCCCAAAAGAGTGGATAGGGATTTGACGCTTTCACGAAACCGGGCACGTGATCTCCTCCGAACCACCTTCGGGAATCGCCAGTAGCCTGCTGAGAGTTAGTCGTCCCGCCATGGTAACTTCTATACCAATTGATTACCTTAAACTTCTTAGTGTAACGACGCGCAGCCATGATCGCAGCCTCATTCGCCTCTGATCCAGAAGATGGAAACACCATACCTTGTAAATCACCAGGGAGTATCTCTCCACAGAGCTTTGATAACCTGGCACGAATTTCTACGATACCTAACCCTCCATAAATAAATGGAAGATCTTTCATTTGCTTCATTGTGCCCTCGATAACAGAATCTGGTAGATCATAGCCAAGGTTGGAACAGACTGCTTGGGATGTCCAGTCGATAAACTTATTTCCCTTGTCATCAAAAAGGTGCACGCCCGAACCGCGGGTAATGATGGGAGTATTGTGACGGGTTTTTCCAGGCGCCCAAGTCAACACTATATTGAAATGAATTCAAATTAGTACAAAGTCAGTCATGAAAGTTGAGCGACTTGTAAATTGTTTCCATGAACTTACTGACATGATCAGAGACCGCGTCTCTAATTTGATCTGAAGACCAGGATCCCATTGCTAAATCGTGATCGGGGGAGATAGAGATTGGAGCATTGTTTTCAATTACCTTCTGTAGCATTACGGAGAAATATGCGAACAGGTAAAGGTCAGATATTACACTGAAACTGAACACAACTCGTGTAGACGGAAATGTATATACCACTTACAGTGAGCGCAGGGCTCTTGTGAGGCCAACTCTTTGAGCCCTTCACCACCTGCCTAACTATATTAGATGTGACGTTAATTGTAGCGGAAGACATGACGCTTGTTCTGCACTCTTTTTTTGAACCTCTCAGTAGTGAAGCCTGTTTGTATGTACCTGGGGTCTATCCCTTTTTTTATGACAACCTCTATCACGGATCACAGATCACAGAACTCTTTCTTCGCAAAACCATGCCCCGCCCCCGGCGGCGGGTTTTGTTCTCGAATGTTCTGAAAAATGTTACGTCATCAACCAATCCAAGAAGACGGAACTAGGGACTCAAAATAATAGCCTCAAAATGCCCACCATACATAATAACACATAAATCGCACCCCTCTGCTAGGGGAGAGCAAGGTTTTGACCCCCTGTTATGGCACTTAGGCTATTCAAGGCTTATTTTTAGTTAGACGAAAAATTCGGATCCGTGAGG
>Ga0115005_10000619_pt1 | contig 27636 bp, 25 predicted proteins | sample ArcOceMetagenome_FD_87163 | JGI IMG/M metagenome (GOLD analysis project Ga0115005, IMG submission 87163) | Marine eukaryotic phytoplankton communities from Arctic Ocean - Arctic Ocean - Greenland ARC118M Metagenome | ecosystem: Environmental > Aquatic > Marine > Oceanic | place: Arctic Ocean...
AAAAACTTTTACAAACTCTGTCAGCATATGCAAACTGATTACCACCAAATAGAACTTGATTTAAGAATTTATATGACACAAATAGAGTTAGTGGGCGATATATACAAATAAACTTGAAGCCTATTTTTACGCAGGCTACAGTATATAAAATATTTATAGCTTAAAATTTATGAAAATTACAAACAAAAAAAGACGCATCGTACTTACGGGTGGCCCAGGGGGAGGTAAAACCACAGCTATTGATCTTATTCGTCGTGAATTTTCAGGGAAAATAGCAACGGTACCTGAAGCTGCGACGATCATATTTAGTGGGGGGATTGAACGCTCAGTCAATAATCATGTGTTAAAAACACAGCAAAAAGCTATTTTCAATTTACAAAAAAATTTAGAGGATATTCAACGTGCCGCATTCAGTCAGAGCATTATTTTATGTGACCGTGGATCGTTAGACGGTTTAGCCTATTGGCCTGGTAGCTCTGAGGAATATTTTCAATGTATGAATACCAGCCTTGAAGATGAATTAGCACGTTACGATGCCGTTATATTTTTTGAAAGTGCGGCAAAGACGGGTGAAAGTATCAGAAGTAATAACCCTATTCGCAATGAATCGGATAAGGTGGCTATCGTTCTTGACGATAAACTGCAAAAAATTTGGGCACAACATCCCAACTTCAATATAATTCACAGCTCAGAATCTTTTATTAATAAAGTGATGTTTGGCATCAACACAGTTAAAAATATTATTGTACAATATCAAAGAGAAACGCCATAGACTTAAAGACGTTCAACTTTTAGCATTCTTCTTGAACAGGTAAATCATTATTAGAAGGCCAGGCATTTAAAACGGCTTTCACTAACGTTGCCAGTGGTATAGCAAAGAATACCCCCCAAAAACCCCACATACCACCAAACAGAATAACAGAAATAATAATGGTTACTGGGTGTAAGTTGACGGCTTCTGAAAACAATAATGGCACAATAATATTGCCATCAATCGCTTGAATAATGCCGTAAGCAAGCATCACATAACCAAACTCGCTCCCAGTACCAAATTGGAATAACGCCACTAATAAAACTGGAAATGTAACGATGGTTGCACCGACATAAGGCACTAAAACTGACAAGCCTACCAGCACCCCCAGTAAAACCGAGTAATTTAGACCCAGTACAATGAAAGCAATAGTTGATGCCGTACCAACAATAAGAATTTCAATCACTTTACCTCGAATGTAATTCATGATTTGTTGATACATTTCATCACCGACTTGCGTAGCCATTAATCGCTCTTTAGGTAAAAAAGACGTAACGCTTGAAATCAACTCTTTTTTGTCTTTTAGAAAGAAAAACACCATTAATGGCACCAAGATCAAATAAATAAGCAAAGCGACAATATCAGAAATTGAATTAAGCGAAGCGCTTAATGCTAATTGCCCCCATTCAATTAATTTCTCATTTACTGCTGAAATCAACGTTTCAATTTGCTCAGCATTTATTAAATCAGGATATTGTTCAGGTAGCGTTAATAAATAAGTTTGCCCTTGTGAAACCATTTGTGGCACTTCTTGCAGTAAGTTACTGCTTTGTTGCCAAATAACTGGCATCAAACCTAAAATACCAACTAAAGAAATACCAATAAATGCCGCAACAACAACACTAACAGAGAGTACCCTAGAAAAACCTAAATTTATCAATCGAAAAACAGGTAAATCCAATAAAAAAGCGATAGCAATTGCGACAAATACGGGCATAAGTAAATTATTAAAGAAGAACACAAATAGAAAGACACATAAAAGTATCACCAATAAAGTGACCGCATTTGGATCAGAGAATTTACGTTTGTACCATTGAGAAAATAATGAAACCATTTATATAACTTACCTATTTTATTTACGTTTAATTAAGGGAGATAATCGCTTTACGAATAATAAGCTCGAGTGTGTCTGTTTCAAGCCAAGACATTTCATAGGTATAACCTTGTTTAGTTAACAACTTAGGAATATCTTTAATCGAGCCTTGATCAGATATTTTCAGTAAGCAAAAGTCAGTCGGTGACATTTTTTTCAAAAGTAATCGTAATTGTACCAAAGGAACAGGACATTTTTCAGATCTGGCATCATATTCATAGATCATAAAGTACATACCACTTAAAAAGTCATTGATTAACAAAGATTGTTACTCATAACAGCAAACAAACCTTTTGTTTGATTATCTAATTTGCGACAATTGATTACAATGTTATTGTATTATTTATTTTAATTTTCTGAAAAAAAACTGCAGGGCTCAGATGAACGAATTACCAATTACATCAACGTTAAAAGAAATTACTGCCTATAAAAAGAAGCTTAATTGGGGTGATGTTCCTGCTATATATACGATGGCCTCATCTTCAATAAGCGACATAGACGGTATTATGACTCATGGGTTTGATAGCGCATACAAACGATTGTTTAATAAAAGTAATTGGAACTTTGCCCTTTTAGATGGTTTTCATGATAAAAATGGCAATGTTATCGCCAAGCATAAACCTAAAATCGCGTTACGTCATCACTATGATGAACAAAATTATGAACTTCATTGCTTTCCAATAGTCAAAGGTGAACAGGTCAATATACCTTTAGCACAACATCCATTTTGTTCTTTTCAACAATGGTCACCCGAAAGCATGCAAATGTTATTTAGGATCAATAGCTTGATCTCCTTTATCGTTTTCACCTTTAAAAGTGGCGATCCAGCAGATATAGCGTTAATAAAGTACGCGCACAAACGTGTACAAGAATTGATAAGTGAACTAGGTAAATCATTTGATATTGTAGAAGTGATGGGTTATTCCATTGCAGAGTTCTGTAAAGAGCTATATAGCAGTAAACCTAATTTCACTATAGCTGATTTACTGAATAACACTGACCCAAATATGGAATAATTAATTTGTCTTCTAAGAGTACTTTTAAAATAAAATCATTATTGCTTGCCTGCACATTTACCACATTACTTGCTAGCCCTTTCGCCTTATCTCAAGAAAATAACAAGAATGAACTGCCTGAAATTGGTACTGCTGGGTTTAGTGTATTATCCGTAGATAAAGAGCGGCAAATTGGTGATGCCATGATGCGTCATATCCGCGCTTCTCAGCCTCTCCTTAATGACCCCGTTTTAATTGAATATATCAATGACCTAGGAAATCGTTTGGTCAAAAATGCCGAAGACGTAAATTACAGTTTTGAATTCTTTATTGTGAGCAATAAAGAAATTAATGCCTTTGCATTTTTTGGTGGTCATGTGGGTATTCATAGTGGTTTAATAACTCTCGCTGATACAGAAAGTGAATTGGCATCCGTGATTGGCCATGAAATCTCTCATGTAACTCAACGTCATTTAGCCCGCAGACTTGAAGCACAAAGTAAAAATCAACCATTAACAACCGCAGGAATGATTTCAGGCGTGTTACTTGCTCTAGTTAATCCATCGGTAGGTATGGCAGCTTTAACAACAGCGATGGCTGCGTCAAAGCAATCAAGTATTAATTTTACTCGAGGTAATGAAAAAGAAGCCGACCGCGTAGGTATAACACTCTTAGCAAATAGTGGATTTGATCCTCAGGGGGCACCAGATTTTTTTGGTAAAATGGCAGCAAAATATCGTTACAAATCCAAGCCTCCTGCCATGTTATTAACTCACCCTGTTCCTGAGTCTCGTATTGCTGAAGCTCGCATTCGTGCTCATGGGTTAGCAGTTCGTCCTTTAGCACCAAGTTTACACTTCGCTCTAGCAAAGGCTCGTATTCAAGCAAGGTACGAATCGACACCAGAACAAAATATTTTCAAATTTAGAGATGATTTTAAAAAACAGACATACACCTATAAAGCTGCTGTTAACTATGGTTTAGCTTTATCATATTTTGAAAATAAGGATTATTTGGAAGCTAAGGTAATACTTGAAGCGTTAATAGCTGAAGATAATAACAACCTATTCTATGCAGACGCGTTAACCGATGTTTATATTAAAACAAAAGAACTTAACAAAGCCTTAGTAATGCTTAGTGAATTAAACTTACTTATGCCTAACAACCAAGTAGTGACGCTGAATTATGCAAACGCTTTACTTGAAAGCAAGCAATATTCAGAAGCAGAAGTTCTGTTACAAGATTATTTATTATTTAAACCAGGAAATTTTATCGCTTACGATATTTTAACGACTGTATATCAAAAGCAAAAGAAAACAGCATTAATGCATGCAACTAAAGGAGAAGTACTCGCGCTTCTAGGCGCATATTCACGCGCTATTGATGAATTACAAACTGGCTATACTTTTGCCGATAAGTTGCCTCTTATTGAAAAGCGTATTAAAGCTCGAATATTACAATTTAAAGATCAAGAAGAAAAACTAAAAAGACTATAAACACAATACATAAAGTATGTATGAAAATTTAATTTTAGAATTTATTGAGAATAAACATGTTAACGATTTATCATAACCCTCGTTGTTCGAAAAGCCGCCAAACGTTGGCACTGATCGAAGAAAATAACCAAGAGGTTTCTATTGTAGAATATTTAAAAACACCTTTAGATAAAGCGACCATCAATTCACTATTATCACGTCTAAATGTATCTCCCATTGAAATGATGCGAACAAAAGAAAGTGAATTTAAAGAACAGAATCTTGCTGGTAAAACTGATAATCAGTTAATAGCAGCAATGGTAAACACACCAAAACTCATTGAGCGCCCAATAGTTACCACTGAGACGAAAGCTATTATTGGTCGTCCTCCTGAGAACGTATTAGCGCTTTTTTAATTCTAGTTTTATATAATTATGTTGGCGTAGAATAATCTTCGTCAGCGGGATAACTTTCATGAAAAATGCACAACGATTTTCTACACCAACGTTAAAGAAAATAGCCTTAACTGGATATTTTTCTTTATTATTTTTTATGCCTCTTTGGCTACTCTATTTAAACCCTTCACAAGGTTTATCTCCAATATTAAGTATATGCTTATTTACAGTACCGCTTTTATTTCCATTAAAAGGTCTGATAACAGGTAATCCTTATACTTATGCTTGGTCAAGTTTTATAGTGATGATTTATTTTCTACATAGTTTAACGACTTTATGGGTGTCTCCAGAAGATATTATATGGGCGTCATTAGAACTGATTTTTGCAACCACGATGTTTCTTGCAGGTACTTATTACGCAAAGTATAGAGGACAAGAATTAGGTTTAAGTATCAGAAAACCAAAAGAGCCAACGTGAAATTTCAGCCACACCTGATTTGAATACCATCATATTATTATTTAAGGGCTAACAATGAAAAATACTCTACTTATATTAGTGCTAATATCAATTTTATCCGCATGTAAAAACAATAATGAATCCGCTACAATTGTTACTGTTGGTAATAATGTAAAAATAGCCCAATCGGTAGAATTACTCATTCTTTCACCCGATTATGATATTACTGACATTCTTTGGACGCAAACTGAAGGTCCATCTGTTAACTTTTTAGCGTATACAAGTAAAGTTATTGCTTTTACACCAAGTGTTGCTGGAACATATACATTTAATGTTTCATTTTCTCTAGAAAGTGGTAGCAAAGAAAATATCAGTCACTCAATTACGGTATCAAGTGAACAAAGTTATATTTCTGCTCGTTTAGGCCATGCGGTTTTAGAAGGAAATAAGGTTTCATTAAGAGCTTCAATTACACAAGACATTTCATCAAATACATTAGTTTGGCAACAAATCTCAGGGCCTGAAGTCAATTTCACCTCAACAAACACAGATGGAGATTATGCAGTCTTTTTTGATGCGCCGGAGGTCAGTAAAGATAGTTTATTAGTGTTTTCAGTTACTTCAGGAAGTCATAGCGATATGGTGGGTATTATTGTTGAAAACGCAGAAAAAATTGATACTGAGTCAGACAATACCGCTTATACTGAACGATTAGCACGTGTATTCCCATTTGTAGAGAGCTCTCCTTATGCAAGTGTTCTTTCCGACTGTGTCTATAGTAATAGAATCAATTTTGGTAGGACATGTAACTTTAATACATTACCACTCATTGCTCACGACTCTACTGCACCAACTGTTGATGACATCATGAATAGAGTTGTCGTTTCTCATCATTGGATGGGAGAAAGGTTTAGAGCGTTTTTAGAGAACTTTGACCCAAACAATGATTTCAAGAACTTACTGAGAGCTAACACCGCAATCGTTATTTCTTATGACATAAGACCATCATATTATTGGGTGGTTAGTGGCGCAATTCATTTAGATGCTAACTATTTTTGGTTAACCCCTGATGAACGAGATACCATCAATCAAGCGCCTGATTTTAGAGCTTCATTTGGTAGTGATCTTAATTTTGCAATGCCATGGCGTTATGTGAAGGATAACGATTACACAACGACTTTTATTTCTGAAAATACGCGTTCGAGTAGAGAGCCTGAAGATGTTTTATATGGCTTAACATATTTGATGTACCATGAACTTGCTCATGCAAACGACTTTTTCCCAAGTACCAGTTGGTCTACTTTAAACAGAGATCAAACAATTTTATCTGCCGCTCAACAAATAGCTAACGATACAGGATATAAGTCTGATCAACTCAATAGCATGCTACCTCTGCTAGGAGATGAAATGTATGCTTTAGCGCAAGTGCGCTTTCATGGTGTTGATGCAACAAGCATACAAAAATCTTATCAACCTAGCGATGTCAGCACATTTTTCAGCACAGAAAAGGCCCCACAATTTTATAATTACTCGAGTATTCGTGAAGATTATGCCATGCTTTTTGATGGGTTTATGATGAAAATTCGCTTTGATATTAGCCGAGATGTGGCAATAACTAACTTACCTAAAAGTGCAGATGAAACTTATATTGTTACATGGGGACAGCGCGGGCGAATAGGTGAAGAGTTCATTAAGCCTCGTGTATTATATGCTGTGAGTAATATTTTACCTGAGGTTAAGGATGTTGAAAGCCTTATAAACGACCTACCTAACCCAATCATGATGAACGTTGGAGAAACGTGGAGCGATAATTTGAATATCAGTTCTTTAAATGCTCAAAAGCCAACAACAGACAAAGTTTCAAGTCAGGTAAAAAAGAGACGCTATATTCAGCATGATTTTTATGAAAAGCCAATCCCTATCAAATAAATGGATTTCATTAAAATAAAATGGCTTTAATGAAAGGGATGGTAATTTTTCTTTGCTCCCTTATTGAAGCTTCATCGAGTTCATCTAGGGCTAAAATTAAATGAGCCATTTCACGAGATAAGTGGCTTAATAGATATTTAGCCACTTCATCGCTTAATAATAAACCACGCTGCTGCGCCCTAAATTTTAAAGCGATCAGCTTCTCTTCATCATCAAGTGGCTTTATTTGGTCAGTCATCCCCCATGATAAACGAGAAACCAAGTCTGCTAAGCCAAGTTTTAATTGAGGAACACTTTGATCGCCAGTAATAATTAAACGTTTGTTCTGCTCAATAACACGATTAAATAAATCAAATACTGCTTGCTGCCAAAGTTTATCTCCATTAATTAATTGCACATCATCCAAGCAAATTAAGTCAATAGTTTCTAAGCCGTCTAATACTTCAACAGACAACTGTTTTAATTCAGAAAACGACAAACAAACGGAAGACAACCCCAACTTTTCAGCAAAGGTACAACTCGCATGTAATAAATGTGACTTACCAACACCTGATAAACCAAATAAATAGAAGCTATTAACATGAGTTGATTCAACCGCATTGTTACTGGTTCTAATAAATGACTTTAATTGTTCAGTTGCCGAATAATTGGCAATACTTTGAAAACTTGAAAAAGTTTCATCATCGGGTAATTGAACAGATAACGCTAATTGAGAAATGATTTTCACTACTTTTTCCAATAAAAAACAGGCACATCGTCCACCACTTTTTCTGCAAGCGGGTCAACAAAATGATCTAATTGCTGGTTCAGTTTTAATAAAGCGAGAAATGCCTGACCGGAACTCTTTAAACTTAATTCAAAACGACGGTTATTACCCGAAGCTTTCAGTAATTTAACCGATTTAACCGATGACAGTTGCTCAAGAAATCGCACGACTTCTATAAAACCTTCCAATGATGAAATATTTGCTACATCAATAATATAGTCATTATCAACACCACTATTTAAGGCATATTTTTGATATATTTTATCACTAATAACAGAAAGTGCCTGTTGTAATAATTTATCAGGGGCAGTTCCAAAGCTAATATCACCAAAAATTTGCAACCCTATTTTATCACGATTATAACGCTGAGCATCAGCAATAAAACTCCAATCTAATGCGTATGATTGTGCTTTATCTTGACAAAGTAAACACGCTTCAATTTTTTCATAACTTTCTTGCTGTGGCACTAAGCTACTATTTGATAAACGAATGATAATGATTGATTCAGGGTTGTAGCGTTGAGACGCTTTTTGAACTTGTTCTGCAAAACGTCCCCAAACATCAAAAGTGGAAATAGTATTCATATCCGTTAAATCAATTAACGGCATCAGAATAGGTAGACCTCTTGAGGTGGAGAATTGTTCGACACTTTCAGGTAAATTGTAACGCCGTTGTGATGGTGTATTATCTGAAAAAGAGAAATGAGTCGCATTAGAAATAATCGTTCGGCGTAGACCATTCTCTTCGACAAGCCACAATAAGATTTGTGGCCGTAAACTTCCCCAAATGGGTACATTCGCCTGTTCAAATAACTGATTGATTTTACGTTCATCAAAAGTAACTAGAAGCGCTGTTTTATCTGCATCACGTTGATAACGGTAGTTTGCAATATATCGACTATAATTTTTTAGACCTTTTCTAATCGTTGAATTTTTTAACAGTTCTTGTTGCCCACCAACTTTTAACACAACGGCGCCCATTGCTTGTTGCAATGCACGTTTTCGTTCTGAATCTGTTTGTGAATGAACAATAACTTTTGCGTTGTATAAGTTTTTAACTTCAACGGCAGAAACGTGCACCGAAGCAAAAAAATGGCTTAAAACAACAACTAATACAATGAAATATCTAAACATATTATTTGAGTAGTCTCTATTTATATCTAAGATCTTATCATATTGTTTATCATTTTAATCTTTATAAAAAAATAATTTATTATAAAGATTTTCACCGCGCCGTTGCACTGGTAGAATGCGCCTTTAAAGTTCTTATGCTAATTAATTGAGGTTTCCCCGTGAGCGAACAAAAACAGTCTCTAAGCTATAAAGATGCTGGCGTTGATATAGATGCAGGTAATGCCCTAGTAGAAAAAATTAAAGGTGCGGTTAAACGTACTACTCGTCCTGAAGTGATGGGAGGCATTGGAGGTTTTGGTGCTATATGCCAAATACCTACCGGCTATAAAGAGCCTGTACTTGTATCAGGTACCGATGGTGTAGGAACAAAATTACGTTTAGCGATTGACCTTAAAAAACATGATACCGTCGGTATCGACTTAGTTGCCATGTGTGTTAACGACCTTTTAGTATTAGGTGCAGAGCCATTATACTTCTTAGATTATTACGCAACAGCTAAACTTGATGTCAACGTAGCTTCTGATGTTGTTGCTGGTATCGCTGAAGGTTGTATACAGTCAGGTTGTGCTTTGGTTGGTGGTGAAACTGCTGAAATGCCGGGCATGTACCATGAAGGTGATTATGACATTGCAGGTTTCTGTACCGGTATTGCTGAGAAATCTGAGCTAATTGACGGCTCTAAAGTAGCGGCGGGTGATCAGTTAATCGCTTTAGGTTCATCGGGTCCTCATTCAAATGGCTTTTCATTGATTCGTAAAGTGTTGGAAGTAAATAATACTGATACGACTGAAATTTTAGGTGACAGAAGTATTGCAGATCACTTACTCGAACCAACAAAAATCTACGTAAAGTCTGTCCTTGCGATGCTTAAAGAAGTAAAAGCACACGCTCTTTCTCATATTACCGGAGGCGGCTTTTGGGAAAACATTCCTCGTGTGTTGCCAGAAAGTGCTCAAGCAATTATCGATGGTGATAGCTGGGCTTGGCCTGAAATATTCAACTGGTTACAAGAAAAGGGCAACATTACGACTCACGAAATGTACCGAACCTTTAACTGTGGCGTAGGTATGATTATTGTTGTTCCTGCTGACAGTCTTGCTCAAAGTCTTGAAATTTTATCAGCTAACGGTGAAAACGCTTGGCACATTGGTGAAATTGCTGACATGCAAGTAGGTTCAGAGCAAGTTGTGATTAACAAAGGTTAAGTTAATGCCGTCAAATAATATGCAAGACAGTAAGTTAACGAGCAATATTGTTGTGCTAATTTCTGGTGGCGGCACAAATTTACAGGCGATTATAGATGCCTGTACAGCTGCAGATTACCCTGGCAATATTGTTGGGGTTATTTCAAATAAAGCTGACGCTTATGGGTTAATTCGTGCTGAAAATGCTAAAATTGCCCATTGCGTACTTTCTCATAAAGATTTCGACAGTAGAGAAGTTTACGACGAAGCTTTAATCAATCAAATTGATTTATATAATGCTGACGTAGTCGTTTTAGCTGGTTTTATGAGAATATTAACGCCAAAATTTGTGCAACATTACCAAGGTAAATTAGTCAATATTCATCCTTCTTTATTACCTAAATACCAAGGTTTACATACGCATCAACGCGCTATTGATGCCGGGGATAAAGAGCATGGTGTGAGTGTGCATTATGTCACAGAGGAACTCGATGGTGGCCCTGTAATATTACAAGCAAAAGTACCTATTTTTGAAGGTGATACTGCTGATGATCTTGCACTTAGAGTTCACGAACAAGAGCATAGGATTTATCCTTTAGTTGTAAAGTGGTGTTGTAATCAGCGTATATCTATGCACAATGACACTGTACTTTTTGAAGGTGAAGCACTCCCAGCTTCTGGCTATGCGAGTGAATAAATTAAAATATTAATTGATTGATTATAGGTAATAAAATGCTGAATAAATTATGTTGTATTGCTCTAGTGTTAACCTCGGTAAGTAGTTTGGTTTTCGCAGAAAATGCTACAAACATCAAAACAGAACAACATGTTATTCAGCCTTTTACCGCTAAGTATAATCTGATACGATCTGCCGATATTGTTGGTACCGCGATTAGAACCTTAGAGTATTTAACTCCCGAACAAGCTAGATACAGCTATAAAACAGATATTGAATGGTTAATATTTTCAGACAACCGCCAAGAAATTTCGTTAGTAAAGCTCGACAATCACAAAGTGACTCCTATGCAATATAACTTTCAACGTAAAGGCACTGGACGTGATAAAAATTACGCTTGGCAATACAACATAGCTGACAACATTGCGACAAACCTCAAAGAAAAAAAAGCGCTTAATATCGATTTTCCCATCAATATCCAAGACAAACTCAGTTATCACTTACAAAACCGTTTAAATTTAATTCAACACCCAGAACAAAAACTTTTTGTTTACCCTGTAATTAGCCATTCCGGAAAAATAAAAAACTACGTTTACCAGTATGATGGTGAAGACGATTTAATGCTCCCTTTTGGCTTGGTTAAAGCGATCAGATTAAAAAGAGAAGTTATTGAAAAAAGGAAAATAACCTACGCTTGGTTCGCTCCAGAACTAAATTATTTACTGGTTAAAATACAACAAATAAAATCTGATGTAGAGCAATTTGATGCACAACTTACTTCTGTTGAAATGCATTAATTTTCCATATTCAATAATGCTTGTCCTGAAGCAATAGATTCCCCCAAACGAAATAAGTGCCACTGCCCTTTTGTCATTTTTTGCCATGTTTCATCATCCGTTAGAGGCTGAGTAGCAATAACAGTAACCACATCACTTTCTGTTGTTTCTTCACTGAAGTTAATCACGACTTCAGCATCAATCAAACTAGCTCGTCCAAAAGGAGAGCGTCGGGTTATCCAATGTAAGTTATTTGCACAATAGGCAAATAAATACTCACCGTTAGTAATATTGACATTAAACACACCCAATGAATTAATTTTGACACTCAATTGTGCAATAAAGTGAAATAACACCTCAGCGGTGGGCTCTTGGTCTGAAAACCTAAAATGAATCTGATCTAATATCCAACAAAAAGCATGTTCACTGTCTGTAGTTCCTACGGGAATATGTAATTTCACTGGAAGTTCATATTCAACATTTTTTAATTGTCCATTATGGGCATAAGTCCAATTTCTACCCCACATTTGACGCACAAATGGATGCGTGTTTTCTAAACTGATACCACCAGAGTTTGCTTGGCGAATATGACAAATAACGGCTTCACTTTTTATAGGATAATTTGTCACCAACTGAGCTATAGGTGACTCAGCACTCGGCAATGGATCTTTAAAACTACGACAACCTTTACCTTCATAAAAAGTAATTCCCCAGCCATCTTTATGTGGACCTGTATTACCGCCTCGTTGCATTAAACCACTGAAGCTAAAGCAAATATCCGTGGGTACGCTTGCACTCATCGCTAAAAGTTCACACATAAATTTATTTCCTAAACAATCATTAACGTTATTATCCTATAAATAGGGTAACAACGATAAATATATTTGTATTTTATTGATCATAGATTTAAGCTAAAAAGATGCTCAGACCTCTTTGTGTTCATCTTTAGGTTTTATTTATAAAAAGGAAAATTAATGGAACAATTTACTTGGGTCATTTATGCCATTATTTTAACAGGTTTTATGGCATATACCCGCGCAGCATTATCGACTTTCACCTTAAGTTTTGTAGCATTAATGGCGCTAGGCACTTTTTTTGATGTACTCTCTTTTCTTAGTTGGGTAATATTTGCAATTGTTGCACTACCATTGAATATCTCTGAATTTAGAAAGCAGTATATTAGCTTACCTCTGCTTAAATTTTTCAGAACGATTATGCCGCAAATGTCTAAAACTGAACAAGAAGCAATAGACGCTGGCACGACATGGTTTGAAGCCGAACTATTTCGTGGTTCTCCTGATTGGAAGAAACTACATAATTATGAAACGCCTCGTTTAAGTGTCGAAGAACAAGCTTTTATAAATGGTCCTGTTGAAGCCGTTTGTAAAATGATGAATGACTGGCAAACAACCCATGTTGATGCCGATCTATCACCAGAAGTATGGCTATTTTTGAAAGAAAATAAATTCTTCGCCATGATCATTAAAAAGAAATATGGCGGTCTAGAATTCTGTGCTTACGCACAATCTCGAATTTTACAAAAATTATCAGGCGTAAGTACTGTTTTAGCAAGTACTGTCGGTGTACCTAATTCTTTAGGCCCCGGCGAATTATTACAACTCTATGGCACAAAAGAGCAACAAGACCACTACCTTCCCCGTTTAGCGGTTGGTGATGAGATACCTTGTTTTGCACTTACGAGTCCTGAAGCAGGTTCAGATGCAGGCGCAATTCCCGATGAAGGTATTGTTTGTTACGGTAATTTTGAAGGTAAAGAAGTACTTGGGATGTCATTAACTTGGGACAAACGTTACATCACTTTAGCCCCCATTGCCACAGTACTCGGTTTAGCTTTTAAACTTAAAGACCCCAATAACTTATTGGGTGAAACAGTTGATTTGGGCATTACTTGCGCACTCATCCCAACAAAACTCAACGGCGTTATCACGGGACGTCGACATTTCCCACTTAACGTTCCTTTCCAAAATGGCCCAACACAAGGCAACGATGTATTTGTGCCAATTGATTTCATCATTGGTGGTGCTGAAATGGCAGGTCAAGGCTGGCGTATGCTAGTTGAGTGTTTATCAGTTGGCCGTGCAATTACACTCCCTTCAAATAGTGCGGGTGGCATAAAATCATTAGCGCTTGCTACCGGAGCTTACAGCAGAATACGCCGCCAATTTAAAATACCTATTGGTAAAATGGAAGGTATTGAGGAAGCACTCGCGCGGATCGGTGGAAATGCTTACTTAATGGATGCTGTGACAACTATGTCGACAGGTGCTATCGATTTAGGTGAGAAACCTTCGGTTATTTCTGCCATTGCAAAATATCATTTAACAGAAAAAATGCGAAGCTGTGTTAATGATGCGATGGATATTCATGGCGGAAAAGGTATTTGTATGGGGGAAAGTAACTATCTTGCCCGAGGTTATCAAGGAGCTCCCGTAGCAATAACCGTAGAAGGAGCCAATATATTAACACGCAGTTTAATTATTTATGGTCAAGGAGCTATTCGTTGTCATCCTTATGTTTTAGCCGAATTAGAGGCGGCAAACCAAACTGATGACACAATAGCATTAAAAGAGTTTGATCACGCCTTATTTGGCCATATTGGCTTCGCTGTTAGCAATATAGTTCGTAGCCTATGGTTTTCTTTAACCGGTTCTCGCATACAAAGAACACCCTTTCGTGATAAAACCTCCCGATATTATCAATTGCTAACTCGGTTTAGTAGCAACTTAGCAATGTTATCAGACATATCAATGTTAACACTTGGCGGTGATTTAAAACGTAAAGAGAGAATCTCAGCACGTTTAGGTGATGTTCTCAGCCACTTATATTTATCTTCCGCTTGCTTAAAACGTTATAATGATGAAGGTCGACAGACTGAAGATTTCCCATTATTGCAATGGGCTGTTGAAGATAGTTTGTATGAAACACAACAAGCTATTGATGCTTTAATAAGTAATTTTCCAAATACAATAGTGGCTATATTCTTAAGGTCAATGATATTTCCAGTGGGCACATGGTTAAAGAAGCCTTCAGACATTACCGATCAGAAAGTTGCAAAGATATTACAAACACCAAGTAAGACGCGTGATCGCCTTGGACATGGTCAATACTTAACTCGAGAACCAGAAAACATTTTAGGACAACTTGAGCAAACGTTAGACGATGTTATTGCATGTGAACCGATCTTTAAAAAAGTTTGTAACGCAATTGCTACCGATTTACCTTTTTATCATCTTGATGAAGTTGCAAAAAAGGGTTTAGCCGCTAATGCCATTAATGAATTAGAAGCAGAATTATTATGTAAAACTGAATTGGGGAGAAAGGCAGCTATTGACGTTGATGATTTTGACTCTATAGAACTTTGTGCGCATAAAGGTTAAATTAAAGTAACCGACAAGAACATTGATACTTACAAGTCATAAAGGGTTAAGCGCGTTAATTACCGCTCACTCCAAACATAAATGAGCCCAACATGCCCTTGGGCTCATAATTCCCCTCTCACTCTTAACGTCTTAAATTGTTGATTATTCAAATAACCTGTCTATTTTTAAAAAGACAGATTACGATATTCTTCGTTTGTCGATTGAATTAGCGCTAAAAATAAGTTAAATTTATGTTAACTAAAACTATATGGCCTAAATGATATGTTTTTGACTAAGGAAAGTCCGACAGTAAAACGACAGAGCAAAGGTGAAAAAACTCGGTTGCTTATATTACAATCAGCAACTGAAGTATTGGCAAAAAATGGAATAAAAGGTACTACACATCGTGCTATTGCTAAGCAGGCCAATATACAACTTTCTCTGACAACGTATTACTTTAAAGATATACAAGAGCTAGTTCATCAAGCGTTTACCTTATGTTCTTCACAAATAACAGCAAAAACAAGCTTAGCTTGGCAGCCTGCTATTGATTTATTGAGTAATGTAAATAAAAAAAACTTACGTAAGGTGAGTGATAAAGAAAATTTGCGTGATAAGTTGTCTGATATGATCACTCAACAATTAGTAAAAAGCATAGTCGACTCTCCTGTTGAACTTACCGTACAACAATTATTATTCACTGAAGTTCAAGTAAGTCCACAATTACAAGCTTTAGCCGATATGCACCGTACAACATTATTAGCTCCATATATTCGATTATGTGAATTTTTAAGTTCACGCAACCCTCAAATTGATGCTGATATTATGTTAACTGTCTTTACACAACTTGAATATAGAAACGTAGCAATGCCCAGCAATGTACTAGCACTAGAAAAAATTAACGCAACTGTTCGCAGAGTCATTGGAAACATGATGAACTTGAAAAACTAAGGTCTACTTCATCTGTGTATACGCATAAAAATCTTTGCGCTATAAATAAAAGATATGGATCCAAACGCTTTGTTTTTGATTTAAATACTTATTATCTTTAAGGAAATAATCTATTGAGGAAATCGTAGCATCGTAATATTACCTAAATCTGACATTCCACAGCACTTTTAGGAATAAATTTATTGATAGATGTTACCCATGCAATTAATGATAATACTGTTCCTCTCTTCTAGATTTAAGACCCGTTGTTGCTCAGCACTGATCGTTAATACATGAATTCCCTAAAAGCAAAAGAATACCCAACGAGCGGTTGGGTTTTGACAAGGTTTGTATTTTAAGTTAGGAAAGTATGCAGACTGAGCCTTTAGTTCTCTTCTAATTTTATGTTCTAATGCAGCGTAAACCATTAAACAGCACGTCATTACCATGAGTAGAACTTCAATTCTTTCTGGTTTTTTCAAATAAAGCGATGAAGTTAAAAAGTCTGGGCTTTTTAAGAACCTAAACCCCTTTTCTACACTTTGTTGTGATTTATAAAGGCTAAGCATTTTCTCCATTGTAAGTGCTTCACTCAAATAATTGTTTGCTAACATAAACATGCCTTTGTCTTGTAATCGCTGTTCCCTATTTTTTAACGACCAGTAAAACAGCCCTGTTAGTTGATATTCATAGCTTGGGGCTGTTGATTTAGCTTAGGGCGGCCACTTTGATTAAATACGGCGTGCTTGAATATTTCTCAGTCACTGATAGCAAGCTCGTTTTTAGATTTCAGCCATATGTTTAATGCTTTATCTGCATTTAATGAACAGCAAAAACGTTGGCGACTCAATTTGTTGAATGCTTTTATGTTCGCGTTTGATTCTTTTTCCATACGCTTATCTAGCGTATGTTGTTGTCTTTTTTTCGCTTGTGCACTTTGATTAATAACCAGCGTTGCTTTACTTCGCCATAATCAAACGTTAGCCATGCATCACAATAACCATCGTCCAGTTATTCAAATGTAACGTATATTGTTGAGCAATAGCTTCTTTAACTCGCTTTAACTTTTGTGGAGCACGAGCAATAAACAACTGTTTTTTGTTCATTAAGTGATTGGATTGTTTCTGCTGTGTAAAGCGCGGCATCCGCTATAAAACATTAGCTATCTTGAGTGGCTTTCAAGCTGATAATATGGTGTTTAACAATGTTGTTAAAACCTTCATTATCATTAATGTTGCCACTAGCTGCCTGCATGAATACAGGAATACCCACTTTGTTTTCGGTGGTCAAGTTAAGTAAAACCTGATTCAAGTCTGGGCGATGGTCTCGACTATAACCTCGAACGAGTTTAACAGCTTTGCTGTCTTCGTCATGCCCATAATTGCCATCAATATGAAGACTTGTCGAGTCTAAATTAATACCTTCGCGAGAAAGCTCTAGGTGTTTCACAACATTAGCAGATAACGTTTGGTAAATACCTGAGACACCAGCATCATAAAGTTTATCAATACAGCGATCCCGCGCATCATTATTAATATACTCCGCTTTGATCCCTTAACCTATAAGACCCTCCACAGGGCGTTCTTTAAAGTATTGTGGATACATATGCACAGTAAACGTCTGACAAAAAAAAGGCCTTTTAAAATAATGGCTTCAACAAGTTGACCCTAAGAGATCAGCTTATCATCACTTTGCTCAGGGAGAGCCTTATCAAGTGATTTGGTCATACCAAGCTCTTTGTTCATACCAGAAATCAAACTTAAATGATCAAGACCCTTTGTTGAAGATGACGCCATTACTTTTTCCATCATCCAAAGATAATTCCATATCTCAACCTGTTGATGCTGCTACTTTATCAGGCACAATATTCACCCAATCATCCTGATGCTCCTCTACTGGTATAGACTTGTTAGTTAAGGTTGGGCAAAACGAGTTGTTTGTTAATGCTAACCGTTTACGCCATACATAGAAGCTTGATGGGTTTATTTTTTGTTGTTTACATAAGGCTTTTATTTGTAAACCACTTGATGCATGTTGCTTGACAATTTGTTGCCATTGCTCAGGTGTTCTATGGATATTAGTCATTGTTTTTTTTGGTAAGTGATGAGGGTATTACTTTAAAGGATTTAGGCTAGGATGGAATACGCCTTAAAATGATCGCTTACGTTCGTGACTCAATAAGCAATTGTGGGTCTCTTAAATCATCTATCCGCAATCTATCGCGATAATGGGCTCTGTCGCAAACTCAAATTCCGTCGCCTTAATTGAAGGTGACGTTTTCCTCAGAAACAACTAGGCTGCAAGCGAATAAAATTGCTCTTATACCGTTTTATCTTCTGAGTCAATCATCTGTCCTTGTTTGAGCATCGAGCAAAGCTCAACACCCACTAATGTCGCTTCTGCTCCAACCCAAGACTTCCACCCTAAGCATTGGTACATTTTATCTTTCACTTTTCGATGACTTTACTCGACAATATTATTAAGGTATTTCACGGTTAACACTTCAATCATACACAGCATATATCCTGACAACCAAAGCTGAGCATTGAGGGGATCAAGCGACACAATATTCGCTCTGCTTTTATCCGTCACCACTCGACTGGGTAAGCCATTACTGTTTAGTGCTTTGTCAAAAAATGCCCTTGCAGCCAGCTCATTAAGCGTTTCACTCAAGTAAAAATCAACAATAGCGCCATATATATCAGCCGCTCGATAATAGTAAACCCATTTCCTTTTGATTTTGATTTTGATTTTGATTTTGATTTTGATTTTGAGGTAGCTGTCATCTATTCGCCACGAGTCTGCCACGTTAGGTTTTCTTGTTTTAAAATTAGCTTCAAGTGATGGGCTATAGTTGTTCACCCAACGATTTAAGCAGGAGTGGTCAAAATGAATATTTCGCTCAGCAAATATTTCTTCGATTTCACGATAACTTAGCTTGTAGGCTAAGTAGTATCGAAAGGACTGTAGAATGATTCTCTATAGTGTTGTTGAAACGGCTAAGGCTAGTGGCCTTGTTGTGCATGACTATATCTCAAGATGCTTGCAGCATATTGCCGAGCAACTAAACAACCTTGAACGACTGTTACCATGGAATATTGTGCGCAGCTAGGTGCCGTTAGCTATACGCTTACGCATGAGTGGCTAACGATAAAGTTAATGTGGTGAAAAAATTGAGTTAGTTTGAACCTGCTTAAGTCTTTGGGTTAAGCGTTCGGGTTAAGTTTGCAATAGCACGATAGTTTTGGGGACCAATAATGGATTGGTCAACAATAGACTTTTCAATATTTGTAAACTTAAACTCAGATAACCTATCTGATCCAACATGACTATTAATTAAAAACTTCACCCATGTAAATAATTCTGTCATTGCCTCGGTATATACCAAATGTTGCGGTGGCTAAAGGATCGTCATCATAAGGACCATCGAAATTATTATCCGTATTGTCCCAATCAAACTGCAGCCATAAAGGAACAGTAAAACCAAACGTTACCGCACCTTGTTTGTCAGTGCCAGGAGATGATAAAACAACTGTTTTCGTTTCTCCACCTGCAAAAGTGCCACTACCAGAGGCAGAAGTGGTGGCGGGCGCTAAACTTATATCGGATATTGTTGAGTCCGATACATTAAATGTGGTGAAACTATCACTGGTGTTTATTGCAAAAGAGTTTCCATTCCAATATTGGGTAGCCATTGGCATATTAATAGGCGATGTTTCTGGGCCAAAACTGCTCTCTAGATACCAACGACCAAAACGAATTTCTTCACCAAAAGGTTGCAAAGTCAGTACACCATTGAAACCGTCAGTATCGCTATCATTAGCTGTTATACCATCGTCATCTGTAATAGACGTTATTTGTAGGCCTATATTGGCAGAAAACGGCGCTATTATTGCGTTGATATTACGCGTATAAACAAAGTTATCACTGCTATTGAATTGATAAGTAATGACACCTGTACTTTCAGTAAGTGTTACTGCATTTAAGTTTGCCGTTAAATTTACTTTATTAACTACATCTTCCCCCAATTGAGTTGTATCAGAAGTCGGCGTAACTCTTACGATGTCAGCCGCTTGCATTTTGACAAAGTTGCCCGTGTAATTTCTTGTGGTAGCACAAACGCCTGCGGAACAAAGTGCTGATTTGGCGGTAATGGTAAACTCCGGTTCAATAGCGTAAGAGATAGCACCATTTGTTGGTGTGGTTGCACTCATTTGTCCGGTATAAACAAATGGGTTCCCCCCATTGAACGCGCCTTCAAAAGTCGTGGTTAACTCAAAGTGACTTGGCGAAAAACGACCAATATTAGCGCTAGTTGCTGGGGCAATTGTTTCTCCAAAATAGCCATTGACCAAGGGTGTCGCGGTAATAGTAAAAACCCCCACTTCTGATACCGTTTGATTCGGCTCAGTGTGAATGCCGTTATCAGTATCAACAATATTAATGCTCGACACACCTAATGCCACCGAATTAGCGGGTGACGGAGCAACGGTACTAACTGTTAGCGGTATATTATTCATTTCAAAATTAGGGGTCACCGTATTGTCGCTACATGCAGCAGAGACATTCAGGTTGAATGTCTCTCCAGCTTTTTTAAATACGGTGCAAAGCGGATCATTGGGTTCGGCACTAGTACAAACCGAACCCGCATCGGCACTGGCACTGGCGACAATCAATTTCGTCGGACTAACTACTGTAGTCACAGAAGAGGATGCTAACCCAGCTGATGTCGTGTCATTGACGCCAATACTAATTTGCCCTGCATCTTGATAGTTAAAGCTCAGGTTGGCAGTCGCTGTACCGTCAAAGCTTACAGTTCTATTTTGCGCTACCGTTGCCAAAGCCATATCGGAGCCGTCCAACGTTGGCACTTTTGTACCACTAGTAGGGTTAGTATAATCAAAAATAAAATCAACCGATTGATCACCGGTATAGGCAGGCGCGCAATTCACACCAGTATCGCTGAGTTTCACCGCCTGTATTGTCAAATTAGACGTAGTGCAGGATTGATGATTGGCCAAGGTAAGTAGATAACCACTATCAGCAAACACAATGTCACAGCTATTACCACTGCTGTTGCAAACTAAAGAGTTAGGAGCGACAGGACTTGAAGTAGCGCCCAGGGTCACCGTTTCGGCAGTGGTATGGGTTAAGTCAACCTCAATACCCAAGGTACTACCACCAGGTATGGTAACGGGGTTTTGACTCCAGGTGGATACCGCACCCGTTGTAGTTAACGTCACGCTAACATCGGTAGACATTACTATGTCACAAGCAGTATTAGCACACGCCTTTACGGTGACCGATTCAGTTGCACAAGTTAGGCCGCTGCCATCGTGACTAATTTCGTAATGATCTATTAGTGAAGTGACTGCACATTGTCCAAATTTTACCTTATCACTGAGAGCACCGTCACTCAGAATTTCATAACCTGTAGTAGGCGCGATAGAAGTACGGATGTCATTGGCAATGGATATTTCTAAATAGTCACCGCCACCACGTTCAAAGAATATCGCGGCTATGTCAAAGACAGAGTCTTGGGTTAAGGTAAAAGAGCCCCCAGTATTTGAGTTACCGGTTGTGTATTCATATCTTAATTCATTGCTTTCACCGGCATTTGATTGGCCAAATTTGTTGAATGAAACTGTCTCACCCGACAGCGTATCCAGGGTAAAACTAAACCCATCATCAGCCTCAACATAAATAGTGTAATCCCCTGCGGGCAGGCTAAGCGTGCCTGAGGCATGTACTAAAAAATTTTCACCACCGACACCCGCACCGGGATAGGGTAATGTACCAGAATAATCGTGTTCATCACCACCAAAATCTATACGATCAACAGTACTTGAACCACTGGCAGCAATATTATATGTACCGCTATCGATTAAACCCGACGTAGGTGATCCCGCAGCCAGCCAGGCTGCATAAATGTTTAGCGCTTCAGTTGTTGTCCCTATTTCAGAGTCACTACCACCACTATTAATTTTAATGCCTACGGCGTTTAGCGTGCTAACAGCACTACACGTGTATGTTGGAAGAATCTTGGTTGAAAAATAATTAAGGTTATCGGCCACATTGTCAGATGACCAAATCCACTGGGCATTATTATCAACACTTGCTCTCGTTCCCCAAGGATCTGCGCCGTTGGTTCCATAAGCCGATACTGGCTGATAATCACTCCAACCTGCTTTACTTACAACCCAGTCAGTTGTATTGGTATTAAGGGTAGTAAGCCCGTTTGAAAAGGTATGATCACTATCGGTTATTTCAAAATCACCTAAAAAGCCTGCAGCGCCACCCGTATCTACCGCTTTAATATGTAAATAATACGCCTGCCCAGGGGTTAATAATGTTGCTAAATTATATGTCGTTTTCCAATTTGTTCCCGAGGTAATTAAGGTTCCTTGTACAGAATCATCGCTAGAAATATAAGCCTCAAAGGTATTATCTACACTTAAGTTACCCGTTAGACTAGAGTCTGCTACTTGCTCAACTTCAACGCCAATCGAAATATATGAATTTTGATTCTCAACTAGCTGATAGCTTTGCTTTATCCAGTCTGCACTTCTGCTCACATTTGAGACTCTAACCTCATCGATAACACCTTTTAAGTCACCGTCTTTGAATTTTTTATATCCTCCAATAAAGGAACCTTTGGTACTCTGCTTAATGTTTGCACTTAAACTTGAACCGTTCAAAATACCGTTTAAGTAAAAAGTGGTGTCAGTCGGTGTTCTAGTAATTACTACGTGATTCCAAGAACCTGTACTAACACTGTTATTACTGTAAATTGGATCACTGTCATTGCGCCAAGACTCCATTTTTCCATTCTCTTTAGCAAGCCCAAATGAAGCTCCATAATCACCATATGTATACATGACGGGGTATTTTATGCTTTGAAAGTTATCAGCAGGCTTTACCCAAAGGGATATTGTCCAATTACTGTAATTATCGCTACTGAGGTTGAGGGAGTTAGCATTACCGACCTCTATATAGCTTTCTTTACCGACATCAAAATTTAATGCATTGCCGATTTTTCCTGTAGTGGATGCTGGATTTTTTTTCGGCGTACCGTTATTTAAATTGGATGTTGAATCTTGATTTGTTGAGCCGGTATATTCCCTTAGATGCCAGACACCTTGGTGATTGTTGTCCCATGTGTTGTTAACATCTTCTCCCGATGCCACTGATGCGTTACCGTAATAAACGGCAATAGTTTTCCCTTCAGTAGGTAAACTGTCTAAATTAACCCATATATCGGTGTTTGTTCCGACGGCATTTGTTCCGATGAAAGAGTCAAATTCAAAATTTAGCTCAGAACCATTATTGTTACAGGCTGCATTAATAAAACGAATGTCGTCCAAGTCAGACTGCATATCTGAGTCGTAGCTCAGACTGATATAAGCAGGGAAGTTGTTTAGCGTCGATGTTCCTGTATTCGTAATAGTAATTTCACGACATTTACTCCAGTCGCTGTTCCACCAGCCAACGGCTGATGCGTTAATTGATACAGTACAGCTTAAACATAAAAAAATGGTATAAATAAAAGTATTTAGCCAATAACGGTAGCTTTCAACAAAAGGTAACTGTGTAAATACTAATTGGCTCTTAACCATTATTTTTTTCATTCGCTGATATGCCCAGAAATCTCTTTCCCCTAAAAATAGGGTTCACAATATAATAAGTAAATTTATCTCATAAAAACAGTTCAATAGCTATTATATCCCTGCCAAATATAACCTATTGACTGTATAGAATACTCCTATAAAATTAGAGATGATAAATACGGGTAGAAAGTTTTCAGTAAAAGAAATAGAGCAAGATAATAATGTAAGTACTACAGAGCTGCAAAGGCCTACTTGGATAAACTATACAAGCTAGTTGTCGGTCTGTATTGTTTTTAAGTAAAATTAAATCCGCAAGGATAGGCACTAAAAATGGCCAAAAACATAAACATTTTTTATTGTTAAAATACATTAGTGGCGTTAGAGTGTTTCGATAAAAAACGACACATAAATCGAGAGATTATAAAGACGTGTTGGTAAATCAGGAAATGTAGTTATGCATCCCATTTTAATATTTTTAATCGTGTTTTATTTCGTTATTTTTTTATGACAAAACGATTGATAATGAAATTAAAAGTAATCAAACATTAGCGACAAAGTTAACTGATTTTACATTTTTAATTCATTTCAATCACGACCGAAAGCTCTCTATTCAGTTTTAAGCTCCCAGTTTTTTGCTGTCTCAACTATTTTAAATATTGTTGGGACTATCTTTTCTTTCATGATGTATTTCGGTTTAATGCTTGGTATATACTTTCTCATTCAATAATTCGGTGATTATCCATACGGTTCAAACATGTCACTTCTAAGACTTAAAGAGCGGGTACCAAGTACTAAAAAACCTCGAATAGTAACGCTTAAAAATCATCAGTTACGTTTTAATATGAGTAGTAATGATGGTTCTGGAAAGTGTGATTCTTTTCATAAAAATAATGATGAAGACAACATTATTGGCGCAAAGGAAACAAAAATACCTGCTGATTATCTTGCTATAATTGAGTCGATTGATAACTTATTAAGCCACCCATCATAGATAATTATTATGATTTAGCGGTAAAATACTGACATTCAACATGATACCCGTATAAGAAGTTAATATGAGCCGCAATAAACTCCTGCGTTACCAACAAACCTCTGTCGCTAAGGTCTTTGAAAAAGAAACAGCGCTTATTACTCAAATCCAAACTGGTGAGCTCAAGCAGTGTTTAATGCTTTGGCAAGCTAAAGAAGCTACTTTGGTATTACCTGCAGGTAAAAAATGGCCTCAATCAGACGCACTTAAAGTGGGTTTGCTAGCGAATGAATGGCTGTTACATTCACGTAAAACCGGTGGTGCCCCAGTGCCGCAATGTCCAGGTATTATAAATTTATCTCACCTTTATCTTTGGTCAAAAGATACACCGTATTCAATTCCCCAAGCTTACGAAAACCTATGTACAGTGTTACATGGTTTTTTTCATCAATTTAACTTGGTTAGCAAAGCACATGCGACAAAGTTCTCTTACTGTGATGGTGATTACAATATTAATATTAACGGTAAAAAAATAGTGGGTACAGCGCAGCGGGTGATATTAAAAAAAGGCGGTGGCAAGATAGTGTTAGCACAAGCCTTTATTCTTATTGACGTGTTATTAGATGAGATTATAAAACCGGTTAACTTATGTTATCAACTATCGGATAAAACGGAACGGATACAAGCGCAGGTGCATACTGCACTTTTTGAACATATTACCGAACGACCTACTATCGATCAGCTATATCAGCAGTTAACTCAAGCTTTTGTTGATAGTGTTTTATAATCTATCAACAAATTTATTCCTAAAAGTGCTGTGGAATGCCAGCTAAATAGATTTTAAGGCATTAATTAACGTTCGTCCTGAACATAAAAAACCTTTTACAGACTTCTGTAAAAGGTTTTTTAATAACGTTAAAGCTTACTGTTAACTAAAGAACAAGGTTTATAAAAACGATAATAGCTCTTCATCGAGTTGCATTAATGTCTTAGGATCAGCCATCATTGTTATCGCTAACGATTTAGTTCTTGGCAACATACGTTCAAAATAAAACTCTGCTGTTTTAATTTTTGCACGGTAGAAATCTCTGTTTTCTACATCAGTCGCTAGTTTTTCATAAGCGGCTTGTGCCATTTGTGCCCAGAAATATGCCATAACGATGTAGCCAGAATACATTAAGTAGTCAACCGAAGCTGAACCTACGATGTCACGGTCTTTCTTTGCCTTAATCGCCAAGCGTACCGTATTTTTCTGCCAATTAGCGACCGCTTTACTCAATGGCCAAATAAACTTATTCATTTGACGTTTATGAGGGTTACTCGAAATCATACTTGTATCTTTACAAAAGCTTAAGACTTCCATCGTAAAGTGTTTAAAATATTTGCCACGGTTCAATAATATTTTACGGCCTAATAAATCAAGCGCTTGAATACCTGTTGTCCCTTCATATAAAGTCGAAATTCGATTATCACGTACAATTTGCTCCATGCCCCATTCTTTAATAAAACCGTGACCACCAAAGATTTGTAAACCATGGTTGGCACTTTCTGAGCCCAATTCAGTTAAGAATGCTTTCAAGATTGGGGTAATAAAACCTAAACGATTGTCAGCTCTACGACGTAGTTTCTCATCTTTTAACATTTGAATGTCGTCAACGAGTTTTGCCGTATAATAGATCATTGCGCGGCCACCTTCAGCGATCGCTTTTTGTGTCATTAGCATTTTACGAACATCAGGATGAACAATAATAGGATCAGCAACTAAATCAGGCTTCTTAGTCCCTGTTAATGCCCGCATTGACAAACGCTCTTTTGCATAAATCAATGAGTTTTGATATGCAAGTTCTGCAGCACAAATACCTTGTAAAGCTGTACCCACGCGAGCAGTATTCATAAAAGTGAACATGCATAGCAAACCTTTATTCTCTTCTCCAATTAAGACACCTTTTGCGTTATCGAAATTTAAAACAGCAGTAGCTGAACCTTTAATGCCCATTTTATCTTCGATAGAACCACAAGTAACATTATTGCTGACACCCACATTACCTTGTTTGTCAACTTCCATTTTAGGCACGATAAATAAAGAGATACCACGTGTCCCTTTAGGAGCATTAGGTAAGCGCGCTAATACAATATGAACAATATTTTCAGTTAAATCGTGTTCTCCCGCTGAAATGAAAATTTTAGTACCACTGACATTAAAAGTACCATCTTCATTTGGTTCAGCTTTGGTTTTAACTTGCCCTAAATCTGTACCACATTGTGGTTCAGTTAGGCACATAGTGCCTGTCCAAGTACCTTCGGTAAGCTTAGTTAAATATATTTCTTTCTGCTCTTCGGTACCGTGTAATTGCACAGTATCCATTGCACCATGACTTAATCCTGGATACATAGCCCAAGACCAATTAGCTGTACCCATCATTTCTGATTTCACCATACCAAGCGAAGCAGGAAGACCTTGTCCACCATGTTCGATTGGGTGAGACAAGCTTTGCCATCCACCATCCACATATCGTTTATAAGCTTCTTTAAAGCCTTTAGGCGTTGTTACTTTACCATTATCAAATGTACAACCTTCTTTGTCGCCACTTTGATTTAATGGTAATAATTCATTCTCACAGAATTTTGCACACTCTTGAAATATCGCATCAACCAAATCAGGTGTAGCTTCTTCAAACTCTGGATACTGCTGATAATGGTCGTAAAAATTGAACACATCTTCGAATAAAAATTTAATGTCTGTGATCGGTGCTTTATAACTTAGCATGGCTATCTCCCAACGCTTTTATAATAATATTTATGATTAACTATTTTCGAATATAACAGAAAAACAACTGGTCATACCACTTTTTTTTCAAATAAAAAAATAATCACTGACTAAAAGTTACTTAAGGGTAGGACAATAATGATATTTATAAATGATAATGATGAAAATTTAATGCGAAAAATAGTGAAGTTTTGAAGTTTTGAAGTTTTGAAGTTTTGAAGTTTTGAAGTTTTGAAGTTTTGAAGTTTTGAAGTTTTGAAGTTTTGAAGTTTTGAAGTTTTGAAGTTTTGAA
>Ga0115005_10000620_pt1 | contig 27619 bp, 24 predicted proteins | sample ArcOceMetagenome_FD_87163 | JGI IMG/M metagenome (GOLD analysis project Ga0115005, IMG submission 87163) | Marine eukaryotic phytoplankton communities from Arctic Ocean - Arctic Ocean - Greenland ARC118M Metagenome | ecosystem: Environmental > Aquatic > Marine > Oceanic | place: Arctic Ocean...
AGCTTCGCGTGCGTTAAAATATTCAGCTGTTGTAATAAATCTTGGCTGCTATTAAACCCTTTTAAATCTGGCTGGGTTAAGAACACATAATCACTCAAATCCAAACTGCCCCATTCGGCGAGATTTAAACACAGCGGCGCAAGGTCGGCCCGTTCAATGGCGTGGGGGCTAAATTTTGGGCGGCGTTTGAAATCGTCTTCACTGTATAAGCGGTAACAGATACCAGCTTGTACGCGGCCCGCGCGACCGGCTCGCTGAATGGCGCTGGCTTGGCTGGCTTTAATCGTGACCAATTCATCCATGCCTTGGCGCAAATTAAATTGGTTGATGCGCTCTAATCCACTATCAATCACGCAGGTGACCTTGGGTAGGGTCAAACTGGTTTTGGCAATGTCAGTGGCCAGTATGATGCATTGAATGTTTTTGGCTTTTAATACGGCATTTTGTTGTTGCGGGTTTTGTTGGCCGTGTAAGGGCTCGATACTCAGTTGCTGGTTGTCGATGGCTTGCCCATAAGTGTCGTTTAGGGCGGCAAGGCATTGATTGATTTCTTTTACACCAGGCAAGAAAACCAAAATATCACCTGAGCTTGCTTCTAGGGCGAGACTGACAGCGCGCTTAACGTCTAAGGCTAAGCTATTCGTTTGCTGAGGGTTACTGGGTAAATACTTTATGACCACATCAAAGCTGCGCCCGTCGCTGGTGATGGTGGGGCAGTCGAGGGTTTGGGCGATGCCTTCGCTGTCGAGGGTGGCGGACATGATGACGATCTTTAAATCATCCCGTAAGTACGTTTGGCATTGCAGCGCCAAGGCGAGGCCAAGGTCGGTGTGCAGATTTCGCTCGTGAAACTCGTCAAACAAGATGGTGCGACACGATGGAATATCGTTGTCGGTAATTAAGCGCTGAGTCAATACCGCCTCTGTCATGACCACTAGGCGGTTTTGATCACTAACGCGCGTATTTTCTCCGGTCATTAACCCGATGCTTGCGCCAACTTCTTCCCCTAGGCCTTGTGCCAAACGACTCGCCACTTGCTCGGCGGCTAAGCGTCTGGGTTCCAATAGCCAGATTTGCCCTGTTTGATTGGGGTGGGCGTTTAGAAGTGCCAGCGGAAGCCCTGTGGATTTACCGGCACCGGGTGGTGCCTGCACCACTAGGCGAGGGTGCTGGCTAAGGTGAGTGATTATCTCACCTGAAATGGCGTATATGGGGAGTTCAGTCATGGGCTGGCATTATGCGCAGTGGGTTTTGGAATACAAGTACCAGCAAAAACCAAACCCTTGTCTATACTAAAAAAAGGAATGTCTATATCGGAATTAAAGGAACCCCCATGAAGCGATCCTTTCGATCATTACCGTTAAAAAACAAACTCTTAGGCGCGATCATCGCAGCATTTGTAGTATTGGTAGTGATTCTTAATACGAACCTATCCATGAACCTTGATCAAATGAAAGAGGAATTGGTGGGGCAAACACGCCAAACAATGGAGCAAGAGCTGCTGGGTCGCTTAGAAAGTGAAGGCCAGCAAATCGGGCATCAGGTTTCTGGTTACATCAATGGTGCGTTCAGAGTATCCCTAGGGGTTGCTAATACATTGGGCGAAAATGCTGCCAATATGGATTCAAAAATGAATCGGGATCAAGTGAATCAGCTGGTCAGTTCAACCCTTAATACCCATAAAGATATTAGTTCCATGTATGCCCAGTTTGAGCGTAATGGTTATGACGGCCTAGACGATGAGTTTTTACAGTCCGAAGCTATCCATACAGTGCCGAATACTGGCGGACTTGAAATATACTGGATACGCACACCCGAAGGGCGTTTAGAGCAGCAGCGCGTCGAAGACTCTACAGAAAAGCATGCTGATACCGTGGGTGAGTTTGGCATTCGTGAGGCTGAATGGTATTTGTGTTCAAGGGATTCTAAAAAGCCTTGCGCTTCTGAGCCTTATCTTTATGAAATTACTGAAGGTTACTCAGAATTAATGACGTCTCTGGTTGCGCCAATCATGGCCAATGGGCAGTTTCGAGGGGTGGTGGGCACCGATGTTAATCTGCCGATCTTTCAAAAAATCATCGAAAAGCGTGCAAAAGAACTGTATGACGGCAAGAGTTCAATCACCTTATTAAGTGAATTAGGTTTAGTGGCAGCATCCAGTAAATACAAAGATAAGCTGACCCGTCCGTTATCAGAATCCCGTGATACTTATGATGATCGTTTACTAAAGCTACATGAACAAGAGCAGACCACGTGGCTCAATGACGGTACTTATTATGTATCAACCAAGGTGACCATTGGAGCTTCTGGAAACACTTGGTCAATCTTAATTGAGTTACCAGAAGAAGTGGTGCTAGCGAGTACCAACCAGTTAATCGATACCATTGATAGCAATATTGTCGAGATCGTCAGCAGTGCCATTATTATTGCCTTAGTGGTGACCTTGATAGTCATTGCCGTAGTGATCCTTATTATTAATTCAATCGTGCGACCTATTAGACAGCTTGATGAAATGGTGCAGAATCTTGCCAGTGCCGATGGTGACTTAACCCAAGATATTCGTCTGAATACCCATGCTGAATTGATCTCATTAAGTAATGGCTTTAATAAGTTTATCGTCAAATTAAGAGAAATGGTTCAGCAGCTGAAAATTGTGGGTGATGCAGCCAAGTTAACCGCGGTTCAAGGTAAGCAAATCAACCAGAAAAGTTTAGAGGCGACCAATGACCAACAACGTGAAATTGATAGCGTGGTGACGGCGACCAATGAAATGTCAGCCACCGCTAGCGAGGTGTCACAGGTGGCGGTTGAAGTGGCGGACAGTGCTAAAAATGCCCGCGAGACAGTGCTTTCATCGCAAAAATCCTTATCAGGGTCGGTTAATACCGTACAAGAGCTCACTGATGACATGCAGCAAGCCAGCCAGTCTATTTCTGAGGTGGCCTCACGTACAGAGGACATAAACCGTATTTTGGACGTTATCCGTGCCATTGCTGAGCAGACAAACTTATTGGCATTAAATGCGGCCATTGAAGCGGCGCGTGCGGGTGAGCAGGGTCGCGGTTTTGCGGTGGTGGCCGATGAAGTGCGAAGCTTGGCCTCTAAAACCCAAACCAGTACGGAAGAAATAAACCAGATGATTCAAAGCCTTCAAGGTGGCGTGAAGCAGGCTGTGACCGTTATTGAGTCTGGCACGTCTAAGGCGAAAGGCGCCATGGAGGAGACGCGCTTGTCGTATGATTCCTTGGCATCTGTGGTGGGTGATATTTCTGCCATTGCCGATAATATTGGTCAGGTCGCAACCGCTGCAGAAGAACAAAGTGCGGTGAGTGAAGAAGTGAGTCGAAATCTGACGATTATTGGTGATGCGGCTCGAGCCCTTGCGAATCTTGCGGGTGAAAGTAATCAATCCAGTGCTGATCTAGAGGCGGAAATGTCGAAACTGGATCATCATCTAGCATCCCTTAAAACATAACGAATATTGTAGCGTGCATTGCTCACGAGTATTATGTCTTCAGAGGTGATATATGACTCATGACGCAGACAGTGACAATGTGGTGACCTTAGATACTGCTCGAGAGGCAAAAATGCTTGAGCGTAAAGAAGAGAGGGTTGCCAAAATGGCTAGGCGATTTGAAGCGGCGCTGCCGAACAAAGCCACACCCGTTAAAGATTATTTAAAGAAGAAACGTAAAGCCAAAAAGAAAAAATAGAGTATCGTGCGCGCATTGTGCAATGAACGCTGGCAGTGATACCAATAAAAAAGCCAAGGTTTATAAACCTTGGCTTTTTTGTTTTAAACGATTTTAGACGTTACTTAAAGCAAGTATTAACGACCTGCTTTTAAGTTTGCCCAGAAACGAGTTTGAAGCTTGCTGATTTTTGGTCCGTGAACCACAAGAGGGAACAGCTTCGCTTGTACTTCATCGCTAGGGTAGATGCTTGGGTTGGAAGAGATTTCTTCGTCAAGCAGAGCTTTAGATGCTGGAACGCCGTTTGGATACCAAACGTAGTTAGAAATATCAGCCATTACTTTAGGGTCAAGTAAGTAGTTGATGAATTTGTAAGCGTTGTCAGCATTTTTGGCTTCTTTAGGGATGGTTAACATGTCGAACCAAACCGAAGTGCCTTCAACAGGGATGGTGTAAGCGATTTCCACACCGTTTTCTGCTTCATCAGCGCGATCCATTGCTTGCAGGATATCACCAGACCAGCCTACTGCTACACAGATGTCGCCGTTAGCAAGGTTGTTGATGTACTGAGAAGAATGGAACTGAGTAATAGAAGGACGGATGTCTTTTAAAAGCTGAGCGGCTTTGCTGCTGTCTTTGTAGTCAGCTGCATTTTTAGAGCCTGGGTCCATACCAACATAATGTAACGCAAGAGGGTAGATCTCATCCGCACTGTCTAAGAAAGAAACACCACAGTCTTTAAGCTTGGCTAGATTTTCAGGTTTGAAAATCAAGTCCCAGCTATCAACTGGAGCATCTTTACCTAAGGCTTTCTCAACTAACTTAACGTTATAGCCAATACCAGTTGTGCCCCATAGGTAAGGGATGCCGTACTTATTGCCTTCATCTAGACCAGAAAGGGTTTTCATTAAGCCCTTGTCTAGGCCTTTGTAGTTAGGCAGCTTAGATTTATCTAGCGGTTGGAAAACACCGGCTTGAATTTGGCGAGCCATAAACGTAGCAGATGGTACTACGATGTCATAGCCAGAATTACCCGCTAGCATTTTTGCTTCTAATACTTCGTTACTGTCGAAAACATCAGCCGTTACTTTAATACCGGTTGCTTTTTCGAAGTTCTCGATCGTATCTTCAGCGATGTAGTCAGACCAGTTATAGAAATTTAATTCTTCTGCAGCCTGTACAGAGAAACTGGCAGCCAAGCCTAACGCGAGTGCTGTTGCCGTCTTTTTAAAGGCCGGCATGGTTGGTGCTTTCATAGGATCTACCTCTTGGTTGTGTATGTTATGTTTTTATTAGATTTTTATTATTATGTCACGAGGCCAATTTGATTATTTAAACATTTAAAAGCAAGAATTCACGTTCCCACGAACTAATCACTTCATGGAATGTTTCAAATTCTTTACGTTTTACGCCAATGTAAGCTTCTACGAATGATGAGCCCATGATCTCAGTTAGCTCTGGGCATTCTTCTAGCATGCGCAAGCCTTCTTCAAGGGTTCGTGCAATTTCAACTGTTTCATCATCCGGTGAGCCACTTGTTGGTTCGCTCGGTTTTATGTTGCCTTTCATGCCAAGGTAACCGCAAGCAAGGCTCGCTGCAATGGCAAGGTAAGGGTTACAGTCTGCACCTGGGAAGCGGTTCTCAATACGAGTGGCTTCGGCAACGGCTTCAGGAACACGAAGACCTGCGGTACGGTTATCGATACCCCAATTCATGTTGATTGGAGCGGCAATTTCTGGTGCAAAACGGCGATATGAGTTCACGTTTGGTGCATAAAAGCTAATCGCATTGCCGGTGAATTTCTGCAAACCACCAATGTAATGCATGAACTTCTCGCTATAGCTGCCGTCTTCATTAGCAAATATATTTTTACCGGTATTCACGTCAATTAGGCTTTGGTGAATATGCATGGAGCTGCCAGGCTCTTTTTGCATTGGTTTGGCCATGAAGGTCGAATAGATGCCATGTTTTAGTGCAGTTTCTCTTAAAGTGCGTTTAAACACAAAGACCTGATCCGCCAAGCTGAGTGCATCGCCATGTAGGAAGTTGATTTCCATTTGTGCAGCGCCTGATTCATGGATCAAGGTATCCACATCTAGGCCTTGTGCATCGCAATAAGCGTAAAGCGTATCAATAACAGGATTGAATTCATTTACCGCGTCAATACTGTAGGACTGGCGAGCATTTTCTGCACGACCAGAGCGACCAGTGGCGGGTTTGATTTCATAATCAGGGTCATGGTTCGGTTGAATAAGGTAAAACTCAACCTCTGGCGCGATAACAGGGCGTAGACCTTCTTTCTCATAAAGTGCTAGTACACGACGTAACACAGAACGACTTGAAAGAGGGTGCAGTTCGCCTTTGTTGGTGTAGCAATCGTTGATTACCTGAGCGGTAGGTTCATCGGCCCATGGCACTACGCGTAAGGTGTTGGGGTCTGGCACTAAGAACATGTCTTTATCGGTTGGATCGACGATGTCGTCGTGGTTGCTGGCCCAATCACCGGTGACGGTTTGGACCAAAAGCGTCTCTGGGATGCGACCGCCTTTTTCAGCAAGGAATTTTTTGGTTGGGTAGAATTTACCGCGAGCATTACCTGTCATGTCTGGCAGAGTTGATTCTACCTCGGTAATGCCTCTTTCTTTAAGAAACCTAGCAACGGCTTCCATAAATCACCTTCTTGGTCATATGTGACTGCTTAACAGTATTGACGAGTTCGCGTAATTAGCAAATCTCGTACCTATATTAAGCTACAGTTAATAACTGACTTAATAAGACAATACTCTGATCATAATTTAAATATATATACCCTGAAAGGGGTAGATAAAATTAATCGTTATAAATAATAAACCGAATTATTATTCGAGTTGTAGCCTATTTTAAAGGTTTTAAAAAATCAACAAATAGAATCGATATAGACAAAAAAGTTCGAAGCTTGTCTGTTTTTTAAATTAGAAGTATTATTCGGTTTTAAAGAAATGAATAAGCGCTGCTTTAGCGGCCAATTATTGGAATATGGAGGTCTTTATGCCATACGTAGACTCTTATTATGCGGCCACGGCCAATCAGCAAAATGATTTTCCTAAGCTGCAAGGCGAGACTCAGGCAGATGTATGCATTATAGGTGCCGGTTTTACGGGTTTGTCGGCTGCGCTGCATTTAGCTGAGATGGGTTACAGTGTCAGCTTGTTAGAGGCGGAGAAGGTTGGTTGGGGCGCATCTGGCCGAAATGGCGGCCAAGTGGCACAAGGCCATAATATGGATCACGATGACCTCATTAAGAAAGTCGGTAAGCCAATGGCCGATAGTCTTTGGGATATGTCCATTGAATCCGTTGATTTAGTCAAAGAACTCATTGCTAAGCACAGTATTGATTGTGACCTTAAAGCAGGCATTCTGCACGTGGCGGCTAAGGCTAGCCATAATAAACACATGCGAGAAGGCGTTGACTACAAGCGTGATGTGCTTGGGTATGACAAGGTTAAGTATGTGGATGAATCGGAAGTTCAGGCCATGCTGGGCACAGACCGCTATTTCGCTGGTGAGTATATGACAGATGCAGCCCACTTGCATCCTTTGAACTATGCACTGGGTCTAGCTAAAGCCGCGGTTGCAGCGGGCGTGAGTATTTATGAAAACAGCCGCGTAACGGATTACCAAGGTGGCGCTAATGCCTTTGTAAAGACCGAAGAGGGTTTTGTTAAAACAAAGTACATCCTACTGGCTTGTAACGGTTATCTGGGTAAATTAGAGCCTAAGATTGCGGGCAAAATCATGCCAATTAACAACTTTATTTTGGCCACAGAGCCGCTGTCGGATGAGCTTTGCCGCAAGATTAACCGTGACGATGTGGCGGTTGCAGACTCTAAATTTGTGATTAATTACTTCAAATTGTCTGGTGATAACCGCTTATTGTGGGGTGGTGGTGAAAACTACACCACGAAATTCCCAAATGATATTCCAAATTTTGTGCGTAAGTATATGCTTGAGTTTTACCCAGAGCTTGCCGATGTGAAGATCGATTACGGCTGGGGCGGCACACTGGCCATCACCTTAAATCGTATGCCTTACTTTAATCGATTAGAAGAAAATGTGTTCGCGGCTCAAGGATACTCTGGTCATGGAGTGGCGTTAGCCACACTAGGTGGTAAAATCATGGCTCAAGCTGTCAGTGGAAGCGCCGAAAAGTTCGATGTATTTGCGTCAGTGCCTACGCCAACCTTTCCTGGTGGAACCTTATTGCGTTTCCCAGGTTTAGTGGCGGGCATGTTGTATTACGCAATGCGAGACCGCTTCTTTTAATATATCAAGCATGCTGCTTCGCTTAGCATGGCTTAATTGGTTTATGGGAATATATGACCAGTTCACGAAACAAGGTGGCTGCCAGCTCAGCTGAGATGGCGTCAACCAAAGATGTGGCACCAAGAAATGAGCCGGTACAAGGGCGCTCTAAACTGCGCTCTAAACAAATTATCGATGTAACCGGTGAGCTTTTAGAGCGAGTGGGTCTGGATGACTTAAATACCATCTTGATTGCCAAAGAGGTCGGTATTTCTATTGGCTCGCTTTATCACTATTTCCCAAATAAACATGCCATCTTATATGCCATGGCGATGCGCTGGTTAGATGAAATTGAAGTGGTGTTGAATGAATTTGAAACCTGGAACATCGAAGAGATGAATCTCGATGATCTAGTGACCAAAATGCTCAGCACGAACTTAAAAGTATATAAAAAACAAAAAGCCATTTTAACCTTGGTGCAGGCCATGTTCTCTGTACCTGAGTTACGCAAGCTCGACATTCAACATGATGAGTTGGTGATCAAAAAAATGGCTCAAGTGTTTAAACGTATGGGTATGAGTCATCATTTAAAAGAGCGTGAACGTTTAGCGCGGGTGTATTTAGAGTCCACGCACAGCTTATTTTTGGTGATCGTTAACCAGAAAGGCGAGCGGGCAAAGCGCAGTTTGAATGATCTAAAATTAATGGTGAAAACCTTATTAAATACTTACCTTACGGATGAATCGTTCAACCAATAGTGTTTATCAGGTGAAATATGTCTGCAGTGAAATTATTACGCGTTAGCCCGTCTTTAGAAGGACAAGAACAAACGCCGGTGGCAAAAGAACGTTTAATCAACGGCTCGCCGCTTGAGCGTTTGAATAACGTCTTTACCAACACTAAGGAAAACTTTTTTTGCGGTGTGTGGGAGTCTACAACCGGTAAGTGGAACTTAAACTACACCGAAGATGAGTTTTGCTACATGATCGAAGGCAAGGCGATTTTAACGGACTCAGAAGGCAATGCAGAAGAAATTAACGCAGGCGATGCTTTTGTTGTGCCTGCAGGCTATCAAGGCACATGGGAAACCATAGGTGTTGCCAAGAAGTTCTACTCAATATATGAAGAAGCCTAAACGGTAACTATCGCAAAAAAGCCAGTCTAAGACTGGCTTTTTTGTTGCGGTTTTGTTCTGCAGGCTTAAGTATTTTGGGTTTGAGTGAATAATTTTTTAACCCAATTAGAAGTGAACTGCCGCTTCACCGTAATGCCGTAGAAGTTTTCATAAATGTTAGGCAGTGGCATATAAGTGCTTAACAAGCCTTGCTTGATCTCATCTCTCACCACAACCTCAGGCAATACTGCTAACGCACCACTGTCACGCGTTAATAAGCGCATCATGGCCATGTCGTCAGTCTCGGCTAATATATTGGGCTTAAACTGATACTGGCTGCAAAAACTATCAAAGCTTCGGCGTATTTCACTTTTCTCACCGGGCAATATCCAACGAAAGTCTTCATAGCCATCCGGAAAGGTACTGGTGATTGTTTTGGATTTTGGGCCAACAATAGCAAGTGGTTGGCGGTCTATGAGTTGGCTCAACCAAGGTGCAGAATCGTTTTGCGTGTGAATCACCTGGGTGTTGGTGAGAATCAAATCAAACTCATGTTTTGCCAGGCCATTGAGTAAGTTAGACATACCTCTGGAGTGCAAGCTAAAGCGTAATGTTTGTTGTTCATCAAGCAGCATGGGTTTGATGAAGCCCTCAATAAAGTTACGTGACATGGTGGATAGGATACCAATGCGAATGTGCTGGTATTCGGGCTCAACGCCTCGCTTCATGAGGGATTCTAACTCTTCACCTTTTGAAAAAATGTCTTGTGCGTAAGCCAGCACCTGTTGACCAGCATCGGTTAAGAGTAATTTTCTGCCGCGTCTTTCAAATAGATCCGCCCCCATACTTTCTTCCAATTGCTTAATTTGGGATGACAGCGCACTTTGTGAGACATGCAGAGATTTCGCCACCTGTGTGAGGTTGCCGTGGGTGGCGACCTGCCAGAAATAGTAGAGGTGATGGTAGTTTAAGCGGCTCATATCGTTCACTTAAATAGAATGAATTGTTATTTTATATCTATTTTACAGTTTTGTCCTGTCTCAACCATAATGAGCAAAATCAAAGAGAAGGGGGCAAACCATGGATGTTTTACAGCATTTGGCGTTTATATTAGGCGCATCGATTCCACTGATTCTTTTACTCGGCAGCGTGGTTAGTCTGGCGGGCGCACCGGAAAAACTCTGGCGAAACGCCCATATAGCGGGATTCATGGCACTTATTGCCAGCATCCTTCTGTCAGTGCTGAGTCTCTATGAAGGGGCGGCAGGCGCATTTTTTGATTTTGTTCATATCACCCCTGTCAGTGTCATTATTCTGCTCGCGATCACCTTGATTGCCCTTGTTGTGCTGCGCTTCAGTGAAAACTACATGTCAGGGGAGCCTAATCAGCAAAAGTTTGCCGGTTTGCTTCAGCTGACGTTTGCTGCCTCAACGCTTGTGATTATTAGTAATCACCTGTTAGTGCTCATAGCCGCTTGGATGACCGTGAGTTTGGCCATGCATCAATTGCTTTTGTTCTACCCTGAGCGCCCACGGGCTGCGCTGGCCGCCCACAAAAAATTCATCTTTGCTCGTTTGGCTGAAGTGAGTTTATTTGCGGCATTTATTTTGTTGTACCTACAAAACAACAGTTGGGTGATCAGTGATTTAATGGCGCACTATGCCAGCGTGCAAGAACCGCTGAATTTTCAAGAACACCTTGCGGCTGGCTTAATTGCTATGGCGGTTATCATTAAAAGTGCTCAATTGCCGGTTCATGGCTGGTTAATTCAGGTGGTTGAAGCGCCAACACCGGTATCAGCCGCTCTGCATGGCGGTGTGATCAATATGGGTGGCTTCATCCTGATTAGCTTTGCGCCTTTATTTGGCTTATCCGTGGCGGCCCAGTGGTTAGTACTGATTGTGGCGGGACTTTCCATGTTGATTGCTGCGCTGGTTATGACAACACGGGTCAGTATTAAAGTGCGCTTAGCTTGGTCCACCAGTGCGCAAATGAGTTTGATGCTGATTGAGTGTGCCCTTGGCCTCTATGAATTAGCACTGTTGCATCTTGTTGGTCATTCTTTTTACAAAGCCCATGCGTTTTTAAATTCAGGCAATGCGGTGAATCAGAATATATTGGCGCGCTCAGCTATTGAGTCACCCCCTAAGTTTGGTGATTGGTTATTTGCCAGTGTGTTTGGTATCGCCATCGTTGCAGGAGTTGCGTATCTAGCCAGTCAGGTGATTCAGTTTAATTGGTACTTGAGCCCTTGGTTGTTACTCACCTGTGCCTTGATCATGTTGCTGGCTCAACGTAATAGCTCCCATCACAGCTTGAATATACTGTCTTGTCTAATGCTGGCGGTGTTGGTGTCAGGGTTATATATCGGCTTAAAAAGTACATCGCACTTATTCATTAGCCCATCACAGCATGCGTACAGCATTTGGGCCGATGCTTGGGTCAGCGTGGTGTTTATCAGCTTGTTGATGGGTGGTTATTTACAGCGCTACCAGCTTAAGCGGATCTGGGTGCAAAAAATGAATCTAGCCCTGTTCTCTGGTTTGTATATTGATGAATGGAGCACCCGAACCACATTGGCCATTTGGCCAAAACTATTGCCTGTACGTATGAATGCAAAAGAAATGAAATCGTTCAAAAAGGAGAGTTTGTCATGAATACCGTTGAAAATATCGCTCCCGTATTAAGTGCGTTTCAATTTCAAGCCATTGGAAATGCCTGCGCCACTATCGCACCCAGCTGGCCATTGGACGAAAATATTGCCGTGAACCCTTTTTGGAATATGCGCCATGAATCGTTTGAGCAGGTCAGTGCGAAATTGTCGGCCTTAGGGAAAATACACACCCTCATGCCACCAAGCTATTACATGGAACAGTACCAAGCGGGCGTGATCAGCGAACACCACTTAAAGCAGGCAGCAGAAAGCTTGGGCCTTGCCGCGCCAGACAAAAATCTACTTAGGGTGGTGAAAAAACAAAGCGAGCTTTTTCACTGGCACAATGTTAGCGATTTGCTCGACATTCATCGAGAAAATAAAGTGGCATGGCGTGATGAAATTACTCACCAAATCAGTCAGTTTTGCGCTGCGTTTTTTCAGTACGACGGGCCGCTTAAGCCAATACACGAGCAGCACGGGGCTGGGTTTTATCAAACCTGGTTAGGTGGGATTCAGGGTGATAAAGGCATCGCTATTTTAATGGGAGAGCCTAAGCTAAACCAATATTTAATGGGGCTGCCTCATGACGAGACAGATTTATTTGCCCAAGCCATTGAGGAATTAGGGATTGATGACGACATTCTTGAATACTACCTGCAGTCTTTATTGCTCGACATTAATGGCTGGGCGGCTTGGGTTGCTTATAAAAATTTCCATGATGCCCGTGACAATAACGGTGCAACGTTATTTGGTTTTCTAGCCATCCGTCTGGCATGGGAGTTAGTGTTGTGGCGTTACCATAATGACCAAGCGCTGCAACAAGGTCGTAAGTTACGTCACCAATGGGCGCAAGAAAAAGCGATTATCTTCTCAGCGGTTGAACAGCATAAAGACGCCCATAAACACCTATGGGTATGGCAAAAAGCCATGGAGATCGCCTATCAGGCATCAATTGTAAAGGGTCTTAAAACCGTTACCGAGCATGACTTTGTAAATCATAACCTAGACACTCAAGTGCAAGCGGTATTTTGTATTGATGTGCGCTCAGAGGTGATGAGGCGTGCACTTGAACAACAAAGCCCGCAAGTACAGACTTTCGGTTTTGCAGGCTTTTTTGGTATGCCTGTAAGCTATTCCAATTCAGGTAGTCACCTTACTCGCCCGCAACTGCCAGGTTTAATTAAGGCGCCATATCAAGTGGAGCAAGAGGCTTACAATATCGATATTGAGCACGCAAAGCAGGCAAAAAAATTAAACCAAGGAGCGCGCTTTCAAAACTGGTCCAGCCAGCCTAGCTCAACATTTAGCATGGTTGAAACCGGTGGACTGATGTATGGCTTTAAGCTGCTCAAAAACGCTGTATTTTCTAAATCTACAGATGAATGCTTAAGTGAATTTAACAAGGGCTCATACTGGTCCTTGAAGCAGGGACATCGTCCGCTGACGTTTAATGAAAAAGCCGACCTGATCACCAATGCGCTCAATGGCATGGGTTTGACCGAATCTTTTGCTGAGCGGGTTTTAATTGTTGGTCATGCAAGCCAAGGAACCAATAACCCACATCAGCATGGATTAAATTGCGGAGCCTGTGGCGGACAAAGCGGTGAACTGAATGTCCGTATATTTTGTCAGTTAGCCAATGACGAACACATTCGAGCTGAATTAAAACAACGCGGTATTGAGATACCCGCACAAACTCAGTTTATTCCAATGGTGCACAATACCACTACAGATGAATTGCAAGTGCTTGATGAAACAGCACTCAGTGATGAGCTGGCCTCTTGGCTTTGTGCGGCACAGTTAACCGCGCAAAAGGAGCGTGCAGCAAACTTGGGATTACTAAAGGATGACCCGAATTTATCGGATAAGATTCTTAAGCGTAGTGTTGATTGGTCGCAAGTTCGCCCTGAATGGGGGTTGGCCAACAATGCAGCATTTGTGATTGCGCCACGTTCATTAACCGCTAAATTGAACCTACAAGGTCGTTCATTTTTACATGATTATGAGTGGCAGAAAGATACCGATTCAAGTGTGTTGAACGGTATTATGAGCGCGCCCATGATTGTCACCAATTGGATTAACATGCAATACAACGCGTCGGTATTTGATAATGCGAAATACGGCAGCGGTAATAAAGTCTTGCATAATGTGGTTGGCGGAAACATAGGCGTGTTTGAAGGCAATGGAGGCGACTTACGAATTGGTTTACCTAAACAGTCGATTCATAGTGGCGAAAAATGGATGCACCAACCATTGCGTTTAAGTGTGTTCATAGCGGCGCCTCAGGAGGCAATTGAAGGCATCATTAATGGTAATGACGATATCAAGAACCTTGTAGAAAACGATTGGCTGTTTATTCTTCAGGTGGATACCCAAACGATGAACGTGCAGATTTACCAAAATAAAACGTGGCAGTCTTTTGAGTTAGAATAAACGAAGGGGTGAATACTTCCTTGTACACAAAAAAACAGCGACCGTGGTCGCTGTTTTTTTGTGCAGTTAAGGGATTAGTATTTAAGACCAATCTTTTGATAAATAAACGACATTAACCAAGCAGGGCCAATCATCAGAAATTGCACATCTTTGAAAAATGAAGGTTTTTTACCTTCTACTTCATGGCCATAAAACTGCAAAGCCCATAAAGCAACAAACCAAATGCCTGCGAACCATAATAAGTAACCAGGAAACGCCGCATCAAATGCCAATACCGTGGCATAGCAAATCCCAGTGAATACCGCCATGCCAATGGCTAAAGGCAGGGAAAGTCGCACGTAAAATAAAATGGCTGCCACAGATAACAGGCTGGCCCAGTTCAAGTGTGGGCTGATGTCAGCCATCGCCGTAGGTACCGGAATAACATAAATCGCCGCCATAACGGTCCAAAAGATTTGCGGTACACAAAACCAGTGGATGCGTTTATTGGTTTTGTTTTGATGGCTAGCACCGTACTCGTCTAGCCATTGTTGAATGCTTCTCGCCATAATGAGCCTCCTAAATATGCCTGTTGTTATGATTTTGGCAGCTTTATACAGTAACAAGATTAGGCAGATATTCACTGCTGTTATGAGTCTATGTGATTGACCTTACAGGCCAATTAGGCCTTAATTGCATAAAATAATGATAAAAAAGTCTGCTAAAACATGAATTCAGATCATAAGCGTGTCTCGATCCACTGGGTGAAAGCCATCTTGGCGGCAGCGCAATCGTTAGGTGTTGAACCGGATACCATACTCAAAGAGCTGCATTTAACACTGGACTTAGATGCCAACCAGCCGGCTTACTTAAGCTTGGACCAGACCCAAGATATTTGGGCTAAGGCCGAAGAAAAAAGTGGCCATGACTTTTTTGGTTTGCTGATGGGGCAGCGTGTACGCCCCTCCTATTTCCATGCGGTAGGTTATGTGGCCATGACCAGTGTTAACTTACTGCAAGCCTATGAAAACTTTAGGGCTTACATGCCACTGATCAGTGAAGGTGGTGAGCTGAGTATGTCTTATGAGCAAGATAATGTTTGGATTCGCTATACGCCTCAGCCAGACAATAAACCGTTTAGTCGACATCAACATGAATCCATTATGGCCTTATTGCTGGAGTTTAGCCGCTGGTTACTGGGGGATGATTCAATGGTGCCACTGAAGGTGATGTTTCCCCATGGTGCGGCGTCTGATATTTCTTTTTACCAATCTGTGTTCTCCGTGGTGCCTAAATTTAATCAGCCTTATACATCGATTCAATTTCCAAAGGCATTTTTGCAGCGCCCACTAAAAGAGAGCGATGCTGGCTTGCATGCATTGCATAAAGCTCACGCTGATCAGATGCTTGCTGCCCACGGCAACACCAGCTGGCGTGCAAAAGTCATTCACTGCATTGTGGCCAGTGCCCACTTTCAACTTTCAAGAGAACAGGTTGCCGATAAATTAAATGTCAGCACAAGAACCTTGCAGCGTCGCTTACAAGAGGAGGGCACCAGTTTCTTGGATATTTTAGATGAACAGCGGAAGCAAAAAGCAAAGGAGCTTATTTTCCATACGCGCAAAAGTTTAAAAGAGGTGGCTATGGAGTTAGGGTTTTCGGAGTCATCTACGTTTTATCGAGCGTGTCACCGATGGTTTGATGATACCCCCAATGCACTGCGTGCAAAACATAATGAAGCGGAAGGTTAGGATTAAACCATCCGCTCATCTCTGCTTTCACTTTTGTCATTTACGAAAGCTCAATATTTTGTAAAAACGCTCTAAACCATTTACTGCTGGCGTCATTGTCATGTGTTGCGTGCCAATACAAATAAACATCCACGCTACTGGTTGCAAACGGAAGGTCAATCAATTCGATATCATTGAAGCGTTCAGCCAGTAATTTGCCATAGCGCTTTGGCATCGTCAGCCACAAATCGCTGCTGGCCACGACTTGCGAAGCGGCGAAGTAGTGCTGGCAACGTAAAGCAATGTTACGCTTTAGACCAAGGGCGCTAAGGGCGTAATCCACCAAGCTTGGGCCCGATGGACGAGAACTCACCACAATGTGTTGCGCGTCGAGGTATTCATCTTGGCTCATTTTTCCGTTGTGATTGCCGTTGGCTCGTCGCAAGACCACTAACTCATCTTCGATTAACTTCTGTTGCTTGATACTGGCTGGGCTGGGTCTGAGCACATCTAATGCAAAATCCCACTCACCACTGGCCAATTTGGCATCCAAGCTTTTGCGTTCCATTGTGACGCTGGCGACTGATATATTGGGGCCAATATCGTTAAGCGCTTTCACCAATGGTGGCAATAGCGTGGCCTCAATGACATCACGCATGGCGAGGGTGAACGTTTTGTTTGCTTGAGCGGGGTCAAAGCCGTGGGCGTGCTGCATGGCCTGGTTAAGTTGCGCCAAAGCATTCTGAATCTCTGGAAGTAGATTTTGTGCCAATGGCGTGGGGCGCATTTTATGGCCATGACGGATAAAAAGCGGGTCGTCTAGGCGGTCACGCAGGCGACCTAAAGCATGGCTAATAGCAGGCTGGGTTAGGTTTAAGCGAGCTGCGGCGCGGGTTAGGCTGCCTTCGCTATAAATGGCTTCAAAAACGGTGAATAAATTTAGATCAATTTTCATTCTTCAATTGGCAGATTTTGACTGCCAGCCCCATGTGTTATGGCTGTTTTTTACTATTAATAACATTAATAAATAAAAATTCAAAATATTCATTAGATTTATAGATGATAGGGTTTTACTGTAGGGGTATATAAACGAGCCGAATAAGGACCGCGTAATGGACTTTAACCCATCCCCACAAGGGGCTGAGCTTCTTAAAAAGGTAACAGATTTTGTAAACAACGAAATCATTCCAATTCAAGATGCTTACTACGAAGAGCTAAGAGCCCTTGAGAATCGCTGGGTGGTTTTACCCATTATTGAAGAACTGAAAGCCAAGGCGAAAGCGCAGGGCTTGTGGAATCTATTCTTACCAAAAAGTGAATACGGCGCAGGTGTCTGTAATAGCGATTACGCATTAATGGCCGAGCAGATGGGCCGTAGTTTCATTGCACCCGAAATTTTTAACTGTAATGCACCGGATACCGGCAACATGGAGGTACTGGTTCATTATGGTTCTGAAGAGCAAAAGCAACAGTGGTTGCTGCCCTTACTTGAAGGCAAGATTCGCAGTGCGTTTTGTATGACAGAGCCTGATGTGGCCTCAAGCGATGCAACTAATATGGCCGCCACGGCCATCATTGATGGCGATGAAGTCGTGCTCAATGGTCGTAAGTGGTGGAGTACTGGTATTGGCCATCCCGATTGTAAGGTTCTTATTTTTATGGGACTGACGAATCCTGATGCGCCAAAGCATGCTCAGCATTCGATGGTTTTAGTGCCGGTTGATTCAGCTGGCGTTAAAATTGAGCGCATGTTGCCTGTGTTTGGTGAATACGATGAGCCTTACGGTCATGGTGAAGTAAGCTTTGATAATGTGCGCTTACCAAAAAGTGCCATCATCAAAGGCCCAGGTGCAGGCTTTGAAATTGCCCAAGGCCGTTTAGGGCCCGGTCGTGTGCATCACTGCATGCGTGCGATTGGCGCTGCGGAGCGCACATTAGAATTAATGATTAACCGCGGTATCTCACGTGAAGCGTTTGGTAAGCCCATTATTAATTTAGGCGGAAATCGCGACATCGTTGCAAACGCGCGTATGGCCATTGAACAAGCCCGCTTGTTGACGCTAAAGTGTGCGTGGTTACTGGACACCAAGGGGGTAATAGGCGCGCTCAGCGAAGTGTCACAGATTAAAGTGGTGGTGCCTAATATGCTGCAAACCATTGCGGATCAAGCGATCCAAATGCATGGTGGTGCCGGCGTCAGTGATGAGTACTTGCTAACGGGTATTTTTGCGTATGCCCGTTGCTTACGTTTGGCCGATGGCCCAGATGAAGTGCATCGCGGCATGGTGGCAAAATGGGAAATGAAAAAATACGCTCAAGCGATTAAAAACCAATCAAAATAATAAAAGGTGCATCATGAAAAAGATCGTTATTACTGGTGCGGCCAGTGGATTAGGTGAAGCCCTTGCTAAGCATTATGCTAAGCAAGGTTGGGCTGTGTGTGTGGCCGATATTCAAGAAGAAGCGGGACAAGCATTAGCGCAACAGCTTGCTTCTGCCCATGGCTCTGATTGTTTTTTTCATCCGCTCGATGTGACCAGCGAAGCGCAATGGCAAGATCTATACAATACCGTTGCGGCACGTTGGAAAGGTGTAGACGCCCTCATCAATAATGCAGGTGTGGCCTCAAGCGGTGATATTGATGATTTACCGCTGAAAGATTTCCAGTGGACCATTGATGTGAATTTGATGGGCGTTGTAAAAGGGTGTTATTACTTCACGCCAATGCTGAAAAAACATGGCGGCTATCTTATCAATGTGGCTTCTATGGCAGGTTTAATTCATGTGCCGGGCATGTCTGCTTATAACGTATCGAAAGCGGCCGTGGTTGCCTTGAGCGAAACCCTATGTGCGGAACTTGAAAGCTATAATATTAAGGTTTCGGTTTTGTGCCCTGCGTTTTTTCAAACCAATCTTACAAAAAATATGCGTGCAACTCATGCAGGTGGTATCAAGGTTGCCAATCGCTTGATGGAGAACTCCAACATTACTGCGGATGACATTGCGGCAAAAGTGTTTGAAGAATCACTAGCGGGCAAGTTTCATATTCTAACGCATGCTCGTGAAAACATGTTTTGGCGATTAAAGCGCTTTCTTCCGCGTTTTTATATGAAACAAATGAAGAAAACTGGCGAAAAAATGCATAAAAAAATGACGGAGAAAACAGCATGAGTCTAGAAGATCAAGCGGGTTCCATCCGCCAAGGCGAAGAGTTAGATAACGCAGCGGTGAAACAATTTTTAACACAGCATATTGAAAATGCAGAGGGTGAATTAGACATCACCCAGTTTCCTGGTGGCGCCAGTAATTTAACTTATCAACTTGCCATTGGTGGCCAAGAATATATCTTACGTCGCCCGCCCTTCGGCAAAATTGCAAAAAGCGCTCACGACATGCTGCGTGAGGCGAATATTATTGATGCCTTAAAACCAGTTTACCAGTACGTGCCGAATATCATTGCCAAGTGTGATGATCACTCTGTGCTGGGGTGTGATTTTTATATCATGGAAAAACTCACCGGTATTATCCCTCGTCAAAATATGCCGAAAGAGTTACAAATCAGTGAAGCCGATACCCGTAGCTTATGCATCAATGTGATTGATAAGTTAATTGAATTGCATCAGGTGGACATTAAAAAAACCGGTTTGGATAAACTGGGGAAAGGCGAAGGGTATGTGGCACGTCAAATTAATGGTTGGAGTGACCGTTATGTGAAAGCCAAGACCGATGATGCAACCGACTTTAAAGTGGTGATGGATTGGCTGAAAGCCAATATGCCCGAGGATGCGGGGCAGTGCCTAATTCACAATGACTTCCGCCTAGATAATGTCGTGCTTGAAACGCATAACCCATTGAATGTCATTGGTGTGTTGGATTGGGAAATGGCCACCATTGGTGACCCATTAATGGATCTTGGCAACAGTTTGGCTTACTGGGTAGAGGCGGGTGATGAACCTCAGTTTCAAATGATGCGCCGTCAGCCAACGCATTTAGCGGGCATGTTGACCCGTGATGAAGTGGTGGCGTACTACTTAGAAAAAACCGGCCGTTCGTTGGATTCCTTTGTGTTTTATGAAGTGTATGGCTTGTTCCGTTTGGCGGTCATTATTCAACAGATTTATTACCGCTATTATCACGGTCAAACTCAAGATAAGCGTTTTGCGGGTTTTGCTCATGCTGCGCGTTATCTTGAGACACGTTGCTTGCGTTTAATTAAAGGCCAAGGGTAGACACGTGGCCGAGTTATATTTAATTCGCCACGGGCAGGCCAGTTTTGGCAAAGAGAATTACGATGCATTATCTGAACTCGGTGCCGCCCAGGCACAAAAGCTTGGGCAAGCCTTAGCCAAGTTGGTTAAACCCACTCAATTGATGTGTGGCTCGCTTAATCGGCAGCAGCAAACCATGGATCACATGTTGGCAGGCTATGAAACGGCATGTGATGTTAAGTTGGGTTTGCCTGTTCAGGTGAACCCTGATTTCAATGAATTTGATCATGAAAATGTGCTCGAAGTGTTTAACCCTGATTTCAAAAACCGTGAATTCATGACTAAGCACATTTTGTCACAAAAAGAGCCCGAGAAAGTCTTTCATAAGCTATATCGTAAAGCCGTGATGCAATGGCTTGGGGATCACTCTACTGAGTATAGTGAAACCTTTGAATCGTTTAACCAGCGTGTGAATCATGCAGTTGATGGCATTATTAAAAATGCAAATCGACAAGAATGCATTGTCGTGGTGAGCTCGGCAGGTGCTATTTCTATGTGTTTGCAACAGGTACTTGATATCAGCCCAATCAAAGCATTCGAATTAAACGAAATGATGGCCAATACCGCTATTACACGCTTGGTGTTTAACGAAGTAGGGGATTTGAATCTGTCCTACTTTATTAATTTTCAGCATTTATCTTTGTCCGATACCAAAGTAACGTATCGCTAAATAAAAATAAGGAGAACAGTATGTCTACAGAACTTTTCAATTTAACCGGTAAAGTGGCCCTTGTAACGGGCGCCAGTCGTGGTATTGGTGAAAGCATTGCAAAACTGCTGGCCGAACAAGGTGCCCATGTGATTGTTTCAAGCCGTAAAATCGATGGCTGCCAGCGCGTGGTTGATGAAATCAAGCAGGCGGGTCACAGTGCGCAAGCCATTGCTTGTCACATTGGCGAGATGGAACAAATCGCCGCTACCTTTGAACAAATCAAAGCTGAGCATGGCAAGCTGGATATTTTAGTAAATAATGCTGCCGCGAACCCTTACTTTGGCCACATTTTAGATACAGATCTCACTGCCTTCCAAAAAACCGTTGATGTAAACATTCGTGGTTATTTCTTCATGTGCGTTGAAGGTGGTAAATTAATGAAAGCCAATGGTGGTGGCAGCATTATTAATGTAGCGTCTGTCAATGGTGTTATTCCTGGGTCGCTTCAGGGGATTTATAGTATTACTAAGGCGTCTGTTATTTCTATGACCAAGGCATTTGCAAAAGAATGCGCACAAATGGGTATTCGCGTGAATGCGTTATTACCAGGTGCTACAGATACTAAATTTGCCGCAACCCTAGTTAAGAACCCGGCTATTTTAGAAAAAGCACTTGAGCATATCCCTATGAATCGTATCGCCGAGCCAGATGAAATGGCCGGAACCGTATTGTATTTGGCCAGTGATGCTTCAAGCTATACAACAGGTTCGTGCATTAATGTAGATGGTGGATATTTGTTGGCCTAATGGTCAATAAATTATGAAAATACGCCTGCAAATTTTGATATTTTAAAAAATTGCATATTGAGTGTTGAACTTAATTTCATGACTGTTTAAAAGCGCTGCTTGGAGATTGCCCGTTTCTTCATTCAGCGCTTTTTTTATGTGTAAAAAGTGTTACCTTGTGAGCACAATAATAAATTGAAGGATCAACCTGATGAAGAAAATAATTGCCGGTGTTGTCGTTGTGCTGACAGCTTATTTGGTGTTTTGGCCAGTATCCATTGACCCAGTTGCCTGGGATGCACCGGATAACCAAGGTTACACTGGAGCGTTTTCTCAAAACCAGCAATTAAGCCAAATTAATCGTATTGAGTTGAATGGAGATATCGGTCCTGAGGACCTTGCTGTTGATCAAAAAGGTCAGGTTTATTTCTCGCTATTAAATGGTGATATTAAATACTTAGATGAAAAAGGTCAGATTCAGTTATGGGTGAACACAGGTGGTCGACCTTTGGGTATTGAATTTGATCAACAAGGCAACCTGCTGGTGGCCGATGCCTTCAAGGGGTTGTTGGGTGTTTCACCTGCCGGGACGGTAACCACTCTGGTTGATACGGTTGATGGTGTTGCCATTAACTATGCCGATGACGTTGATGTGGCCTCGAATGGTAATATTTACTTCTCCGACGCTTCGTCAAAATTCCATGCGAGCGTCCATGGCACTTATGAAGCCAGTTTACTCGATATTAATGAGCACGGTGGTCACGGGCGCATCATCGAATATAACCCGAGCACTAAAACATCGACGGTCTTGGCTCACGATATTAATTTTGCCAACGGTGTGGCCTTGAGCCATGACGAGCAATACGTACTGTTTAATGAAACTGGAAGTTATCGCGTGCTGCGTATTGCCTTAAATGGTGAGCGCCGTGGCACGTTAGAAGTGGTGATCGATAACTTACCCGGTTTTCCTGATAACATTGCCCGCGGTAATCACGGGGTGTACTGGTTGGGGCTAGTCAGTCCTCGTAGTAAGCCTCTCGATATGATGTCTAATTCCCCTGCGCTTCGCAAAATGACCCAAAGATTACCGGCCTTTATGCGTCCACAAGCACAACGCTTTGGTCATATTGTAGCGATTAACGATGCTGGTGATGTGGTCTTTAATTTGCAGGATCCGTTAGGTATGTATGGACAAACCACGGGCGCACTTGAGGTTGGCGATAAGCTTTATGTGAGCAGTTTGCATGAGACAGCGTTAGGTGTGACACAAAATATTAACTTAAAAGCTGGTAAAATCTTAAACGTTAATCAAGATCGGTAACTAGTTGTCATATAACTGACACATTTCATGGTTACTGTCTTCAAAAAGGACATAACCATGAAACCACAATTAAAACATTTCTTACTGACTTCATCCTTATTTCTAAGTGTGCAAGCGTTCTCACAAAACCCAACAGAAATAGATAAAGCAACTCTGCAAAGCTTAGCATCGCAGTATAACGTCGCGTTATCGGTATTGGAGGACTTTGTTGAAAGCTACAACTTTAAATGTCCACAAGAAATTTCAGCCGCCAAGCTTGTGGGTGTGCTGAACTCTGAAGCAGAAGACACAGAGCTGGGTGTGATGATTGAGGCGGACGGCCTGCAGTGGCGTGACATCTATGTAGAAGCACGCTCAGGCATTAGTTGTTTAGACGCAGGCATTGTTTCAAAAGGGTATTGAGAACCCTTTGAATGATTACTCAGGCAAGTGATCTTTAATGATGCTGTAAAGCTCAGGGCGGCCTTGAGCAATTTCTTCATTACTGAGACCCTCAAGAGAATGCGGGTACTTTAACCAAGCTTCTGTCTCGTGAATGTAGTAGTCCGGCACGCGCCCTGTTTTGTTGCGCGAAGGCTTATAATAGGGCACGGCCACACGCACATCTTTTGGCATATTCAAACGCGTACGACGTTGTAACTCATCAATGATCGCCTCAATTGAGCGGCCCGTATCAAATACATCATCCACGATCAGCAAGCTGTCATCGTGATGAACGTTTTTCATTAAATAGTTTAAACCGTGTACTTTCACTTCTCTTGACTGCATGTCGATGCCAGCGGCATAAGAGGAGGTGCGAATGGCAATATTATCGGTCTCAACCCCGTGATAGGCTAAAAACTCCTGCACCGCGATCCCTACCGGTGCACCACCTCGCCACACGGCAATCATGAAAGTCGGGCGAAAACCCGAAGCCAATACTTGGGCGGCCAGAGCAAACGAATCCTCTAGTAAACCTTGTGCACTTAAGTATTGTTTTTCACTCATGGGGTGTCCTATTTGTGAAGCCTTACTGTGTAAAGCATAGACTAGTGACTAAACTGCCTATTGTGATTCAATTTAGGCTATGGCCTAATTAAAAGCTGACCGTTCGGTCATTTTTATACTATAGGCTGATTCAATCACTTGTCAGCGCTGGAGGCAAGATGGAAAAGCGTTTTTTAGATGAAGAGACCTTAATACAAGATGCTTTTCGCTTAGGCGTGCAAATCTTAGAAAGCGGATTTCGACCTACATTCATCGTTGGTTTGTGGCGTGGTGGCAGCTCCGTGGGTATTTATGTGCAAGAATGTTTGCAAACCCTGGGTGTTAAAACCGATCATATTTCCCTGCGCACTTCTTATAAAGGCCAGCCAGCTTATCAAAATATGGTGGATAATCCTTCCGATATTCGGGTCCATGGCACCCAATACTTGGTTGAGAATTTAAACGCGGATGATGGCTTGCTGATTGTGGATGATGTGTTCAGTACCGGGCAAAATATCTCAGCGGTTTTGCGCCGTTTAGAAAAACATTTAAAGCGTAATTTACCAACAGATATTCGCATTGCCACCCTGTATCAAAAGCCCGGTATGAATCAAACTGAGATTAAACCGGATTTCTGTTTGCATGAAACCGATGACTGGCTGGTATTTCCTTATGAGTTGGTGGGTTTATCCGTTGATGAAATCGCACAATACAAGCCTCACGTTTCGCCTTTGCTACAAACCAATCTTTTAAAATAAAAAATGGGCCATTGGCCCATTTTTTTAATCCATTTATTTAAGCGCTTACGGTAAAGGCACACTTTGCGTTTGTTCAAATTCCATCTGGGTAATTACCCATTCACCTTCGGTTCGTTCTAACTTTACAAGCACAGGTAACTGCCCCGTTTCACCTTCTACGTTTAAAATTAACTGTGCAGTGCCCTCGTCGTTCACAATGGAAATCTGGCTATTGCCATTCACATGGATGATATCCACGGGACCAATTAATTGCTCGATGGCCTCTTGTTCTAATATGGCTTGCTCCGCTACTTCATAAGCGTTGGATTGCTTAACCAAATATTGAGAGAGCGCCACAAACCCTTCTTGCGAGACATTAATACTTGGTAGGTTAGGGGTGAATAGATAAAAACACACAATCAATAGCGCCGCCATTCCCCGTTGAGAGCCGCTGATGCTTGGGTCTCTTTTTACGTACGTGCTGGCAAGGTAATCCCCAAGGCGGCGTTTATTTGAGTTCATGACCATCACAATGGCTTCTATAGGCCAGGCAAATAAACTGAGATTACGAACAAATTGCTTTAACACGCCAGCCGGTTTGCCATCCGCCTGATAGGCCCGAATTCCCATCAATAGTTTTCCTGGGCCTAAGCCCTTGTAGGTGTCTTTTGCTGCAAATATAGACACACCCAATAACCAAATACCAATTTGTACGCCCGTGGTATGCAGGGCAGGGGTATCCAGTGGGGTTTCTAAAACCGCAAATACAAAATAGGTCATCAGCGACGTAAGGTAGCCGAATAATAAAAAGTCTACCGCAAAAGCCAGGATTCGACGCTTACGTGAGGCAACAGATATAGACATAACAACTTCTCAATAAAAACTATTGGCATATTAACGGAATTCGATTTTTAAATCAGTGCCAGCGCCACGCTATGGGCCTGGTGAATAACCCGTTTTGAAGTGATTGACAAAATAGTATTGTATTCTTAATGATATGCATTATCATTCGCATTTAGTCCTTAGATGATTTGTGCCTCCCCTTATGAGAAATGCTCAAAAAATAACCTTGCTTGCTGTGTTCACCTTTTTAGCAACGGATGCGTTCACCTACGAGTTAGATTCGGTGGTTACCACCGGCACCCGTACCCCCATGTTATTGAAAGATTCGCCGGTACCGATTGATGTGATTTCCGCTGAACAGTTGTCTGTGGTGAGCTCTGGGACGTTATCGGAGGCGTTAAACTTTATTCCCGGTGTGAGCGTTAATCGCAGTACAAAAGATGGCTACAACGTGCAGATGCAGGGGTTCGATGGGGATCATGTATTGGTATTGTTAAATGGCCAGCGCTTGGTCTCACCCACTGGCTCCAGTGTGGATTTAGACCAAATCAATGCATTAGATGTTGATCGAATCGAAATATTAAAAGGTGCCGCTTCTGTCATGTATGGCAGCTCTGCCATGGGCGGCGTTATGAATATTATAACCAAACCCATTGAAACCAATACCAACCGAATAAGTTATGAAGTGGGCAGCTTTACCAATAATGCCATCAGTGAAGACCCACTTGAGCATCGCGTTGCTTTGACCTCCGCTATGGCTGGCTCGCTATACAGTGGACGTATTAATTATCAGTTTATTGATCGTCCAGGTTTTAAATATGACGACAGCCAAAAAGTTGAAAACGGCACCGCCAATGAAAAGCATTTTTTAGATGGCCAGTTTACGTTTCATTCCCCCCTAGGAAACATTCAATATCAGCCACAGTATTTTAAAGAGCAGCGATACCGCAAAGAAAACGATACCAATGTGCCCGGGCAAGGACTCTTTGAAGATGCCTACGAAAGTGAAGTGGAGCGCATTACTCAATCATTAGAAATAAACAGTCAACATAACCTGACAACCCGTTTGCGCGTATCAAACCATGAAGAATTTAGTGGTCATTTAACCAAGGCCACTCGCAATGCCGATATCACTCAAGGCAGTGCTGAAATACAAAAAGTTTGGATGTTCAATGCCGCAGAGTGGGTGATGGGGGCTGAATACAACAATGAACAACTAGATTTACCCGCTGATGGTATCGTCGGTAAAACACGCGATAGCTATCAGGCCTTTTCACAAGTGGATGTCTATGTGACCGATGATCTTGAATTGTTAGCGGGTATTCGTGTGCAAGATAATCAGGGTTTTGGTTCGCACCACGCCAGTCGAGTATCGGGCATGTACCGATATAATATTAACCAAGCAGACCAACTGCGCATACGCTTTGGCGCGGGGCAAAGTTACAAGGTACCCAGCTTAAAAGAACTGCATTACATACTGGACCACAGCAATGTGGGCAGTGGTTACGTGGTCATTGGTAACGAAGATTTACAGCCAGAAGAAACCCTAAGCTATAACCTAGGGGGCGTTTTAGATTTCGCCAGCGGTACCCAGCTTGAGGCCAACCTCTTTTATTCCGATTCTAAAAACTTCATTGAAAACGAATTCAGTCAAAGCTTTACCAATGAATGGGGCGTAGACGCCTATGTGTATCAAAATATTAATACCCTTACCACAAAAGGCGGCGACTTCAATATTAAGCATGCGCTTAATCATTACCAGTCTGTGAACCTCAGCTACCACTATTTAGAAGCCCGCAATGAGCGTGATGAGCGATTAGAAAACCGCCCGCGTCATCAAATCAAACTTAATTTTATGTCGTCTCATTATTGGTTGAATACAAAAATTATTACCTATGCCGTGTATCAATCAGATGAGGCATTTACGCTCGATGACCCAAACACCACAGAAGATGAAGGCTATCTTGGTCAGCACAACAATGACTGGGTTTCCTTAAATGTCAGTGTCACCCAGCAACCCACTAAAAGCCTAACCGTGCGATACGGCATACAAAATATTTTAGATGAACATAAAAACACAAGCGTTGCCGATGATTACTTTGATGCCAGAGAAGAAGACAGTCGCCGTATCTATTTAGGTATGAGTTACGACTTTTAAAT
>Ga0115005_10000621_pt1 | contig 27579 bp, 22 predicted proteins | sample ArcOceMetagenome_FD_87163 | JGI IMG/M metagenome (GOLD analysis project Ga0115005, IMG submission 87163) | Marine eukaryotic phytoplankton communities from Arctic Ocean - Arctic Ocean - Greenland ARC118M Metagenome | ecosystem: Environmental > Aquatic > Marine > Oceanic | place: Arctic Ocean...
GTGGCGGCATAACGGGGTCGCTCGCGCCGTCTTTCACGTAGTAACCGGATTGCGGTTTCGCCGATAAATACCCTTGGTCTTCTAATAAAGCATACGCCTGCGTAATGGTGCTGATGCTGACCGCTTTTACTTTAGAAAGATTACGTACACTGGGGACTTTTTGCCCAGCCAGATACACCCCTTGATGAATATCTTGGGCGATGTCTTGGGCTACCTTCTGATAAAGCGTACTCATGCTAGGCCGTATTGATCCGTGACTTTGGTTCATCATAATAGGATAACTGTATTGCTATGCATAACAGTTGATGTAAAAAAATGCAGTACAGTTGCTGTAAATTCTGAATTGTACTGCTATTTAACCCATTTGCTGCGTCTACTTGCATAACAGATATCTTGGCAATATGAGCTTTCATCGCAAGGAGTTCATTATGTCAGCCATACAAACCGTGTTGCCTACCAGCAACACCATTAACGTGATCAACACAGAAGCGCCGCCATTATCGGCTTGGTTTTCGGCGTTATTTGCCGTGTTGATTTTCAGTTTAACCGCGCCCTTGACGGTGATTGCGTTAGAGGTCTTTAGCCCAGCTTTTATTTCATTCATGCGTGCAATGATTGCCGGTATTGGCAGTCTTGCCCTAGTGTTGTGGTTTAAGTGGCCGGTGCCGAAACTTAAAGACATTGCTTGGTTATTGCTGGGCGGTGGCTGTATTGCCTTGGTGTTTCCTTTTACGTTAGCGCAGTCGTTACAGGTGTGGCAGGCCAGTGATATGGGGGTGGTGCTGGCAGGTATTCCCTTATTTACCGCCGTCATTGCGGCGTGTTTGTTTAAAGAAAAGACCAGTATTAAATTTTGGATTAGTTTATTAGTGGGAACGGAGATTCTGGTGTTGTTCGCTTACAGCCAGTCCAATGGTGTATTGCACCGTGCATTATTTATTATGCTGGCTTCTGCTGGTGTGGGCTATGCCATTGGTGGTCATGTGGCAAAGTGTTTGGGCGGGTTTCAAACCATCTGTTGGATGATGGTGTTGTACTTTCCCGTGTCATTATTTGGTGTTGGTTTCACAGCGGCGGAGAACGCAGCAGCCTTTCAATGGCAGCACATGGAGGCCATTGTTTCGCTTTTGTATTTGGCGATATTCAGTCAATGGGTTGGTTTTCGTTATTGGTACGGAGCCATGGTGAAGATAGGCATTGCCAGAACCGGCCAGTTGCAATTAACCCAACCGTTTATGACCTTGATCTTCTCGGTGCCGTTATTGGGCGCAAACTTAACCTTGAGCCACCTTTATTTTGCCGCTTTGATCTCACTGAGTGTATGGTGGGTGCGCAAATCAAGATAAGCAGTCAATATAAAAAACGCGAGACAGGGCTCGCGTTTTTTATGTTAATGAAGGCTGAAGATTAAAAGCCTTCTAGCACTAACTTGCCAATACTTTGGTTGCTTTCAATCAGCGCGTGGGCCCGTTTCAAATTAGCCACATTGATTTTGCCTAGGTTTTCGCCCAAGGTCGTTACAAGTTTTTGGCTATCGATCAGTTGTGCGATTTCATTAAAAACATGATGCTGTTGAATCATGTCTTCGGTTTCAAACAAACTGCGGGTGAACATAAACTCCCAATGCAAGCTGACGCTTTTGCTTTTTAGAATATCAATATCAAGCGGGGCTGGTGGGTTGTCTATCAAGCAAATTTTGCCTTGAGGTTTAATTACTTCAGCAAAATCCGAAAAGTGAAGGTGCGTATGTGTGATGCTAGCGATGTGACTCACCTGAGAAATACCAATGCGCTCAAGTTCGTTTTTAATGCCCTTGTTGTGGTTAATCACATGATCAGCGCCCATTTTTTTGCACCAAGCTTGGGACTCATCACGACTGGCTGTTGCAATTACGGTTACATCGGGCGCAAGCACGTTTAATAACTGAATCATGATACTACCCACACCGCCAGCGCCACCGGTGAGCAGTACTGTGTTCTCTTGGGTTTGATACTTGCCCTTTATATCCACCTGTAAACGGTCAAAAAGCATTTCATAGGCTGTGATGGCTGTCAGTGGTAGGGCGGCTATTTCAGCGTTAGAAATGCTGGTAGGGGCCTTGCCTACAATGCGTTCATCCACCAATTGATACTCAGCATTACTGCCTTGGCGGCTCATGTCACCGGCGTAAAAAACTTTATCGCCAATATTAAACAGTGAACACTGATCTCCCACCTCGGTCACAATGCCCACCGCATCATAGCCCAAGATTTTTGCCTCACCTTTCTCTGGGCGCAAACGTTGACGTAACTTGGAATCCACCGGATTGATACTGATGGCGTCGACTTTTACCAGTAAGTCACGGCCACTTGCCTTGGGAATGTCTAACTCTAGTGCAATGAGACTCTCTGGGTGTTCAATCGGTAGGCTTTGGTCAAATGCAATGGCTTTCATCATGGGGTTGGCTCGTTGTTTAATCAGCGATGTAAGTAAGCGATTGTAGCGTAAATGATTAGGGCAATCGCCTGCCTTGGATCGATAAGTATGTTCCGTTAGAATGCCACCACGTTTCTATAGCTTGGTGACCCATGGCTCAATTATCCGCAGAGCAAATTTCCACCCTAGATCAGCAGCATGTTTGGCATCCGTATTCATCGTTTACCTCTCCGTTAGCGCCGTTTCCTGTGGCCAGTACCTCTGGTGTACGCATTAAGCTGGCAGATGGCCGTGAGCTTATTGATGGAATGGCGTCCTGGTGGTCTGCGGTTCACGGCTATGGCCATCCAAAACTGAAGCAAGCTGCACACGATCAAATTGAAACCATGAGCCATGTGATGTTTGGTGGCTTAACCCATGAGCCTGCGGTGACCTTGTGCGAAAAACTGGTGAAACTAGCACCAGAGGGTTTGAATAAAGTCTTTATCAGCGACAGTGGTTCAGTGGCCGTTGAAGTGGCCATTAAAATGGCTTTTCAATATTCATTAAGCCAAGGCAATAAACAGAAAAACAAATTACTCACCGTTAAAAATGGCTATCACGGCGATACGTTTGCCACCATGGCCACATGTGATCCGGTTAATGGGATGCATCACATGTTTGAAAACGTGTTAAGCAAACACATTTTTGCACAAGCCCCTCAATGTTTGTTTGGCGATGCGTTTGAAGAGCATCATATTGCGGATGTGAAGCATAAGTTAGACACCCGGCACGAAGAAATAGCGGCCATTATTATTGAGCCCATTGTGCAAGGGGCTGGTGGTATGCGTTTTTATAGCCCGGATTATTTAAAACGCATTCGCGAATTGTGTGACGAATACAATATTTTGTTAATTGCCGATGAAATTGCCACCGGGTTTGGTCGCACTGGGAAAATGTTTGCGTGTGAGCACGCTGGGATCTCTCCGGATATTTTGTGTGTTGGTAAGGCATTAACTGGCGGCTTCATGAGTTTGGCGGCCACCTTGTGTACCGATAAAGTAGCAAAAGGTATATGTGAGGGCGAAGCGGGTGTGTTTATGCATGGCCCAACCTTCATGGGAAACCCGCTGGCCTGTGCGGTGGCCAATGCCAGTCTTGACGTTTTAATGGAAGGGCTGTGGCCACAACAAGTGGCCAATATCGAATCTGGCTTAGAAAAAGGCTTAGCATCAGCCCGAGTCTTACCTCAGGTTAAGGATGTGCGAGTGCTCGGTGCAATAGGGGTGATTGAATTGCATGAACCGGTACACATGCCTACGGTTCAGCCCATGTTTGTTGAAGAGGGCGTGTGGGTGCGTCCGTTTGGCAAATTAATATATGTACTGCCACCTTTTATTATTAATGATGAAGACTTGGCCTTTTTGACCAAGGCCATGGTAAATGTGGTGTCTAAGCTGTGAATAATGACCAGAGTCGTAGCATGAAAACACAAGTGAGTATTGGATTGATCAATCCAAAAGATGCGCAGAATGTCGGGTCGGTATTGCGCGCCATTGGCTGTTATCAAGCCAACGATGTTTACTATACCGGCAACCGTTATGCGTATGCGTTAAAACATAATACCGACACTCACAATATACAGTCGCAAACGGATATTAAAAAAGTAGATGATCTATTGTCTGTGCCGGCTGAGCATATGTCGGCGGATACAAAAATTGTGTGCATTGAGTTGGTTGAAGGGGCGACACCTTTGCCCGAGTTTGAACACCCAGACAGTGCGCTGTATATTCTTGGCCCTGAGGACGGCAATATCTCGCAAAAGATTATCGATCAAGCGGATGAGGTTGTGTACATACCCACCATAGGTTGCATGAATCTAGCGGCTACCGCTAATGTGGTGTTGTATGATCGCTTAGCCAAATCACATCGTGGAAATGAACTGATTGCTCAAGGCAATGATTTGATTCGTGCCAGTCGCGATGGCAATAATCATTTAAAAGTAAAACAATCGCCCAGTAATTAATCTTTAAAAATGAAGGCGCTTGAAATAAAAAAGCCACTGCAAATAGGCAGTGGCTTTTTTGTATGTGCAGCAAATAAAACTTAAAGCTTAACGATCAATTTACCCTTGTTGCCACCTGTAAAGAACAGGTTCAGGCCTGTCATCGCACTTTCTAATCCATCTAAAATGTGTGTGCGGTGTTTGATTTTGCCTTGCATGACGTAAGGTGCCAACTTTCCAATGAGTTGAGGCACTTTATCGAAGTGGTCAGGCATGGTGTAACCTTGAATGGTTAAACGTTTTTTAATGATGTTCATCCAGTTAGGACCCGGGGCAGGGGTTTCACTGGTGTAATCGGCGATCATGCCACAAACCGCAATGCGGCCATGGGCGTTCATGCGTGCAAAAATATGCTGTTGAATGGGGCCGCCGGTGTTTTCAAAAAATGCATCTATACCATTAGGGGTTAGTTCCGCTAGCTTGGCTTCAAGATCATCGGTTTTATAGTTGATGGCACCATCAAAACCTAGGGTGTTTACAATCCAGTCGGCTTTCTCATCGCTGCCCACGACACCAATGACACGCATGCCATCGGCTTTCGCCATTTGGCCCACAATAGAGCCAACTGAGCCCGCTGCACCCGTCACGATTAAGGTTTCATCGGCTTTAGGTTGGATGATGCTCATACCTTGCGTGGCCGTTAAGCCAGGCAATGCAAAGATAGAAAGAGCCGTTTCAGCATCGACGCCATCCATCACTTTGTTAAAGCCTTGGCCGTTACTTAGGATGTATTCAGCCCAGCCAGTCATGCCCATGACACGATCACCGACGTTAAAGTCCGGGTGGTTTGACTCAACCACTTCACCTAGGCCGCTTGAACGCATCACGGTGCCTAACTCAACCGGTGGGATGTAGCTTTCAGTATCTGGGCTCATCCATCCCATCATGGCGGGATCAAGGGACATATGGGTTTGCTTAATAAGAATTTGCCCAGGGCCAGCCGTGGGCACCTCTTTGTGAATCACTTCAAACATGTGTGGGCCAATTGGGCTGCCATCTGGGCGTTTTGTCAGATTGATTTCAGTATATTGCGTCATGATTTTTCCTATCTCGATTTGTTCATGTTGAGAAGCGCTTTATTTCACCTGATATTACCCCTTTAAATGGTGAGATATAGTGGGTTATTTGCTAATCTTTATTGTTATTAAGACAAAAAAGGTGGGTTATGGATCAGTTAAGAGCCATCCGGTACTTCATTGCTGTGGCTGAGGGAGAGAGTTTTTCCACTGCGGCAAAACAGTTTGATGTACCTGCGTCTTCCATCTCTCGACGCATAAGCGACCTTGAGAGCAGTCTTGGCGCACAGTTACTTAAGCGTACCACGCGCATGGTGCACCTCACTGAGATCGGTGAAGCGTATTACCGGCAAGTAAAAGACATTGTTGGCCAGCTTGAGCAAAGTGACCAAACCGTTCGCAGCTATCAAACCAAGCCCACGGGGCGATTAAAAATCAGTTCCATGGTGGGCTTTGGTGAGCGCATCTTGATTCCCCTGATGGATGAATTCAGTGAACGCTACCCTGATATTCTGTTAGATGTGGTGCTCAGTGATGAGTTATCGAGCTTGTCGCGGGATGATGTGGACATTGCTATTCGTGGCGGCTACGCCCCAAATGAGCGAGTGTTGGCGGTAAAGTTAATGGAAAACCAATTTATTCCAGTGGCCGCCCCTGCCTACATAAAAACATATGGTGTGCCTAAAACCACTGAACAATTAAAACAGCATCGTGGGCTTTTCTTTAAAACCCCAGCAGGCCCCATCCCTTGGTTGAGTGAAATTCATGGGCAGTGGCAGCAGGTGGCGCCGCCGGCTGCGATGATTACGAATAATGGTAAGTGGCTGGTGGATCAAGCAATAGCGGGCAAAGGCATTTTGATGATGCCGTATTGGGTGCTTAAGCCCTATTTAGAATCGGGGGAGCTTATACAATTGAAATTTGATCAGCCTCTAGATATCACCCAAAGCGCCAATCTGGCGGTGTACATGTTGTATCAAAAATCCTCATACGGTATTCCTAAAATTAAAGCGGCGGTGGATTTCATCGCAGCAAGAGTTAAAGACCGTTACCACGTTTAGCGCATCTTTTGCTGTGCCCCGTTTAAATTGTTCTACACTGAAATAATGTTTATATGTGTGATGACGAGGCCAGCATGTGGTTTAAAAAACAGGAAGTGGTAGCCGATCCGGAGCTGATCAACTTAAGAGATGAAGTCGCTCATTTGACCGCGGAAAATCAGCGCCTTTTGGCAGAAAATAACCAACTTAAGGAAAAAGCCGCCACTGGGAAATCGGGCTTTGTTCAGTCAAAAGAAGTGTTTAGTACCTTACTTAATAGTTTCCGCGGGGTGTTAGGTATACGTGAATCCATTGCCAATAGCGCTGAATCGTTTCGTAATCAAAAAGTGGGTATCGAAAGCCAAAGCGTGGTGTATGACGAAACCTCGCACATGCTGCAAGAAACCATGGAAGGTTTGGCCGGTATTGCATCCAATGCACAAGAAAACTACGACCAGGCCGTAAAACTGCAAAATTCCGCCACTGAAATCTCTCAGTTTACAGAGATCATTAATAACATATCTGAGCAAACAAACTTGTTGGCCTTAAACGCCGCCATTGAGGCCGCTCGTGCTGGTGAAGCCGGTAGGGGGTTTGCGGTGGTGGCCGATGAAGTGCGCTTGCTGGCACAAAAGGCAGGGGAATCCAGTTTGAAAATTTCCGAGCTGGTGGATCGAATTGAAAAAGACACCAGCCAGACGCAAACCATTATTCAAAAGAATTTAGAAAAGTCACAGCAATTAAGTGCATCCTCTGAAAAAATTGTCGGCTCGGTTAATGGTGCCTTGGATTTAGCTAAATCCATGGAAGGCATAATTTCTCTTGAGAGTAATCGCGTGTTTATTCAAACCGTAAAAATGGATCACCTGGCATGGAAGTCAGAAATCTATCGGGTGTATGAAGATCAATCTTATGACCCCCATGGCTTATCGAATCACCATGATTGTCGTCTTGGTCGCTGGTATTACCAAGGAGAAGGGGCTGAGAAATACGCAAGTTTAAAAAGCTATCAAGACTTAGACCAAGCCCATGTGAATATTCATCAGTACGGCCTTGATGTGAAAGAACATGTGAAGCAAGGGGACTACACCAAAGCCTTGGAATACTTAAAGAAAATGGAGGCTGCGAGCGATCAGGTAATGACCTGCTTAGACCGCATGACAGATGAAATGGAGCGCATGAAATAAATATGTAGCCCCATAAAAAAGCCTCATATGAGGCTTTTTTATGGGTGTTAAACAAGATCACGTTTGGCCATGTGCGCCTTGTAGGCTTTTATGTTTTTCTTATTAGCGAGCTGATCCTGAATGAGCGATAACCAATAAGGCCGATTTGGTTGCGTTGATTTGCCCTTACTTAAGCGTCGTAGTTGCATGCGGACTTGTGCCATGTTGGCCACTGAGGCGAGGGTTTTATTTTTCCACGTGATGGGTTTGAGGGCCGCGCTGGCTTGCTCGTTTAGATGTTTGATCCACTTATTGGTCAGGCTTGGGTCAATGGCAAGAGCCGTGGCCATGCCAGCCATGGCGATCCCTGAGGAAATGACTTGTTCGGCAATGGCTAAGCGGCGAATACCGCCGGTAATCATTAATGGCACACTCACCTTGTTGACCATGGATTCTACCAGTTCTAAAAAATACGCTTCGCGTGCCAGTGTGCGGCCATCACGGGACTGGCCTTGCATGGCAGGGGCTTCGTAACTGCCGCCGGATAATTCAATCAAGTCTACGTTAAGTGCTTCTAATGCTTGTATTACATACAAGGCATCCGCTTCACTGAATCCGCCTTTTTGAAAATCAGCGGTATTAAGTTTGACTGCCACGGCAAAATCAGACTGGGTTTGAGCCTTAATATTTTTAATGATTTCTAATAATAAACGCGCTCGGTTATCCAATGAGCCTCCCCATTGGTCCTCACGCTGATTGCTTAGTGGTGACAAGAATTGGCTTAATAAGTAACCATGTGCGGCATGCACTTCAACGCCACGAAATCCACTTTGCTCTGCAAGCTTCGCGGTTGTGGTGAATTGCTCAATCACACGTTCAATATCCTCTTGCGTCATGGCCACAGGATTGGCAAAACGGGCTGTAAACTCCCCTAGGTTCATCTTGATGGCAGATGGCGCCAGTGCGGTTTCGTTCACGTCTTTAGGCACTTGTCTGCCAGGGTGGTTGATCTGCATCCAGCACTGGGTGTTATTTTGTTGAGCCACCTGAGCCCAATGTTTGAAGGTGCTCAGGTCAGAGTGTTTATCTAACACGATGCCGCCAGGGCCTGTCATGGCGTTGGCATCCACCATGACATTGCCAGTAATGATGAGCCCCGTACCGCCTTCAGACCAAGCCTGATATAAGTTGAAAATGGCTTGAGAAGGGTTGCGAGAATTCGAGGCCATGTTTTCTTCCATGGCGGCCTTGGCAATACGATTTTTAATGACTTGCTGATTGGGCAAGGTTAATGGCTGGGAAATGTTCATCATTTGGCTCACTTGTGTTGAATCTAGGATAAGCATAACCTTAAACCTAGGTTTAAGGTCAACAGTGTTAAGTGTGCCAAATGACAATGAGTACACTGGCGCATTAAGGGGGATGTTTTGAAGATTGGTCAATTAGCGAAAATCACAGGATTGCCCGCATCGAAGATTCGTTATTACGAAAGCCAAGGGCTTATTCATGGTGTGCGTTTGAGTAATGGTTATCGTGAATACGAACAAGACGTGGTGGATAGAATTGCCATTATTCAAAATGCGCAGCAGTCGGGCTTTACCCTTAAACAAATAAAAGGCATTTTGCCGCAGCCAGACGGTCAGTGGCCCAAAGACCAATTGGCCATCATGCTAGGTGAGCGTATTGATGAAATAAAAGCCTTAGAGAAAACCTTGAAGAAAAATCGCGAAAACCTGCAGCGCATTTTATTGCAGATACATGATAAAAAAGAAGACGTAAGTTGTATTGAGAATGCGAAGAAATTAATCGGCTAAAACAATAAAAGCCTCATAAGAGGCTTTTATTTTCAGTGAATGCAAACATCTCAATAATTATTCAGACGTTAACAAATATTCCATCAATGCTTTTTGTGCATGGAGACGGTTTTCAGCTTCATCCCACACAACCGCACGAGGGTCATCGAGCATGTCATGGCTAATTTCTTCGCCACGGTGCGCGGGTAGGCAGTGCATGAAGATGGCATTTTTATCGGCAAGATCCATGACTTCTGGGCTTACTTGATAAGATTTAAACACCTTCTCACGGGCTTTTTGTTCTTCCTCTTGGCCCATTGAAGCCCAAACGTCCGTGACTAAAAGGTGCGCGCCTTTGGCGGCTTCTTTTGTATCACGCACAATGCGAACGCGATCTTTATTGGCTTCCATTAATTCAGGCATAGGATCAAAGCCTTCAGGGCAGTTAACCACTAAGTTGAAGTCAAACTGACGAGCCGCATTAATATAGCTGTGGCACATGTTGTTGCCATCACCCACCCAAACCACGGTTTTGCCTTGAATGCTGCCGCGGTGTTCTAGGTAGGTTTGCATGTCTGCCAATAACTGACATGGATGGTATTCGTCGGTTAACGCATTGATCACAGGCACGCGAGAGTTTTGCGAAAACGTCTCAACAATCTCATGACCAAAGGTACGAATCATAATGATGTCGCACATGCGTGATAACACTTTCGCGCTGTCTTCGATTGGCTCGCCACGACCCAGCTGTGTGTCACGGGATGATAAGAAAATAGCTTGTCCGCCAAGTTGCGCGATGCCTGCTTCGAAGCTGACGCGGGTGCGGGTGGATGATTTTTCGAAGATCATCCCAAGTGTTTTATTCTTCAGTGGTTCATACACTTCACCGCGTTGATGAATGGCTTTCAATTCGATCGCGCGGTTAATCAGCATCTCAAGTTCAGATGGTGTGAAGTCTAGTAACGTTAAAAAATGTCGATTTGCCATAGTCTTGGCCTTTTTATTTTTGTACTGCGAAGTAAGCCGTGATTTGTTCCGCTGTTTTTTCAGCGATCAAATCCGCTTCTTCATCGGTTAGAACAAAGGGTGGTAACAAGCGCACCACATTGCCGGCAGTCACGTTTAACAATAAACCTGCCTCTAAAGCAGACTTCATAATGCCTGCTGCGTTTTCTTCGGTATTTAAGGCAATACCAATCATCAAACCCTTACCACGGTATTCCTTTACATAACCGGTTTGGTCTAAATGCTGTTGCAATTGCTTGCGGATGCGATCGCCAAGTTCATTGACTCGTGCGCATAAATTCTCTTGGGTGATGGTGTCGATTACGGCGCAGCCAGCAGCACATGCCAGTGGATTACCGCCATAGGTGCTGCCATGGGAACCGGGCTGGAGCACTTCAGCCGCTTGGCCTTTCGCTAAACACGCGCCAATTGGCACGCCGTTGCCTAGGCCTTTTGCGGTGGTCAGTACGTCTGGGTGCCAATCAAAGTGCTGGAACGCAAAGTACTCACCGGTACGGCCATTGCCTGTTTGGATTTCGTCCAACATTAATAGCGCATCGTTAGCCGTACATAAGGTACGCAGGCCATTCATGAATTCATCGGTTGCTGCTGTCACGCCGCCTTCACCTTGAACCGGTTCAACCAATACCGCCACAATGTTTGGGTTGGTTTCGAATGCTTGCTTAGCCGCTGCTAGGTCGTTGTAGTTGATACGCTGAAAGCCATCGAGTAACGGGCCAAAACCGGCTTGGGCTGCTTTGTTGGCCGTGGCGGTTAATGTTGCCATGGTACGACCGTGGAAGGCGTTTTCCATAACAAGAATAGTGGGCAGATCAATGCCTTTGTTATGGCCAAATTTACGCGCAATTTTAATGGCCGCTTCGTTGGCTTCCGCACCAGAATTGCTAAAGAAAACGTTATCCATGCCGCTGATGGCGGTGAGCTTTTCAGCCAGCTCTTGTTGGCGGCCAATACCATATAGGTTGGAGGTATGGACCAAATTGCCAGCTTGCTCGCAAATGGCTTGGGTAATGGCAGGGTGGCCGTGGCCTAAGCCGCACACGGCAATACCGCTTAACGCGTCTAAATACGCGCGGTTATCTGCATCATAAACGTATGCCCCTTTACCATGGGTGAAAGTGGCGGCTAAACGTCCGTAGGTGTTCATAATAGGTTGCATATCATTCCCCAGCAGCCTAAACGCAAAAAGGCAGCGATGCAGGCCAAAACCCTCTAAACAAGGGAGGCTTACCCAGATGCTGCCAAAAATTCAAGGCAAGCATCATACATAACTGGTACGTGAATACAAGCAAGTGCCTAGCCTCCATGATAGGTGTACCGGCCGGATTTAATCCGGTGAATTGTTATTTATCAGGATTTAATGTGTCGATGCTTTGTTTTATCTGGTGATGATTTGGCCGCGCTATTAGTGCCATGGATGAAGCAATATGCAGCTTATTCAGTGCCATCCCAGAAGAAAACCCCTTATGATTTTTAATCCAAAAGATGCATGAAGTTGTTGATATAGGTGGCGTATGAAAGATTTGTTTGATGTGGCAGGTAAGGTTGCGGTGATCACGGGAGGCTCTCGTGGTATTGGCGCCATGATGGCGCAAGGTTTATTAGAGAACGGTGCCAAGGTATATATAACCGCACGCAAAGAAGCCGAATTAAATGCGGCGCAACAGGCGCTAAGCAAGCTGGGCGAGTGCATTGCCATTCGCTCAGATCTTTCAAGTCATGAAGGGGTAGTGGCTTTTGCCGATGAAGTGAAAAAGCGTGAACCGCAAATTGATATCTTAATTAATAACGCGGGCGCTTCTTGGGGGGCTGCTTTTGAAGACTTCACTGAAGCCAACTGGGATAAGGTGATGGACCTAAACGTTAAGTCTCTGTTCTTTTTAACCCAGCAATTATCACCGGCTTTAAAAAGTGCCGCCACCGATGAAGACCCAGCACGGGTGATTAACATCGCATCGGTTAACGGCATCACTCACCCAGGCATGCAGACCTATTCTTACTCCTCCTCTAAGGCAGCGGTTATCCATTTAACCAAGCATTTAGCGGTGGATTTAGCCAAAGATAATATTAATGTGAACGCCATTGCGCCAGGTTTCTTTCCAAGCAATATGACGGCCTTTTTAGCCAACGATGCCCACATGCATGATCAACTAACGGGTCACTTGCCGCGCGGTCGAATGGGGGATGCAAAAGACGCCGCCGGTGCAGCTATTTATTTGTCCTCACGAGCCAGCGCATGGATGACAGGCAATACCTTGGTGCTCGATGGTGGCCAAGTGGCCGCAGCGGGTTCTTCTGATGTGGGCCATTAAAATAGGCATTAACGGTTTTATTTTTATTTACCCGAAACAAAAAAAAGCGCGACAGGTGTGTCGCGCTTTTTTTTGTGCTCATAGCAGTATTTATTAATAGCAGTATTTCTTAAGCGGTGTAGCGTTTAATTAAACGCTTACCCAGTTGCGACATGTGCACTTGATCTGGGCCGTCCGCCAAACGAATGGTGCGAGCGTAAGAGTAAGAACGTGACAAGAACGTATCTTGGCTTAATCCCATGGCGCCGTGTAGTTGCATGGCTCGCTCAATGACATTGATGGCCATATTCGGTGCAATAATTTTGATTTGAGCAATCAACTCCTGTGCGACCTTGTTGCCATACAAATCCATGGCGTTGGCGGCTTTTAATGTGAGCAAGCGCGCTTGATCGATCTCACAGGCACTGCGCGCAATGTCTTCGCGTACAGAACCTTGATCCGCCAGCTTGCGCCCAAACGCCACACGGCTTTCTGCACGTTGGCACATGGCTTCAAGGGCACGTTGCGCTTGTCCAATTAAACGCATGCAGTGGTGAATACGGCCAGGCCCTAAGCGCCCTTGCGCAATTTCAAAACCACGGCCTTCACCTAAAATAATGTTCTCAACCGGTACGCGCACATTATCAAACACGATTTCAGCGTGGCCTTCAGGGGCGTCATCCCAACCCATGACATGCATAGGACGAATGACATTCACGCCTTTGGTGTCCATGGGCACTAAAATTTGCGATTGCTGAATGTGACGGTTCTCGTTATCTGGGTCGGTTTTACCCATCACAATCATGATTTTGCAGTGTTCATTCATGGCACCAGAAATGTACCACTTGCGGCCGTTAATCACGTACTCATCACCGTCACGAACAATGGAGGTTTCAATGTTGGTGGCGTCACTGGATGCCACTTCTGGTTCGGTCATGGCAAAGGCTGAGCGAATCTCACCATTGAGCAGGGGTTTTAACCATTTTTCTTTTTGTTCATCCGACGCGTACTGAGCAAACACTTCCATGTTGCCAGTGTCAGGGGCAGAGCAATTAAACACTTCAGACGACCAAAGACAGCGCCCCATGATTTCTGCCAGTGGAGCATACTCAAGGTTATTTAAACCAGCGCCATGTTCAGGGTCAGGTAGAAATAAATTCCAAAGCCCAGCCGCTTTTGCTTTTGGTTTCAGCTCTTCAATAATCGGGTGCGTGCCCCAGCGATTATCGGTGGTTTCTAGGTGGTCAATGAAGTCTTGTTCTCTTGGATAAATGTGCTCATCCATAAAGGCTTCGAGTTTACTAATGAGGTCTTTGACCTTGTCACTGTATTGAAAATCCATGACGTGGCTCCTAGGTGTTTTTATTTGAATGTACTTACTTTCATTAACCATAGAGTAATCCCTAAATAAGTATTTAGGAAATTGATATTCTGCATGTAGTACTATTCATTTTATGCATGTTTGTGTGGCAAATTGCCATGGTGAAACGTTAAGACGTCGCCATGCCTGTGTCGCTTGAATGTGGCTTAACGGGGACCACTGACACTCAGCTTGAGGACAGTTGGCGGGGCGCAGTTACGTCTTAAATGTGGTGACTTGGCCATCGAGTAACTGGGTACTGTGGTTGATCTGCTCAATGCTGGTGAGCACATTTTCAATATTTTGTTGTGAGTGTCGGGTACTGGCTTTCACTTCGTTTAAGCTTTGGTCGGATTGATTCAAACGCTGTGATTGCTGTTCCACCAACGACACGGCACTGTCCAATGCGTGTTCAATTTTTTCAAAATCCATAGAGAGCACTTCCACTTCTTTGAAGCTAGTTTCAAACGCTTGGCGAAACTCATCTCCGGCGTTAGAAATGCTTCCTAGGCTTTTCTCAACTTGTGAGCCACCGTCAACCACATTTTGCACCATGCCTTCCACTTCACTGATGGCATTGCCTGTGCGGTTCGCAAGGTTACGCACTTCATCCGCTACCACGGCAAACCCCCGACCTTGTTCGCCTGCACGGGCCGCTTCAATGGCGGCGTTTAATGCGAGCAGGTTGGTTTGTTCTGCAATGGCGCGAATGACATCCAAGACGGTATTAATGGAGGTGACATCGTTTTTTAACGCTTCCATGCTGCTATTGCTGTGGGCGATGAGTTCGTCCAGTTTGTTCATTTCTTGGTTGGTTTGTTTGAGTACGTTGACGGTCTTTAAACCGTTTTGGTAGCCGTGTTGAGCAAGCTTGCTGGCGTCTTTTACTTGTTCGGTGGTGGTTTGAAAGTCTTCGTTTTGTTGGTGAAGCGCATCGGCCACATCATCAATGATGGCGGTTGAGTGGTTTAAATTTTGGCTCACGTTTTCAAATAAGCTGCGTGCATGATTGGACTGCTTACCCAGTTCACTCACACTGCTTTTGATGAGCTGTAAGGCTTTGTTGAACGATAAAAATAATGAGTTAATGGCTTGTGCGATGTTTTCGAATTCACTCAGGCCATAACCTTTAATTTGGCTGGTGAGGTCGCTGTCACGGGCAATATAAAACAGCTTTTTTTGTACCCCTTTGACCGGTGTGCGAATGGTCTTAATTAAATACATGATGAAACCCGCCACAAGCGCACTGACCACCGCCATAATGATTAAACCCACTTGGATCAAGTCACTGATGTGTTCAAAACTGTGTTCGGCGGATGCTTCCAGTTCACTTGCACTGTCTTTGAGGGGTTGTGTTTGTGCATTGACCGCTGCTTGCGATGCAATAAGTTGATCATTAAATACACCGCCAATTTGCTTTAATGTAGCCGAAATGTTTTGTGATTTAATACTGGCTTGGGTGAATTGCATGCCGCCGATGAATGCATTTTCTTGCTCATAGAACTTGTAAGAGGCACCAATGAAAGTGCTGAAGTCATCAATCTCACGATTGAGCTTGGTGATTAATTCTTCTTGCGAGGGGTAGCGTGTGGCAATGTCTTTGGCCACCGCCAAAAAGTCTTGAATGCTTTGGCGACCATTATCCAAGCTGTCTTCGTCCACTTGCTGGATAGCATCAAAATTCCAGTAAATAATTTCGGTGTACAAGGTTTGCAGTTGCTGAGCTAGTTCAAGCCCTTGCAGTGATGAAGCCTGCTGGGCCAAGGCCTTTTGTTGACTGTTGAGGTTATTGGTATTGCTGACAGCTTGCTTTTGTTGCTCGCTGAAGCCTTCCGATAAATCACTGATATCCATCAGTAGTACGCCCATGGCGACTAAGAATAGGGCCAGAGGAATACATGAGAGCAATATGACGCGGGCCGTTAAGCTTTTCATTGGGCTATCCGTGGTGTTCTTACCATTTTAGCTTAGCTAGAGTCGGCATAACCGCAATTTGAAATTGGGTTATTTGTACAAATAACTCAATGACTTAGCGGGGGATCAAAGGCTTAAGCTATAGGCGTAAAACTCAGTATCCCTCTCATAACCCTCACTTTCGTACAGTGCTTGACCTATAAGGTTGTCCCTTGCGGTCTCTAATGTAATGTATTTTGTGTCTGTTTCTTGGGCCAATTGCTTGGCGCGCTGCATCAGCTTTCTTGCGATACCTTTGCCACGCCCATCGGGGGTGACAAACAGGTCATACAGTATCCAGCGCTTACTCATGCTAACGGACTCCCAGCTGGGGTAGAGCTGAACAAACCCCAGGGTGTTGTTTTTGTCCTGGGCAATAAAAATAATGGATTCATTGTTTTCAAGGTTATGCCGCAGAAACTCGGTGGCGCCTAAAAGGTCGCTGTCTTGACGATAAAATTGTCGATAGTCATCAAATAATTTGGCCATACTGCCTAAGTGTTCGATGTTCGCTTGTAAAATTTTCATAAACACTCCGTTGAAATGGACAGCAAAAAAAAAGGCGCTCACTGTTCAGTTGCGCCTTTTCGTGTTGAGCAAAACGCGTGTGCGCCTTGTTCATTTTGTCACATGGAAATTAGTTAAGTTCAATCCAAGTGGTTTTCAGTTCAGTGTAATCGTCCATGGCGTGTAATGATTTATCACGGCCGTTACCGGACTCTTTAAAGCCACCAAACGGTACAGTGATATCACCACCAAAGTAGTTGTTTACACCCATGGTGCCAGTGCGAACACCTTTAGCCACTTTAAGTGCGGTGTTGATATTGTTACTCCATACGGCACCGGCTAACCCGTAAGGGGAGTCGTTGGCAATGCGAATGGCATCGGCTTCGTCTTTGAATTTAATCACAGACATAACCGGGCCAAAGATTTCTTCTTGGGCGATGCGCATGCTGTTATCCACGTCGGCAAAAATGGTGGCTTCGTGGTAGAAACCGCCCGTTTCAGATTGTGTCACTTTGCCGCCCAATACAAGGCGTGCGCCTTCTTCTTGGCCGATGTTCACGTAACGCTGAATGTTTTCAAGCTGGCTTGGGTTGATGATGGCGCCCATGCGGTTGTTTAAATCTAATGGGTTACCTTCTTTCCACGCTTTTGCATGTTCAACCACTTTGGCTAAAAACTCATCGTAAATGCTTTCTTGAATTAACAAACGGGTACCGGCAGTACAGGTTTGTCCACAGTTATAAAAGCCACCTACGGCGGCCATTTCTGCGGCGGTTTCTAGGTCCGCATCGGCGAATACGATGTTGGCGCTCTTGCCGCCTAGCTCTAAGAAAGTACGTTTCAAATTCGATTGACCGGCGTACTGCATTAATAACTTGCCCACGTTGGTTGAACCAGTAAAGGTTTGACCGTCAATGTCTGGGTGCAAAGATAAGTGCTTACCTAGGTTAATACCGTCACCCGGTAATACGTTTAATACGCCATCAGGTAGGCCGGCTTCGGTTGCTAACTGTGCAATGCGCAGTGCCGTCATTGGGGTTTTTGGGTCAGGTTTAAGAATAACCGAGTTACCCGTTGCAAGGGCCGGGGCCAGTTTCCATGCTGTGGTGGAAAGCGGGAAGTTCCAAGGCACAATGGCCAGCACCACACCTAATGGTAAACGCTCAACTAAGGCGATGGTGTTGTGTGGGGTTGGCGCGATTTCTTCGTATACTTTATCGATGGCTTCAGCGGTCCAGCGAATGGTGTTAAGCGCACTGGGTACGTCTATATCAAATGTATCGCTGATGGGTTTGCCCGCATCTAGGCTTTCAAGTAGCGCGATTTCAGCGTGATTTTCTTCAATTAATTGTGCCCAGCGTAATAAAACTTTTTTACGCTCGCCCGGTGCCATGTGCGCCCAAACACCACTTTCAAAAGTGTCGCGCGCATTTTTCACCGCGATGTCGGCGTCTTCAGGGGTGCAATCGGCAACCTGAGTGATCACTTGACCATTGGCTGGGTTGACCGTGGCTTCGGTTTTGCCGCTCAGGGAGTCGACATTTTTACCATTGATGATGGCTTGGTTTGGATACTGGACTTCTTTGGCTAAAGCTTCCCAGTTGATGCTGTTTACGTCTGACATGGTCATTCTCGCATGGTTATTGCGCTGTTATGGCAATATTGGTGCATTTGGCCGTCGATTAAGGGTTTACCCCTTGAAGATGTAGGACGACTTTCCTTATTTTGCTCTATCTTGCTGCTGGTGAGCGCCAGTGTCTATATAGCTTGGTAGGTAGATGAATTCAGTTTAGTGGTCTTTTTCGGTTTCGTTTTGACTCTTTAGGCTTTTTCTAATTCTTCTAAGTAAGCATCTAAAATCAAATTATTCATAGCCCCTTTGCGCGTTATGGCAGAAAAATGCGTATGAAATTTTCGGCTGTGTTCACCAATGGCTCGCAGCTTATCTTGGGACACCCAGCGCTCGGCAAAGTGAGTGGGTAAAAAACCCACAAAGCGGCCGGTTAAAATCAAAAACGCGATGCCTTCACGGTCGCTGCTGGTGGCGCTGACTTTTAACATGGTTTGCTGTTGTTTGATCTGCGCCGGTTGCGGGTAGTTGGGCAGCACCGCATCGTATTGTGAGAGGGCTTGGTCGCTGATGTGTTCCAGCTCTTGGTCAAATAGCGGGTGCTGGTCAGAGCAATACAGCAGAGACTTCTCTTTATATAAGGGCAAATAATTCAAGCCGGGCAGGGAGCGCAAATCCGGAACCACACCGATGTGCAGGTGGCCATCGAGAATGGCGGTCTCGATATCATTAGGTGGCATCATGCGAATGTTAATGGTTACCTGTGGCGCACGGTGTTTCAGCGTGCTCAGTGCGCGGGTGATGCGCATTTGCGGAATGGTCACCATGTTATCGGTGATGCCAATATTTAAGTCACCTATTAAGTCGGTGTTGATCGCATTGATCTGCGACTTAAAGGTTTCAAGACTGGCCAATAACTGCAGGGCACTTTGATACACCTGACTGCCTTGCTCGGTAACGGAGAAACCAGAGCGCCCGCGCAGGCACAGCTTCATATTCAATAGGGATTCCAGCTCGCTTATGGCCAAGCTAATGGCTGGGCGGCTGATGTTCAGCTCAACTTCGGCCGGGGCAAAGCCACCGGATTCCACCACCACCTTATATATGCGTAATAAGCGTATGTGCGCGTCACCTAACTGTCGTGGCAGTAAGTTCTTGTTTTTGCTCATATTGTGGCCGTTTAGGGGGTGAAATGAAGGGGATATTGTTAATTAGCTTAATAGATAAGTAAATAGTTAACTTAACTTTATAAATTTAGAATTTATTAAACTAAAGCCTAGGGCAATAATCGAACCATCGATTTAACACATAAATTGCTTTGATCTGGGAAAACGAAATGAGCGATAACAATAAATACGCCGGCTTAAGCCAAGAGCAGTTAGACAGTCATTGGATGCCGTTCACCGGTAACCGTCAGTTTAAACAAGACCCACGCCTCATCGTCAGCGCCGAAGGCCGTTATTACACCGACGCGCAAGGCCGTAAAATTTTTGATGGTCTGTCTGGTTTGTGGACCTGTGGTCTTGGTCACAGCCGCCCAGAAATTACCGAAGCCATTGCTAAGCAAGCTAAAGAATTGGATTACTCGCCAGCGTTTCAGTTTGGTCACCCAAAAGCGTTTGAACTGTCACACCGCATTACTCAGTTCACACCCAACGGTTTGAACCGTGTGTTCTTTACCGGTTCTGGTTCTGAGTCTGTTGAAACGGCCCTTAAAATTGCGCGCGGTTACTGGCGTAAAAAAGGCCAACCTGCCAAGACCCGTTTCATCGGTCGTTCTAAGGGTTATCACGGTGTGAACTTTGGTGGTATTTCGGTAGGTGGTATTGGCCCTAACCGTGCGATTTACGGTCAAGGCATTGAAGCGGCGCACTTACCGCACACCATGATTCCTGAAAACGCGTTCTCGAAAGGTATGCCAACTGAAGGGGCTTACCTAGCTGACGATCTAGAGCAAATGATCGCCATTTATGATGCCTCAAACGTGGCCGCTGTGATTGTTGAGCCAATGGCCGGTTCTGCCGGTGTGATTCCACCACCAGTGGGTTACCTAAAGCGCCTACGTGAATTGTGTACCAAGCACGACATCCTATTAATTTTTGATGAAGTGATCACCGCGTTTGGTCGTATGGGTTCTAAAACCGGTGCTGAAGAATTTGATGTGGTGCCTGACATCATGACCACCGCTAAGCAGTTAACCAATGGTGTGGTGCCAATGGGTGCCGTGATCGCCAAGCAAGAAATTTACGATACCTTCATGGAGCAAGGCGGCCCTGAGTACATGTTAGAGCTGCCACACGGTTACACGTATTCAGCACACCCAGTTGCTTGTGCAGCCGGTCTTGCGTCTTTGGATATTCTAGAAAAAGAAGAAATGCCACAACGCGTGAAAGCCATGGCACCACAATTTGAAGAAATGCTACATGGCCTGAAAGGCACACAACACATTACGGACATTCGTAACTATGGTTTTGCCGGTGCCATGACGGTGGCAGCAAAAGACGGTCAGCCAGCGCTGCGTCCTTATGAAATTGCCATGAAGATGTGGGAGAAAGGTTTCTATGTGCGTTATGGCGGCGACACCATTCAATTGGGTCTACCGTTCACCACAGAGCTAAATGAAATTGATAGCTTGATTAACGCATTGGGTGAATCGTTTAACGAAGTGGAATAATCACTTCAACAAAGGATGGGTTAGCCGGAGACACACGAGCCGCGTCACCCATCGACCAACAGAATTTAATAATAGGTAAGGATAAAAACATGAACGTAGTTGGACATTTAATTAACGGTGAAATGGTAAACGATACCGCCCGTACTCAAGACGTATTCAACCCAGCAACGGGTAAAGCCGAAAAAAAAGTGGCACTTGCCTCTAAGCAAACCACTGAGCAAGCCATCGCAGCAGCGCAAGCCGCTTACCCAGAATGGCGCAACACGCCACCGATTAAACGTGCACGCATCATGTTCCGCTTCAAAGAATTGCTAGAAGCCAACGCCGATAAAATCTGCAAAATGATCGGTGAAGAGCACGGTAAAATTTCTCACGATGCAGCCGGTGAATTACAGCGCGGTATCGAAAACGTTGAGTTCGCCTGTGGCGCACCTGAACTGTTAAAAGGCGAGCACAGCCGTAACGTGGGCCCAGGTATCGATTCTTGGAGCGAGTTTCAACCACTAGGTGTGGTTGCCGGTATTACACCGTTCAACTTCCCAGCCATGGTTCCTATGTGGATGTTCCCACTGGCCATCGTATGCGGTAACACCTTTGTGCTTAAGCCATCTGAGCGTGATCCGTCTTCTACTATGTACATTGCACAACTGCTACAAGAAGCGGGCCTACCGGACGGCGTAATGAACGTGGTAAACGGCGATAAAGAATCCGTAGACGTACTATTAACAGACGAGCGCGTAAAAGCGGTTAGCTTCGTAGGTTCAACTCCAATTGCGGAATACATTTACGCAACAGCCAATGCCAACGGCAAACGTTGTCAGGCATTGGGTGGTGCGAAAAACCACGCCATCGTCATGCCAGATGCCGACATCGATAACGCTGTTAACCAATTATTAGGTGCTGCGTTTGGTTCTTCTGGCGAGCGCTGCATGGCGTTGTCGGTTGCCGTTGCTGTTGGCGATGAAGCCGGTGATGCACTGGTTAGCAAAATGAAAGACGCCATGTCTGGCTTAACCGTAGGTGCCTACACCAATGCATCTAACGACTTTGGTCCTGTGATCACGTCTGCACACAAAGAAAAAGTACAAGGCTACATTTCAAGTGCAGAGCAAGACGGCGCCACTATCGTAGTAGACGGTCGTGACCCGAAAGTAGACGGCTATGAGGACGGTTTCTTTGTAGGTGCTACCTTGATCGATAACGTAACCGCCAACATGAACAGCTACGAAGAAGAAATCTTCGGCCCTGTACTGCAAGTGGTACGTGTTAAAACCATGGAAGAAGCCATGAAGCTGATCAACGATCACGAATACGGTAACGGTACCTGTATCTTTACCCGTGATGGCGAAGCGGCTCGTTACTTCTCTGATAACATTCAAGTGGGTATGGTCGGCATTAACGTACCGCTACCTGTGCCAGTGGCGTACCACAGCTTTGGTGGTTGGAAGCGTTCATTGTTTGGTGATCTACACGCCTACGGCCCAGACGGCGTACGTTTTTACACCAAGCGTAAAACCATCACTCAGCGCTGGCCTTCAAGTGGCGTGCGTGAAGGCGTGAGCATGTCCTTCCCAAGCTAAGCCGTCATGGATGGCTAAACATTTGTGTAAAAAGAAAACCGCAGCTTGTCTGCGGTTTTTTTGTGGATTTCAGTCAGGTGGCCTGCAGCTTGTTAACTTTTGGCTATAGTTAAAAAACGGCTACGGAAAAAACCATGAATATACGCAAAAAACTCATATTGGGAGCCATGTTTATTGGCTTTGTCCCTATTTTACTAGGGGCCAGTTACATCGGCTATAACGCCATCCATCAAGGTCAAACCCTGATACGCAGTCAGATTCAGCAGCAGCTGATTTCTGTGCGTGAAATCACCGCTGAAAAAGTCGAAAGCTATTTCTCTACCATTGAAAACCAAATTTTAACCCTTTCTAAAAGCCGTATGGTCATAGACGCCATGCAAGACTTTGAAGGGGTGTTCACTGCCCATTCGTGGGATGCTAAGTTAGACCCCGCCGAAGTCGACGCCAGTTTAGCTAACTATTATCGCAATGAATTTGCGGCCCAATACAACGAGCTGAACCCTGGTAATGGGGTTGATGTTCAGGCGTTAATTAATGGTCTATCTAACGAAACCAAAGCCCTGCAATACTCTTATATCAGTAATAACCCTAATCCCTTGGGTGAAAAAGATAAGCTTTTACACTCGCCAAACTTTACCCCCTACACCAAGATGCACGCCTATTATCATGAGTCATTGCATGACTATCTGACCCGTTTTGGCTATTACGACATCTTCTTGGTGAGCGCCGAAACCGGCCATATTGTTTACAGCGTTTATAAAGAGTTGGATTTCGCCACCTCACTGATTGATGGCCCGTATGCAAATTCGGGTATTGCCCAAGTGTTTCGGCAGGTGAAAGATTCAAAAGACAGTACCGCCGTGGCACTGACGGATTTTGCACCGTATTTACCCTCCTATGAAGCGCCTGCCTCGTTTATTGCCTCGCCCATATTTGAAAGCGGTGAGCTGGTGGGTGTGCTTATTTTTCAAATGCCCATCGAGCGCCTTAACCAAATCATGACCCATAACGGTAAGTGGAATGAGGTGGGCTTGGGCAACAGTGGTGAAACCTATCTGGTGGGCCAAGACTTTAATATGCGCAGCATGAGTCGCTTTTTAATTGAAGATAAAAGCGCCTACGGCGAGCTGTTAAAGCAAATAGGCATGGGTCCTAATTTGATTGAAAACATCATTGCCAAGCATACCAGTGTGGGGTTGCAGCCGGTTAAGACGATAGGCACCCAAGCGGCGTTATCCGGTGAGACTGGGTATCAAGCGTTTCCGGATTATCGCGGGGTTCGAGTATTCAGCGCGTATCGACCCATTACCATAAAAGGCTTCACTTGGGCCTTAATGAGCGAGATCGACGAAGAAGAGGCGTTTTTATTTACCGACCAATTGAAAGATTCCATCATCGCCACGTCGGTGATCGCGGTGCTTTTGGCCCTGTTGTTAGCAGGGGGCTTGGGCTTGGCCTTTTCAAACTCCATTACAGGCCCCATTAATCGCACCGTGGGCATGTTAAAAAACATTGCCAAAGGCGACGGCGACCTCACACAGCGACTTGATGCCACCAACAAAGATGAGATGGGCCAGCTGGCGTACTGGTTTAACCATTTTATTGCGGATATTCAAAACCTAATATCCGATTTAAACAGCATCATAGTGACCTTGTCGCAATCGTCTTCATCATTTAAAACCGATGCAGGCGCGGCAGAAAATGCCATGGATGAACAAAACGAATTAACTCGTAATATTTCAAACCTCATGAACAACCTGCAAGGGGTGGTGGACGAGATCGCGCAAAGCAGCCAAGACACCTCTGAGCTTGCCATTCAAACCTCTAACTCATCCAATGCGGGTTTAAAAACCGTGCAGGCCTGTACCACCGCCATTCAAGACCTATCTGAAGACATTCAACAAATGGTGTCGAGCATTGATACCTTAAACCAAAGCTCTCAGCAGGTGGGTGAAGTGGTGTCAGTGATTCAAGCCATTGCAGAGCAAACCAATCTGTTAGCCCTTAATGCCGCCATCGAAGCAGCCCGAGCCGGTGAAAGTGGCCGAGGCTTTGCCGTGGTGGCCGATGAAGTGCGCAACCTTGCCCAGCGCACGCAGGACTCAACCCTTGAGATCAGTGAGTCGGTAACCACCATCACAGACGGCATTCATAGGGCCGTTGAGTTGGCTTCTAACTCCCATGAAAGTGTGCAACAAGGTTTGAATAGTGCACAAGAAGCCGAAGAAACCTTTAAGGCCATTAATGAATCCGTAGATGACATCCGTGAAAACGGTGAGCGCATGGTCTCGGCGGCTAAGAAACAAGAAGACGCCGCCCGTGAGGTGAATTTGGGCGTGCAATCCATTGAAAGCGGCGCGCAAGGCACCACAGATTTAATAAAAGGCGTGGCCGTGCGCAGTATTGAGCTTGAGTCTTTAAGTGAAAACCTAAACGGCAAAGTGGGGCGCTATAAAACCTCGTAACCTCATTCACCTAATACAAACAAAAAAGCCGTCTAGTTTGACGGCTTTTTTGTGTCGGCTATGGGTTAATGCCCTTGAATATATCGCCTTTGAACCTGCCACTGACGAAGGCCATCCCATAAAGTAAACAGCAAGCCAAAGCCAATTAAAGCGTAAGACCAAACCTCGTGATCACTTAATGTTTCACCCATGACCAAATACGCCAATACAAAGATCAAAGTGGGCTCTAAATAACTGATTAACCCCAGTAAACCCAGCGGTAAACGCTTATTGGCGGCGATGTAACACAACATGGGGATAGCACCTAACACGGCAACGCCCATAAACAACATTAACCAATTCACTTCATACGCAAACGGGTGGGGCAGCGCTTCACCGTTTAGGCCGCCGCTTAACATGATGCCCACAATGCAAATGGGCAGCAGCAAAATGTTCTCAATTAAAAACGCCGAAAAGGTCGGTAAGCGTTGATGGCGGCGCAGCATTAAATAAAGTGGGTAACCGACAATGATGATGATCACCACCCAAGACAAACCATGGGATTGGATATACGCCAAGCTCACACCCAGTGCGGCAAAGCCCAGCGCCACCCACTGCAAAAGACGCAAACGTTCTGCGTAAAACAGCTTACCTGCCAGCACCATGACTAAGGGCAATAAAAAATACCCCAAGGATAAATCCATGGTCTGCCCATTCAGTGGTGCCCAGACAAATACACCCCATTGCAGGCCAATCAACAAGCTGCCTGCGATCAAGCCTGGCCATTGCTTAGGTTGCCATAGTGGCGACAAATTCCCGCGTAATTTACCAAGGGCCAGCATGCAAATAACCAGTAACAGGCTGGTCCATAAAATACGGTGAAATAAAACCGTATAGCCTGAAATAGGTTGCAACAACTGCAAATACACAGGCATCACAGAGAATAAGCTAAACGCCGAAACGGCCAATAAAAAACCGCTACTGCTTTGGGGTTGGCTAGACATGGTTAACTCAATAAATATACAAAAAAGTCGCTAACTAAGAGCGATGAAAAAGAAAGGCTAAAACCGCTTAAAAACCCGCCAAGCATAGCACATGACGCTGTTGTATTGAGGGCAATATTTGAGGGTGATATTTGAGGGTAAACAACCGCTTTTATAAAACGCCACCCCCGACGCGCGCAGCGCTTGGATCGGGGGGGCGTTTTAAAAGCCGTTAAACGCTGTCCATTAATTCAATGTGCGGCGGGGCGGCTAAAAACGCACCCGCTTGCTGGCCAAACGCTTGATAATGAGCGGTTTTACTATGAAGCTTTAATGCCACCTCATCCGCGTATTGCTCTAATACTATGTAGGTTTGCGCATCCTCACGGGACTGGTGCAATACATACAGCAAGCAGCCTTCTTCGGTTGCATTAACGGTTTGCGCCAGCTGCTTAAACGCCGCTTCAAATTCTGTGTTCTTACCCGCTACAACCTGTAGCTTAGCAATCAGACCAATGGCCATGGTGTCTCCTTATTTGCATGAATCGTACAAGGCTAAAACCCTGAGTATGGCACCGAACCCAAACCCAATTGAAATGCGCAATACGAATACACCAATATGAATGCCGCGCATGCGCAATACACACACCTGATGCTACAGGGCTTCAATGTGTAAATTCATCAAGCCCATACAAACAGCCGAATACTGCAAACCATGAATAAATCATGAATATTTATTCGATTATTTAATAAAAATGCCGTTTTTCACCTTGAGCTTATTGGCAAATCTGGCTAATGTTGTTGGCCTACTTTAGTCTCACGTAACACCGTTTACGTTTTGAGGTTAATAAACCGCCATGTAATCGCGGTTATATAAAATATCAGGGAAATTCAGCGTTTAGTGGCTGTATTAAGAATCGATTGTAAAGGAATACAATAACATTTGATGTTGCCAAACAAGGCACTCACTCATGGTTATTCCTTTCAGTAAATACTCTTGCAAAAGCAATAAGCGAAATAACGAGAATCGTTATTTTTAGATTATTTCACGCGCGCATTTTCACAGGCATTTTTAGTAATAAAGTTTTGGTAAGTTTCTGTTTTTAATGATTTTTTTATTTTATAACGGTACTAAAACTGCAGAAATGAGGACACGGACGATTAAAATCGTTAAGCCCTATGTGCATACTTGGCAATAGTTAAAACTCAAGGAGATTAAATGATTGGATCAATTTGGAGTAAATGGGATTTACATATTCACTCTCCATATACTCATCAAGCTAATGAATATGGGACTTCTACTATAGATGAGTTTGTTGACAAAATAATCTCTTCAGAGCTTAGCCTAATCGGGATTACCAATTACTTTTTCTTTAAAGATAATGAATTAGATGAAATCAGAGAAAAGTTTCAAGAGAAAGGCGTTGAACATACAGTCTTAGGAAATCTCGAGTTTCGTATTGATCAACAAAATAAAGACGGTGAGTGGATTAACGTCCATTGTATATTTTCAGAAAATATTACTACTCAGCAGATAAATAGCATTTTATCCACACTTCCCATCTCCAATACAACTTCTGACAGTAAGCATATCTATTGCTCCCAGCAGTCTTTTGCTGACTCCCAAACTAAAACATCTGAAGCGATTGTAAAATTTGATTTATTGATAAATCATCTAAATAACAACTTAAAGTTCGGAGTTGATTTTTTAATAGCA
>Ga0115005_10000623_pt1 | contig 27565 bp, 28 predicted proteins | sample ArcOceMetagenome_FD_87163 | JGI IMG/M metagenome (GOLD analysis project Ga0115005, IMG submission 87163) | Marine eukaryotic phytoplankton communities from Arctic Ocean - Arctic Ocean - Greenland ARC118M Metagenome | ecosystem: Environmental > Aquatic > Marine > Oceanic | place: Arctic Ocean...
CAGCAAATTTGCCGACAAGGTAAGTTTCATCTGGTGCCTTTGCAGGTGTTCAATGACGCGCAAATCGAGTTCCACAGTGATTATGACAATATGGAAGCATTTATCACTGAGGTGATGTCATCTTTCTCAGTCAATAAACAAAGCGGCAACTTGGTGATTAAGCATCATCCCATGGACCGTGGCCATGTAAATTATAAAAGGTTGATTAAGCGCTTATCTATAGAGTTAGGCCTGTCGGGTCGAGTCTTTTATATTCATGATCAGCACTTGCCGACTTTATTAAAAAATTGCTTAGGTGTTGTGACCATTAATAGCACCACAGCTTTGCAAGCGTTTTACCATAAGGCGCCAGTAAACGTGATGGGTGAGGCTTTTTTTGATATGCCAGGGCTGACTCATCAGTGTGATCTTAGTAGTTTCTGGGAGGAACCTGAGTCACTGGATGTGGTGTTTGCAGATCGCTTCCGTGCGTATCTGCTAGATCACGGCCAAATTAATGGCAGCTTTTATTGTGATGCAGGCATTAGCTTTGATCACTTAATGCCGTATTTGAAAAAGCAGGGCGTTATTTCTTAAATAATGCGATGCCTAAAACTTAATACCTAGCGAAAGGGTATGGGTTTCTAAAGCAGGATTATAATCGTATACATCCCCATTACTCATATGTTGCCATGCATAGGTGGCAAACGTATTAACCGTTAATTTACTGGTTACCCCAAAGGCGTAGGTCCAATGCACTGGGCCCCCGTAGCGTTTTCGACCAAAATCACTCCTGGTTAGATAATGCACTTTACCGTGAGCGGTGAAGTGCAGGTTGCCATTGCTGCCGCCAATAGGCACTTGAATGGCCGGCCCAAATCCATATACATATCCTTTCTCTTCACCAACGTTTAGCTGGCTTACGCTTATCTCTACAGCGGGTGTTAATAATGTGCTGCTAATGGGGTTAAAACGGCGCTGAAAATAAAACTCTTTAGTATTGATGGGTAAGATTTGCTTTTGGCTAGGGGTGCCATAGCGTAAGCCCATTGTGTTTTTCAGTAGCATATTTGAAATGATGTCTTCAAATGTGGTTTCACTCTCATAAGCCCAAGAGGTGCTAGCGAGCAGAGTAAGCACAATAGATGTGGCCAGTAGTTTCATATTGTATTCAACCTATGGTGACTGTTTCATAAATTAAACAGACTGCATCCTTGCGCCGATTAGGCTGGTACTGGGCAGGTCTGATATTTAAAGCTTAGTAATAACAGGCCGGAAATCAGGTTAATGGTTAAAAAGTTCTAATAGGAAGGCGATGTATGACCAGTGGTTTGGAGGTGACAAAAAGTTGTTTTATTGACGGTTTTTGACGTGGTAAAAGTGACGTTTTAAACGCAATTAGGGGTTTAGATGAAGCTTTGTAAGGTGGCGTATAAAGAGGAGGGTGTAAAAAGGAAAGTGCAAAAGGCAGCTTATGGCTGCCTTTTTGAGGCTTAAGGACTTAGAAGCCCACTTCAATATTCAGCTTGGATTCGTGATTGTTGAGTGTGCTGTTTTCTTGCACAAGTAACTGGCTGTTCAACCAAGAGGTAGCTTGGTAGTGAAGTCCTAGTCCATAACCTTGATGTCGAAAGTCAGGTGTTTGATCGGTATCCCGTTCGGTGTTGATGCTGATAAAGCTCATGATTTGATACTTGGGGTTGTTCAGGGGCATATAAAGAGTTGGGTGGATGCTGTGGCTTTGATCACGCTGCTGGCTTTCGATGTTAAAGCTAAGGCTTTGTGCGATGCAGTTCCATGAAAGCAGGCTCAGGCAAAGTGTGCCTGTTAATACGAGGCTTTTCATTGATGATCCTTGTGGGGATTAAGTTAAATGGCTGAGTTAACTTTAGTCAATGGAGCTTAAGAGAGTAGCTTAAATGCAGCCATGGAAATATTTAGGCTAAGCAGTGAATTAGCTATAACACGGTCGTCTAGGTGTGACTTAGTAATGGGAGTTAACAGGTAAGCGAGTCTTTACTTGGTTTTGTGGTTTCAGGCGAGGGTTGCAATTGAGCTTTAACATTCCTTCCTGAAACTTTCTTTCAGGCATAAAAAAAGGCCGCCTTTTTTCAAAGGAGACCTTTTGACGCGTAGCAGTTATTAGCCTTTAAGGGCAACAACAGCAGCGTTTAGGCGGCTCTTAGTACGAGCTGCTTTATTTTTGTGCATGATGCCTTTTGTAACCATTTTGTCTACAAAAGGTGCTGCAGCGCTAAGTGCTGCTTGAGCGTCGTCATAGCTTTTAGATTCGATCGCTGCATTTACTTTTTTAAGGTAAGTGCGAACCATTGAACGTAGGCTTGCGTTGTGAGCACGACGGTTAACCGCCTGACGAGCGCGTTTACGGGATCCAGCTGAATTTGCCACTATCAGGCTCCTTCGATATCAGAATAAACTTAAAATTCAGGGTGCGAGATTATCCGGAGTAGAGGGCTTAATGTCAAACCATTTGTGGCTTTCTTTATGTGTTGGCTAGCAGGGTAATATATAGTTGTGAGGAGGCGTGCTTACTGGGCTGTAGGCTTATTTTGTCGTATTTAAGCCTGGTTTTATCGGCTTGTCTTTGATTTTAAATCGTATAATTCCCCTTATTTTTTTTAAAAACCCAGCTATTTGGCCGTTTGCGCGCGTTTAGGGGCTATCTTGATAAAGCGCGTTTAGTTCTGTTGTTGTGTAGGGGGCTTGATTACAATGGTCGCAAATAAAACTTAGAAGCCCGTTTCATGAGTTCAGCCCCAGAGCCATCTTCCCCAAAAGTATCCCAGTCTAAAGGGTTGTTAAAATCCAGCTCTATTGTGAGTGTGATGACACTCTTGTCGCGCATATTAGGGTTGCTACGGGATATTCTGGTAGCCAGTTATTTTGGCGCCCGCGCGGATGCGTTTTTTGTGGCGTTTAAAATCCCTAACTTCTTTCGCCGCTTGTTTGCTGAAGGGGCGTTTAGTGTGGCGTTTGTGCCTGTGCTGTCACAGTACAAGGTGCAGGATAAAGATGTGAAAGGCTTGGTTAAGGCGGTCAGTGGTGCGCTATTAGCCATTCTTGGGCCTTTCACGGTTATTGCGGTGGCAGCTGCGCCGATTCTCACCTGGGTATTTGCCCCAGGTTTTGCAGATGAAGTGGATAAGTTTGCCCTCACCAGCGATTTACTGCGCATCACCTTCCCTTATTTATTACTCATCAGCTTAACGGCATTTTATGGCAGCGTGCTGAATACCTATGGGCAATTCGCTATTCCCGCTGTTACTCCTGTATTGCTTAATGTTTGTTTGATCCTGGCCACTTTATATTTCACCCCTTGGTTTGATGAGCCGCTAATGGCGCTGGCTTGGGGAGTATTACTGGCCGGTGTGGTGCAGCTGGGTTTTCAATTACCGTTTGTTATGAAGCTTGGTTTACTAGCGCTCCCCAATCCTAACGTCAAAAACTCTTTTAATGACAAGGGTGTGAAACGCATTATGACGCTCATGGTGCCGGCTTTGTTTGGTGTCTCTGTGAGTCAAATCAACCTGTTGTTGGATGTCTTGCTGGCGTCGTTCTTACAAAGCGGCAGTGTGAGCTGGCTGTATTACAGTGATCGTTTGGCACAGCTGCCATTGGGTGTATTTGCTATTGCTATTGGGGTGGTGATTTTACCGAGCCTTTCGCAAAAACACGCAGGGGAAAACAAACAGCAGTTTGCAGCTACGCTTGATTGGGCGGTGCGCATGGTGCTGTTAATTGGTGTGCCGGCCGCATTAGCACTGATGGTGTTGGCCACGCCGTTAATGGCCACCATATTTTACCGTGGCGCCATTACCGAGTTTGATGTGCAAAATATGTCTTTAAGTTTGATGGCGTATGGCTTTGGTTTGCTGGCCTTTATGCTGATAAAAGTACTGGCGCCGGGTTTCTACGCGCGCCAAGACACCAAAACACCAGTGAAAATCGGCATCATGGCCATGATGTTAAATATGGTGCTCAATCTTATCTTAATCTTCCCATTGGCCCATGTGGGCTTGGCGTTGGCCACGTCCATATCGGCTTATTTTAATGCTCTGTTACTGTTTTGGGGTTTAAAAAAGGCGGGCTTCTATCAAGTGCAGCCAGGCTGGTGGTCTTGGATCAGCAAGCTGGCCATTGCAAATATCGCCATGGTGGCTGCAATTATGCTGATGAATCCGAGTATTGAAGCTTGGATGGGCTTTGATGAATGGGCACGTATGGGTTGGACTGGCTTGCTGGTAGTGGCTGGAGTGGCAGCATATGGCTCATTGCTTCTACTGATGGGGATTCGCTTACGTCACTTAAAAGTTCAGTTTTAAGAATAGATACTGCAACTGTGGGAGGGCGCTTGCGCGCGATAAGTAAGTTTGGGCTGTGGAATACAGTATTCGCGCGCAAGCGCCCTCCCACAGTTGCAGGCTTTAAAAATGCAGTTGCGTTTCCCGTCTATCATCTAGCGTCTCCCGTTATCAACACTGGCTAATAAAGCCCCAGCGCCCTATAATGCCGCCTTTTATTTTGTCTTTGGCTTGTCTGTTTATATATGCAGTTTTTTCGCGGACTTCACAACATTAAACCCTTTGAAAAGGGCTGTGTGCTTACCATAGGTAACTATGATGGATTGCACCTTGGCCATGGGCAATTGCTGTCGGGCTTAAAAGACGCCGGTTCAGAGTTGGATTTGCCTACCGCGGCGATGATTTTTGAACCGCAGCCAAAAGAATTATTTGATGCTCAAGGGGCGCCAGCAAGGTTGTGTAACCTTGGTGAAAAGATTCAATACTTTAAAGCGCAAGGCTTAGACGCCTTAGCGTGCATGGCATTCAATACCCGTTTTCGCAGTTTAAGTGCTCAGCAGTTTGTTGAAGACGTATTAGTGGCCAAGCTGAATGTAAAAGCCTTAATTGTTGGGGATGACTTCCGCTTTGGCTGTGATCGCAGCGGTGACTTTGCTTATTTACAACAAGCGGGCAAAACATTTGGTTTTACCGTGCAAGATACCAAAACCGTATTGCAGCAAGGCAAGCGTGTAAGCAGTACCTTGATTCGTCAAGCGTTAGAAGAAGGCAGCTTGAATCAAGCGGCCGATTTACTAGGTCGACCTTATAGTATTTCAGGGCGAGTGGCCCATGGTCAAAAGTTGGGGCGCACACTGGGTGTACCAACGGCCAATGTTTTACTTAAGCGCAACAAAACACCGTTAGTGGGTGTGTTTGCGGTAACCGTATTAACCCGCAAGGGTGAGTTTAATGGCGTAGCCAATATTGGTATGCGTCCAACAGTGGGTGGTGTAAACCCAATTTTAGAGCCTCACTTATTTGATTTTTCTGGTGATTTATATGGCCAGCGCATTGAAGTGACCTTTAAAGAAAAAATCCGGGATGAAAAACGCTTTAATGGTTTAGACGAACTTAAAGCCGCCATCCACAATGATATTCAATTGGCCAAGGCCTTTTTTAATAATAGTAAGCCATCATGACAGACTATAAACATACTCTAAACCTGCCAGAAACCGACTTCCCAATGCGCGGTAATTTGGCAAAGCGTGAACCTGCTACTTTGAAAAAGTGGCAAGAAATGGATTTATACAAAGCCATTCGTACGGCCCGTGCTGGTTGTGAAAAGTTTATTTTGCATGACGGCCCTCCATACGCCAACGGCGACATTCACATTGGTCACAGTGTGAATAAAATCCTAAAAGACATCATCATCAAGGCACAAACCTTGAGCGGTAAAGATGCCCCTTATGTTCCAGGTTGGGATTGTCACGGTTTACCGATCGAATTAAACGTTGAAAAAATGGTTGGCAAAGCCGGCGATAAAGTAGACGCCAAAACATTCCGTCAAAAGTGTCGCGAATACGCACAAACACAAGTTGATGGTCAACGCGAAGATTTTAAACGTCTGATGGTATTGGGTGATTGGGATAAACCTTACCTAACCATGGATTACAAATTCGAAGCCAACATCATTCGCACCCTTGGTCGCATTGCGGGTAACGGTCACATGCACAAAGGGGCTAAGCCTGTTAACTGGTGCATGGATTGTGGTTCAGCGTTGGCTGAAGCAGAAGTGGAATACCAAGATAAAAAATCGGTGGCCATTGACGTTAAATTTGAATTCCAAAACACAGCGGAACTGTTATCTAAATTTTCTTTAGAAAAAGATGCTGCAGAATTTGCCAATGCAAAAGCCAGTATTGTTATTTGGACAACCACACCGTGGACTCTACCAGCAAACGAAGCGGTATCGGTTCACCCTGGTATCGAATATGCATTGGTACACTTAAAAGAAAGCAATGAAATTTTAGTGCTGGCGGCTGAATTAGTAAAAGACGCCATGGCTCGTTACGGTATTGCTGAAGATGGTTTTGAAAGCATTGGCTTTGCAAAAGGCGCGGACTTTGGCTGGACTCTTGATGGCAAGCCGGGCGAAGGGGAAAGCGCACCTTTCTCTGTGAAGCATCCTTTCATGCCAAACGATGACGATGCATCGCAGGATAAATTTGTACCCGTGATTACAGGTGATCACGTTACAGCTGATTCCGGTACGGGTTCTGTTCACACCGCGCCAATGCACGGTGCAGACGATTACACGGTTTCAAATAAATTTGGCATCAGCTCTAAGCTAATGTTGGTAAGCGACGAAGGTTTGTTCATTGAGAACGAAACCATGAGCGCGTTAGAGTTGGCGGGTTTAAGTGTTGCAGATAAAGGCAACTTTAAATGTTTAGGCATTTTAAATGAAAAAGGTGCGTTACTTAAAAAAGTAAACATCAAGCACAGCTACCCACATTGCTGGCGCCACAAGTCACCGATTATTTTCCGTGCGACACCACAGTGGTTTATCTCCATGAACCAAGGTGGTTTATTAGAAAAGGCCATGCACGAAGTTCAAAACACTGTGGACTGGCGTCCAGAGTGGGGCCAAGCGCGCATTGAATCTATGCTTAATTCACGTCCAGACTGGTGTATTTCTCGTCAGCGTACCTGGGGCGTGCCGATCGCATTGTTTGTTCATAAAGTAACGGGCGACTTGCACCCTGATACACAAAACTTAATTGAAACCGTTGCGAAAAAAGTTGAACAAGAAGGCATTGATGCTTGGTTCGATTTAGAGCCTACAGAATTATTAGGCGACGCGGCGGATGATTATCAAAAAATTACCGACACATTAGATGTATGGTTTGATTCAGGTGTGACCCACGCGGCTGTTTTAGAAGAGCATCCAGAATTAAACGTACCAGCGGATTTATACTTAGAAGGTTCTGATCAACACCGTGGTTGGTTCCAGTCTTCACTGTTAACCAGTGTGGCGGCTCGCGGTAACGCACCTTATAAAACCGTATTAACCCACGGCTTTACGGTAGATGGCGACGGCAAAAAAATGTCTAAGTCATTAGGTAACGTTATGTCACCGCAAGATGTGGTAAACAAACTAGGTGCTGACATTTTACGTTTATGGGTAGTCTCAACGGATTACACCAGCGAAATGACCGTAAGTGATGAAATCTTAAATCGTACGGCCGATTCTTATCGTCGTATTCGTAACACTACTCGCTTTTTATTGGCCAACATTAATGGTTTTGATCCTAAGCAGCACATGTTGTCTGCTGATGATCTATTGCCGCTTGATGCTTGGATTGTGGACCGTGCTAACTCATTGCAAGCTGAAATCAAAGAAGCTTACAACGAATATCAAACCATGACGATTTATCAGAAACTGCATCACTTCTGTGTGAATGAGTTAGGTGGTTTCTATTTAGACGTCATCAAAGATCGTCAGTACACCACTAAAGCGGACAGTAAAGCCCGTCACAGTGCACAAACAGCTATGTACCATGTGCTTGAAGCCATGCTGCGTTGGATGGCACCGATTGTGAGCTTCACATCAGAAGAAGCATGGGAGTTCATGCCGACACCATTGACTGGTGAGCGTGAAGAAAGTGTATTGTTAAGCCAGTGGTATGAAGGTTTATTTACATCACCAAGCACAGAGTTTGACGATGCATACTGGCGTCGCATTATGAATGTGAAAACAGAAGTGAATAAACTTCTGGAAAAAGCCCGTAATGAAAAAACCGTAGGCGCAAGTCTAAGTGCAGAAGTGACCTTGTACGTACAAGGTGATTTGGCTGATGATTTAAAACGCTTGGGTGATGAGTTACGTTTTGTATTGATTACTTCAACGGCGGATGTTCAAGCGTTCGATGAAACACTTGGCAATGCCACAGATCTAGACGGTCTACGGGTTTCTGTATCAGCAAGCGAACATGAAAAGTGCGAACGTTGCTGGCATCACCGTGAAGACGTAGGTTCTCACGCTGAGCACGAAGGCTTATGTAATCGCTGCGTTGAAAACGTAGACGGTGAAGGCGAGTCGCGAGCTTACGCATAATGATCATTGAAAAACTGAAACAAAGTTTTTTGAAGCAATATAAATTGTTGGATGCCAGCCGCCTTAAATGGCTATGGCTGGCAGGTTTGGCATTGGTTTTAGACTTTGTCACCAAACAAATGGCCGAGCACTTTTTAACGTTTGCTCAGCCTGTTTATGTGTTGCCCATCTTTGACCTAACCTTGTTATATAACAAGGGTGCCGCGTTTAGCTTTTTAGCCAGTGAAAGCGGCTGGCAGCGTTGGTTCTTTACAGTTATCGCGATAACCGTAAGTGGTGTTTTAACTTGGTGGTTAATGACATTAAAAGCTTCAGAAAAATGGTTAAGCGCAGCATTAGCGTTAGTCATTGGTGGCGCCATCGGTAATCTATACGATCGATTAGCTTACGGCCATGTGGTGGATTTCATTCATCTGCATTGGGGTAATCATTATTTCCCCGCTTTTAATATTGCAGATAGCGCCATTTCTATCGGTGCGGCCATGTTAATTATTGATAGCCTGTTTTTTCAAAATCAGTCTAAATCAGCAAGCAGTTCTAAAACTAAATAACAGTAAATTCGGAATAAACCTTATGCAAATTAGTAACGGCAAACAGGTTGAGTTGCATTTCGCTCTTAAGCTAGAAAACGATCAAGTAGTAGATACTACATTTGATAAAGACCCTGCAAAACTGGTTGTTGGCGATGGTAATTTACCAGAAGGTTTTGAAGAGTTATTAGTGGGTTTAGAAGCAGGGGACAAACACAGTTTTGTAGTGCCACCAGAAAAAGCTTTTGCTCAGCCAAACCCAAATAATGTGCAAACCGTTAAGCGCAGCGATTTTCCAGCAGATATGGAATTAGAAGAAGGCCTTATGGTCTCGTTTGCTGATGCTAACCAAGCGGAATTACCTGGTGTGATTGCATCTATTACAGAAACGGAAGTAGTGGTGGACTTTAACCATCCGCTTGCAGGTAAAACCCTAAAGTTTGATGTTGAAATCATCACTGTTAGCGATCCACAGTAGGGCATTATTATGGACATCACGTTAGCGAATCCCCGTGGTTTTTGTGCCGGTGTTGATCGAGCGATCGACATTGTTAACCGTGCGCTGGATTTATTCGAGCCGCCAATTTATGTGCGCCACGAAGTGGTTCACAATAAATTTGTGGTGGATAACCTACGTGACCGTGGTGCCATTTTTGTTGATGAACTTCACGAAGTACCTGACGATAATATCGTTATTTTTTCTGCACATGGTGTCTCAAAAGCCGTGCAGCAAGAAGCCAGTGACCGTGGCCTAAAAGTATTTGATGCCACCTGTCCGCTGGTAACCAAAGTACATATGGAAGTAACGCGCTACGCTAAAAAAGGCAGCGAAGTGATTTTGATCGGTCACAAAGGCCATCCGGAAGTAGAAGGCACCATGGGGCAGTATGACCATAGGGCCGGAGGCGAAATTTATTTGGTTGAAGACGATGCGGATGTGCAGGCTCTAACACCTAATAACCCTGACGCATTGGCATATGTGAGTCAAACCACGTTATCCATGGATGATACCGCCATTGTCATCAAAGCCTTGCGTAAAAAATTCCCTAATATTCACGGCCCAAAAACCGATGATATTTGTTATGCCACACAGAACCGCCAAGACGCAGTGAAAGATTTAGCATCTCAGTGTGATTTGATTTTAGTTGTTGGTAGTCCTAATAGTTCAAACTCAAATCGCTTGCGCGAACTGGGTGAACGCATGGGCGCATCAGCATTTTTGATTGATAACGCACAAGAGATTAAATCGGACTGGTTTGGTGAAAATACCAAAGTGGGTATTACAGCCGGTGCTTCAGCGCCTGAGGTATTAGTACAGCAAGTGGTTGAGCGTGTTAAAGCGTTAGGGGGCATAAACCCTGTTGAACTAAAAGGCCGCGAAGAAAATATTACCTTTAGCCTACCCAAAGAGCTTCGTTTAAAAGAAGTTGATTGATTCAACTTACTTTATAATGTTGAAACTTAGAGTCTCCTTATTATAGTCTAATTGCGGTTTGTCATAGAGTCAGTATAGTAAACAATACTCATCATTTATAAAGGAATAGAAAATGAAAGTGTTCACCGTTGTTTTAGCTCTAGCGAGCTCTGTGAGTTATGGGGCTGTAGAACGCAATGATAAAGTTTTGAGCTCTTGCCCGTTAAATTGCTCAAGCAGTCTTGGGCTAAAAAGCTTGGAGCATGGGTTTTTCGCAGGACCGAATTCCCGAAAGTTTTATGATAGTAAGAGTAATGAGGTTAATTACTCTGGTGCTAGTGTCGGTTATAAACTCACATTTAATGACTATTTGTTTATAAATTTAGAGCACTCAAAAGGCCAAGCATATAGGTTAAAAGAAAGTTCGAGCAATGTGAATTCCAAGGACTTGAGCGCACTTAATTACCAAAGCAATAAGATTACACTTTTTGTTTCAAGTAATACAAGACAGGGCTGGAAAGTATTTGGAGGTTTAGGCGCTTTCAGGGATAAAGTAAGAGATCGATTCTTTCCTGCATCTGGTGCAAGGGCTGAAGGCAGTCACGCAGCTTTAGGAATAGGGTATAGGCACAGTAACTTAGAAGCAAAGTTTACATATAATACATATCGAAGTGGAAGTTTTAATACTAATACATTTACTGGACATGCTTTTGCTTCTGATGAGTATTACTCTGATCCTACCTTGAGTATTGAAAGGTTTGGGAAAATAAGGTCTGATTCCTCAAATATTCAAATAGGTTATATCTTCTAAAGAATAATGAACGACTTGTTAGAACTTCGAGGTTTTGGCATGGAGATTTTTAGAAGTTTTAAAGCAATTAATCGATATATGGATTGCAGTTAGTTTGTATATCGAGAAAATTTAATCATCAGTTAATGACTTCGTTCATTAATAATTTACATTCATACACCCCTCATAACCTCACTAATAGCGCCTATTAATATTCAGTTTCTATATGTATTTTTTAGGCATATTAAAGATGCTGATATTTCAAATATTACACTTATCATAAAACTGTAAGTTACTCGTCACATAACGTTTATGTTTCTGTCATTTTTCTCTATTACCGTAAGCGCCAGGAAATGATTCCTAATAAAATAAAGAGAGAGAAGTCATGTTACTTTTACGCAAACCTTTGTTAAGCGCAATGATGCTTGCAACATTAGGGGGCTTAACAGCTTGTGGCGGTGATGACGGTGCAGATGGTGTTGATGGTTCAAATGGTGTTGCAAGTCGCGGATTAGATGGTTCGCAGGGTACTTCTGGTGCTGATGGAACAAACGGTGCTGACGGTACAAATGGCGAAGACGGTGCTGACGGTATTGACGCTTCAAGTAATATGGTTGAAGGCTTAACTCGTTTAGCGACAGTTCCTGCTGGTGCTGAAGTGACAGGCGCATTCATTACAGAGGATGGTGATTTATTTTTCAATTTGCAGCACCCTTCTGATGCAAATATTGAAGAAGATGCTGACGGCGTTGTGTTGAATAAAGGTACTGTTGGTGTTCTTAAAGGCTTAAACATTAATAAGCTTCCAAAAAATCTAATTTCTTCTCCTGTGCCTAAGTCTGACAAAGAGCGTCAAACAGTGATGAGTGCATACGGTGAATACCAAGTGATTGCTCAATCGGGTGACACCTTTGCTGGAGCTATTCCAGATGGCCTTGGCATGATCATGAATAAAGATGGCTCGGCTGAAGTAAATACAAATGGTTGGCCTGACTTTAATGGTTTTGTTCCAACCGGTGCAAACGAAGGCTACTTATTCACAAACTGGGAATCTGTACCTGGTGGCATGAGTCGTTTAAAACTAACTAAATCTGAAAATGGCTGGTCAGTGGACGATGCCATGATGTTAGATTTTGGTAACTGGGGTACGGTTGCAAACTGCTTTGGGTCTGTTTCTCCATGGGGCACGCCTTTAACATCAGAAGAATGGGGCAACTTTGGTGACTCTACTCATCTTTGGGATGATTCAAGTGCCGTAGATAAATACGGTAACCGTGATGCATTTGATGCGTACATTGATCCTACGGGCGCAACGTCATATGTGCCAAATACTTATCGCTACCACTACATTGTTGAGGTGACAGATCCAACGGATGCGGCGCCAGTTCCTGTGAAGCGTTACGCAATGGGTCGTTTTGAACATGAAAATTCAATTGTGATGCCTGACCGTAAAACCGTTTACTTATCTCAAGATGATACCAATGGTGTGCTGTTTAAATTTGTTGCTGACACAGCAGAAGATTTAAGTGCAGGTACTTTGTATGCGGCAAAATTAACGCAAGACATGGGCAGCAGCGAACCTTTAATAACGGGTTTTGACATTACTTGGATTGAATTAGCCAGCGGCGATCAAGCGACCATTGAAGGGTGGATTGCAGAGTACGATACGGTTGAATATCACGATGGCGGCAATACTAGTTATCTAACGAATGCTGATGCTGCTGTTTGGGCGGCTGGTGGTGCTAACTTCCCAACCGTTGCAACGGGTGGTGGTAAAGTGACTGCTGAACGTGCCATGGATGATCGTGTTGCGTTCCTTGAGTCTCGTAAGGCAGCCCGTGCAAAAGGTGCAACTGCTGAATGGCGTAAATTTGAAGGCATTTACATTAACCAAAAACGTGCTGAAGAAGCGGTTGAAGGAACGGACCTAGTAGCCGATGAAACCGTAACAGATGCCTACGTTTACTTTGCAATTGCAGATATGGATGAAGGCATGGTTGATGCTGTTGGTGATATTCAACTTTCTGCACGTGTTAAAGACTGTGGTGGTGTTTATCGCATGAAACTAAACGCGGGCTATGACGTTAATCGCATTGAGCCTGTTGTTATGGGTTCAACTTATCGCTCTTCTTTAGATGGCGCTCAGCGCTGTGATGTAAATGGTTTATCTCAACCAGATAATGTTGTGGTAATGGACGATGGTCGAATCCTTTTGGGTGAAGACGGTTTCCAAGAAAACAACACACTTTGGATGTATGACCCAAAAGTAAATGACTAATAAGTCGTTATTTTTATTCAGTCATGAAACTGTAAAAAGGGCAGCTTAAGCTGCCCTTTTTTATAGATAAAAATTGGGTTTAACTATGAAACGCCTAATCATTTCTTTTGTATGTTGCATGCAATTGGCTTGTACTAACGAAAATGCTTCCCCTGAAATTTTTGAATCAGCCAATGCAGGAACTATTCCAGCATTGAAATACATTGAACACGGTGAAACCTATAATCCGGAAGCTGTGATTCCACCACAGTGTTATACAAAAACCGAAGGCAAGCATAACCCATGTTATGTGTGTCACCAGTCTTATGATAATAAGCAACGCTCGAATCAAATGCGTGATGGAGGTTTACAAGGCAGTTATGATTTTTCTGATGTGGGTTTAAGTAACAGCTGGAAAAATTTATTCATAGATCGAACAGAAAAAATTGCTGAGATCTCTGATAATACGATTTTGAGTTATATCGATCAGGATAACTACTCGCCACTTGTTAAGTGGATGAAGTCAGATCAATGGTCAGGTGTTGTTCCTGAAATTAAAAACCTAGCAGAAGGTTCAGCAGCCTTCGATAAAAAAGGCTTAGCGTTAGATGGCAGCATGTGGGTGGCATTTAACTATAAACCCATGCCAAGTACATTCTGGCCAACCAATGGCTCCACAGATGATGTGATGATTCGTTTACCTAAAGAATTTTATCAAGTAAACGGAAAAACAAATTTAGATGCCTATTATGCTAATTTAGCTTTGGTTGAAATGTCCATGCTGGACATGCAGACGACTACTGCCCCAAGCATTAATGAAGCAACCCTTAATGCAGATGTGAATGGTGACGGCCTAATTGAATCTTCTGTTAAAACAGTAAAGCGATCAGAGCAATATTTTGGTGATGCTAATCAAGTAAGTGTTGCCCATATGTTATATCCAAAGGGCACCGAGTTTTTACACAGTGTGCGTTATGTTGGCTTGAACGATGACGGCACTGTTAAGCCATCAAAGCGCATGAAAGAACTGCGTTATATGAAAAAGCATACCTTCTTTCCAATGGGTCGAATCAGACAAACCTATTACGGCGAAGCTAAAGAAAAGCACTTTGAAAATTTACCGGCAGTATCTGACTTTGGTGATAGAGGCTTTGCTAATGGTTTTGGTTGGATGATCTGGGGTTTCATTGAAGATGAAGATGGAGCTTTACGACAGCAGTCAAAAGAAGAGCAGTTTTTTTGTGCTGGTTGTCATAAAACCATTGGCACTACCATTGATCAAACCTTCTCCTTTCCTAGGAAACTGGCTGGTGCAGAAGGCTGGGGTTACTTAGACCTAACAAAAATAATGGATGTGCCTAACTTAAATGAGAATAACGATGAAAAAGAAGGTGAATACCTTACCTATATGAAGCGAGTGGGTGGCGGAGACGAATTTAGGCAGAACCAAGAAATGATTCAGCGCTGGTTCAAGAAAGATGGCTCTATTAAACACGATAAAATTTCTAACCTAGATTCAATCTACCCATTAATAACGCCTTCTAAGGAACGGGCTTTGGATTTGAATAAAGCGTATTTTTCAATTGTGAAAGAGCAAAGCTTTTTATATGGCCGTGATGCGGTGATCAAACCCAATAGTAATGTTTTTAGCGACATCGATAATGAAGTGCCACCATTAAAAGAAGCTCACCGCCATAAGTGGGATATTCGTTTGAACTGGTCAGAAGACAAGTAGTGAAACTATGATTGAACAACTCTGGCTTATACACTTTATATTTGCGTGTTTAATCATGGGCCTAGGCATCGGCATAGACGTAGCAATCGCTACGTTTATGCAGGCGCCAGTGTTATCCAATAAAAAATCGATCATGGTATGGGTGGTAGGCGTTTCTATTACCCATACTGTGTTCCCGATGTTTGGGTATTTGTTGACGTACTTTAGTGTGCAAACCTTACCCGTGGTGACACCATTAATTGGCTTATTGGCTTTTTCTTTGGTTTCAATATTTTTAATCGATGAACTGAAAAGTTTGATGCAGGCACAAGAAACATCTCATAGCCCCTATATCAGTCTTGCCTTAATATTAGCGGTTAGTTGGGATGCATTATGGTCAGGGCCGGCAAAATCAGCACAAGTGGTGGGTTGGTCCGATTGGATGATTTGGCTTTCATTTATATTGGTTGGAGCCGTGGTGACACTCTTTTGCTTGAGCAGTTTATATTTAGCTAAAAAACTGTGCGCGTTAAGCCATTTTTCTAGTGGCTCCTTTTCAGTTAAATTTTTAGATGTAAGCCGCTGGGTGCAATATTCGGTGATTAATTATTTTGGCATGTTGGCTTTATTACGCTATACCTTTGATTCACACGTTCATTGGGTTTACATATTGCTGATGAGCTTTATTTTTATGTGGATAGTTTTAAAAGCCATGGCTTACCGATCGGTGGTGTTGAATAAAGCGTTTTTATAAACAACGTAATGCAGTCAGGAAGAGAGCCTGTCTTGAAAGGCTCTCCATATCTTATTCAAAGGAATAAGATATGGATTTTAGGTTTGTCTTTTATCTTTGGCTTTATAAAGTTAAGGCACGATTTTATAACAGGGTTTATAAGCTGTACTGCTTGGCAGTTTCATACGGTTCTGTTTAACCATGCTCTCCAGTAAGGCTTCCATAGGTTCGATAATTTCATTATCTCCATGCAATTCAAACGGCCCGTATTCACGCACGGCCAATATGCCATCTTGTTTTACATTACCTGCCACAATGGCGCTAAATGCGCGGCGCAAGTCCGCAGCCAGTTCATGGCTAGGTTGGTTTTTACTTAAATTTAATTTACTGACATTTTCGTGATTGGGCTCAAACGGAATTTGAAAGTTTTTATCAATATTTAGCATCCAGTTATAGAAAAACGCATCGTTGTGCTGTTTTCTATATTGCGTCACTAATTTTAAATTCTCTTTCATGTGTGATGCCACAGCGGCAGGGTCATTAACAATAATTTTATAGCGGCTTGCGGCTTGTTCACCTAAACACTGGCGTATAAATCGATCGATCTGATCGAAATATTCATGAGCACTTTCAGGGCCGGTGAACACTAATGGATACGGAATGTCTGCGTTATCTGGGTGCAGTAAAATGCCTAGAATATACAAAATTTCTTCAGCTGTACCTGCGCCACCTGGGAAAACAATAATGCCATGGGCACAGCGTACAAACGCTTCAAGGCGTTTTTCAATATCGGGTAAAATTACCAGTTCATTTACAATGGGGTTGGGTGCTTCAGCTGCAATGATACCGGGTTCAGTTAGGCCCACGTAACGCCCGCGTTTGTTATGCTGCTTGGCGTGACCAATGGTGGCGCCTTTCATTGGGCCTTTCATGGCACCTGGGCCACAGCCTGTGCCCACATCTAAACCGCGCAAACCTAAGTGGTAGCCAATCTCTTTGCTGTAATCGTATTCTTTGCGGCTAATGCTGTGGCCGCCCCAGCAAACAATCAAGCCGCTTGGGGTACCGTAACGCAAAATATTGGCATTGCGTAAAATATGGAACACCATGTTGGTCAGCTGCTCACTGTCTTGTGGTGCAAAGCGTGGGTTGTTAATGATTTCATCATGGGTGTAAATAATGTCGCGCAATACGGTAAATAAATGTTCGCGTATGCCGTAAATCACTTCGCCGTCTACAAAGGCGTCTGTGGGGGCGTTAAATAAATCAATGACAATGCCGCGGTCCAGTTGCACCACTTGAATATCAAAGTTGTCGTAATCCTCTTGCTGGGCAAAACAATCGTCCACCACGCTGCCGCAATTTAAAACCGCATAAGCGCAGCGTTTAAAAATATCATGTAGACCACCAGTGCTGGCGTCTTTTAAGCGGTTAACTTCGTGGCGGGATAAAACGCGTAGAGATTTACGTGGGGTAATGCGAGCGTATTCAACAATCATTTATGTCTTTCCCCTTTTATTATTAAGCGTGACACGGGTTGCTGTACGTATAAATTGTCAGGTGTTATTTCTAATCGGTTTTTGTGGGCAGTACACATTCAGTGTAGCAGGGATTTGTTGATTTATGAGTTTAACGGTTATTAAAACTGTTTTTATAATGCTTTCATAGCATAAATATTATGCCCAGAATTCCATTGGCCCATAGTGGCTAGTGAGTTTTAATAAGTCACTGCGGGTAACCATGCCCAGCACATGGCGCTGTTCATCAATAATTGGCAAGCAACCAATGTGTTGATCAAACATCATATGGGCAAGCTGATGAATGTCTGTTTGCGGTGTGGCGGCAAATACTTTGGCTTGGTAAATATCGGATTTTTGATTTTCATAATGCTCTGAAAACGCCAAACGTTTTAGAATATCCCGTTCGCTGCAAATGCCGTGTAGCACGTCTTTTTGCGTAATGACCAAATGTTTAATGCCGTGCTGTTGCAGGGTTTGCCAAATGTTTTCAATACTGGCCTCTGCCACGTCTAAAAAAATAACTGGGCTTTGCATGATATCTTGTGCATAAAAAACCGCTTTCGGTTGTTTACCTTGTCTTTTATCTTGCTGGGATTGATAGCTTTGCGCCTGAGACACTTGAGAGTGATTAATCTCATGGGTGGCACTGGTTTGTTGGATTTCACTTAGTGCATCGTCATGGCGTATTTTTGGGGCTTTATACGCAATGGTAGAAGGGCGTCCGCGGTCGATGAAAATAAATGGCATACAACCCTCCTGATGAATTAAGCGTTAATAAATTGTGTTCTTTAATCGTACTCTTTAATAGGGTATCGGCTAAAAGGCAAAAGCCTTTATTTTGATTTAGCCCAGATTAAAAATTCGTCTTGCTCGTATTGGCTGGCCTGTTGCCACCAAAACTTTAGCTGCATTAAATTTGGCTTGGTGGTAATTACCGGCTCTTCTTTTTTACTTAATATTAAGGCATCTTGCTTTTTAATATGGCTAGCAGTGATACTTTGCAAGGGGCTGACTAAATCAACTTTAGGATTTTTCACAAATAACAGGGCGTTTTCATAACTGTTTAGATTACCCGCATTAACATTAAAGGCTTCGCCAGCTTGCATGTTTAATTTAAACACCAGTTGCCCACTGGTTAACGTATCATGGTTTTCATCATCCAATTCAAAAATATTACTGAAGCGTAATACAAGTGTATGTGGCCCAGGGGCCAATTTAATACTTAACGCATCGGATCGAAATTTCTGACCCAAGCTAGAAACAGCCTGCCCATCTAATTCAATCAAATCAAATTCTAAAGGTAGCGTGAGCTGTGCTTCTTGCTGTGGTGCCAGTGTAGGGCCTTGATATAAACGCAAGGTGCCACTGCTGGCACAGGCGGATAATAAAAGACTTATTAATACACTATAAAAACATTTCAACATGGTTAATCATCTAACAATAAATATATAAGGCCATTGTGACCAGCAATGTGGTGTTTCTCAAGTAGATCTGACGAATGTTATTTATATGGGTGGCTATATAGTGGCTGTGAATCAATGTTTGGCTCAGTAAAGTTGAGTTTCCTTATTATTGGGTTTATAACATGTGCATTATTTTGGTTTTTTAGCCGCTGATTTTTTACGCATAGGTTTAGTTGTGGAACACACATATCGTTTGATTATTTCTTGCCCGGACCGAGTGGGCATTGTGGCAAAAGTGGGCCAGTTTGTTTCTAGCCATGGTGGCTGGATAGTAGAAGCCAATCATTATGCAGACCCGCAAAGCGGTTGGTTTTTCATGCGCCATTGCATTAAAGCCAGTTCATTGCCGTTTGCTTTGGAAGAATTTAAATCGCAATTTCAAAGCATTGCTGATGAGTTTGAAATGGACTGGGCCATTAGTGATTCCCAGCAACCAAAAAAAGTCGTGCTATTGGCCAGCAAAGAAAGTCACTGCCTAGTGGACCTATTACACAGATGGCACAGCGGCGAGCTGCATTGTGATATTCCTTGTGTGATTTCTAATCATGACGATTTGCGCAGCTTGGTGGAATGGCACGGCATTCCGTTTTTCCATGTACCTATGGATAAACAAAACAAAGCGCAGCATTTTAATAAAGTGAGCCAGCTAATTGCAGAGCACAAAGCCGATAGCATTGTATTAGCCCGCTACATGCAGATTTTACCGCAGGACGTATGCGAGCTATATGAAGGGCGTATTATTAATATTCACCATAGCTTTTTACCCTCGTTTGCAGGGGCCAAACCTTATCATCAAGCGGCCGAGCGTGGGGTAAAACTGATTGGCGCCACCTGCCACTATGTCACACAAGAATTAGATGCAGGCCCTATTATTGATCAAGACGTGATACGCATTAGCCATAAAGATACCGTGGAAGACATGCAGCGATTAGGGAAAGATGTGGAAAAAATGGTATTAAGCCGCGGTGTGCGCATGCACTTAGAGGATCGTGTTTTGCCCCATGGCAATAAGACTATTATATTTTAAACAGGCAAATCGTTTTAATATTTATTTAAATGACAGACATAAAAAAACCGAATCAAATGATTCGGTTTTTTTATGTCTAATGTAGCGTCAGTTAATTAACTGCGACGCTGCTTAAGCAATGACATGCTGCGGCCAGGGTGTAGGCTCACGCTTGGCTCTGTCTCGGCCACTTGCTTGTGGCTGTGACGTAGGCGGAAGCCTTTATCAATACGGCGCACACAAAGTGTTAGGCGTACTGTTAACCAGCGGTAGTCTTGCAGTGTGCGAGTGTGCAACACAACAGAGGCTTCGTTATCAATGATTTCTTGGCAAATTGGCACAAGGGCTTGACGAATTTCACGGGTTTCACGACCGTCGATCAGTTCTTGGTCCAAAGAGAAGTCCGCAATGGATTTAGTGGCTTCAATGGCTTGTTTCTGTGCGCTGGCGCGTTTGCGTTTTTCTTCCAGTGCCGCAAGTTTGGCAGCCGCTTGGCGTTTCGCTGCGTCTTCTTTACGTTGTTTCGCTAAACGACGTTCACGAGCTTCCGCGTCTTTACGACGCTGGGCTTCTTGTTTTTTGGCTTTAGCCAGTTGTTTTGCTTTCGCGGCTTTTTCAGCTTTTAGCTGGGCTGCGCTTTTGCCAGCCTTTTTAGGTGCGGCTTTCGCAACCTTAGTGGCTTTTTTAGCGGGAGCTTTTTTCGCTACGGCTTTGCTGCTGTATAGTGAATCCAGCTTGTCCTGCGCCGCATCTAGGCCCGGTGTTAGGAAGGCTAACATCCAAGCATTGTCTAAATAAGACTGGGCTTTGCTAAACTGTTTGCTTGCGGTGGCGTTTTTGGCCAGTTTCACATACGAAGCACCTACTTTATAAGCGCGGCTGTTAATGCGTTGGTCGTATGGGGCACGGTCTTTAAACTGCCAGATCTTTTCAATGGCATTGTTGCCCGCAGGGGTGCTCAAGCGCTTGGCAGAAATGTCAGCGTCAATTTTGTTCAGTAATGAATCTAGCTCAGCATCCGCCATGACCGTAAACGGAAGGCTGATTAATAGAGATGCTAATGCCGATTTGAATAAGGATTTCATAGGCAATACTCAAGTTTTTGTTTTTATAGGCGTATTACTGGCCATTATTGCCTAGTCCTATGTGATAATGCAATGCTTGTGTGGGCCGGATTTGGTTAAATTGTGCCTATATTGTAACTTGTCTATTAAAAGGAGACTTTGATGCTGAAATGGGGATCGATTTTACTGTTTTTGCCAAGCGTGATTCTGGTGACCTTGTACACCATCGAGGTACAGGATGTGGCGCACTGCACAAAAATCAGTGGCAGCTGGGATTTTATCAAGGGTGTGTGTGATCTAGAGAAAGAACACGAATACATGACCTACATGTCTCGCCATGGCAGCTGGGTGAATTACAGCATGCTGATATCCATCGTGGGTTTGGCCATGCTGACTTGGGGCATGATCTTGCGTGGAATGGCTAGCCCAAAAGACGCTGAGTAATTAAGCGCGATAGCGCTCAATGTACTGAGGATGCGGTGGGTTAGCCGTGATAGCGGAACTCAAGGTGGCGATAATAGCGATTGAGCTTCTTTGCATGGGGCAGCTCAAAGCGCGGCACACTGCGAATAGCCTTAAGGGCGCTTTGATCCAAGCGATAGTTACCACTGGGTAAATGCACCCAAGCGTCTATTAAGTAGCCCTTAGGATTAATATCCAGACGAATCACACCCCATGTATTGGGGTTAATATCCCGTGGTTTAACCCAAGTATAGTTTATCTGTTCACTGATGCGCCTCAGCACATCATTAAACCAACGGGCCTTTTCTTCTTTTAATTGCTCTTCAGGGCTTTTGCTTAATAAACTATCGTCCAGCGCGCTGTCGTCCAGTTCCTGCATATTCTGCAAACCATTATCTTTGCTCTTTGCCTCTTTAATCTGTTGCTGCTGTTTCAAGAAATTTGATAGCAAATCCGGATTGTAGTTTTGCTTCTCTTTGATTTCTTGCGGTTTATTGGGCGTCGGCTTTGGGGACTTTTTAGCCGCTTGTTTACTGCCACTTTCAGCTAAACCATCACTGGTATTGGCTTTAGTAATGTTGTCCTGCATGTGTTTAGGGGGCGGTGGTAAAAGCGGTGCTGGTGCCTTCACCTCAGGCTTGGGTGGTGGCGTTAATTCAAACTCTAAGCTGTATTCATCCGCAGGCTCGGGGGCTTGAAACAGTGCGCTTAAATCCGCATTAAACCCCCAATACAGTAAGGCATGCAGTAGCAAGCTGGTGATAATGGTAAAGCGCAACGCAGAGTTCATGTTCAAGCACAGTAAAATTTAAGCCTAGATAAGACCGTAACTGGGAAAAAGGTTCAAGCCTTATCAAGGCAAAACAGGTTTGCTGAATGTTAACCAGTGCATCCATGATGCCATTAAGCCACGCGAATGTGCTTAAAAAGCGTCAAACCATGGCCATTAAAAACTGTGTTAGGCTCACACTATTAATGTGGATAAGTAGATACACCATGGACAAGTTTATTCGGCCCAGCTTTCAATATTGCCCCCATTGCGGAGCAAAAACCCAAGACGTAAAAATAGAAGGGCAAACCGTAAAGTCCTGCGCGGCAAAATGCGGCTTTGCCAATTTTGATAACCCCGCGCCTGTGGTGGCAGTCATAGTAGAAACGCCAGACGGCGTGGTGCTGGCCCATAATACGCAGTGGCCAAAAGGCATGTTCAGCATCATTGCCGGTTATGTGGACCCTTATGAAATCCCAGAGCAAACCGCCATACGGGAAACCCAAGAAGAGTTAGGCCTAAAAGCCTACGACATTCGGTTTGTGGGCCATTATATGTTTCATGCTAAAAACCAATTGATGATCGCCTTTGCGGTAAAAGCCCAAGGGGACATCACACTCAATCATGAACTGGATGAATACAAACTGGTGCCGGTTCATAAATTAAAACCTTGGCCTGGTGCCACTGGGGATGCGGTAAAAGATTGGCTGGCGAATAAAGGCGTGTGTTAAAAAGAAAGGAAGTACTTGTATAAACATTCAGGCTGAAAAAAGTGTCGCGTATAAATGCGCGACACTTTTATTATTACTGATTCAAACGCTTACCTAGCGTGGCTTGCACTTCGTAAGTTTTACCACCACGAATAATCCCCAGAGTAATCACATCCCCAGGCATTAAGTCGGCAATTTGCCGCATGGTCTTGGTGCCTTTACTGGCGGCTTTACCATTAAAATGGGTGACGATATCGCCTTTTTGCAAACCGGCTTTATAGGCGGGCCCACCTTTCATTACACCTGATACCACTTGGCCATTTAGGGTTTCAGGTAAGCCAAAGGTGGCTTTTAGTTCTTGGTTTAATTCTCGGGTTTCAAGCCCTAGCCAGCCGCGCACCACTTGGCCGTGCTCAAGTAAGTCGCGCACCACGGTTAACGCTTCTTTTAATGGGATAGCAAAGCCAATGCCTTGGTTGCCGCCGCTTTTACTATTATAAATAGCGGTGTTAATACCCACTAACATGCCGTAAGCATTCACTAACGCGCCGCCGGAGTTACCCACGTTAATGGCCGCGTCGGTCTGAATGAAGTTTTCATAAGTGGTAATGCCCAGCTGGTTACGCCCCGTGGCACTGACAATGCCCATAGTCACGGTTTGGCCAATGCCAAACGGGTTACCAATGGCCAGTGTCACATCCCCCACTTGTAAATCTTGCGGTGAGAACTCAATCACAGGTAAATCTTTTAATTCAATTTTCAGCAGGGCCACATCGGTTTCTTTATCCGTGCCCACAATTTTGGCATTGGTGGTGCGGCCATCTTTTAGCGCCACTAAAATTTCATCGGCCCCATCAATCACATGCAGGTTGGTTAATATCAGGCCAATTTCATTAATGATCACACCCGAGCCCAAGCTATTTTGAATGCGGCTGGTGGGCACAGGAGCTTGTTTATTAAAAAAGCGTTTGAAAAACGGCTCATTTAATAATGGATGGCTCTTTTGGCGCACGGTTTTACTGGTATAAATGTTCACAACCGCAGGGGCGGCGGCGTTTACCGCAGGGGCATAAGAGGCCACAGCAACGGCAGGGGAGTTTTGTGGCGGTATAAAATGCAAAGCTAGGCTGGCAATCACCAGACCCATTAAAATTGACCAAGAAAAGAAACCGGGTTTTTGCATCTTGTGCCTTAACCTTTAAGATAGCCATATAAAGAAGACGAAGTGTACGCAATAGAGAGTGGGATATGAAGCTTCAAGCGCTAGTGAGTTACCTGAACAGTCAGTTACAGATCGACAAATTCCGCGATTATTGCCCTAATGGTTTACAAGTTGAAGGCAAAACTGAGATTAAAAAAATCATCACAGGGGTCACCGCCTGCCAAGCCTTAATAGACGAAGCCGTGGCCAAAGACGCCGATGCCATTCTGGTTCACCATGGTTATTTTTGGAAAGGGGAGCCAGAAGCCATAGCCGGCATTAAAAAGAAGCGCATTCAAACCCTGCTAAAACACGACATCAGTTTAATCGCTTACCACCTACCACTAGATTGCCACCAAGAGTGGGGCAACAACGTGCAACTGGCCAATGTTTTAGACATTGAAATTGAAGGGCCAATCGATCCTAACGATGTTAGAACCCCGGGCAACATTGGCCGTTTAAAAACCCCAATGCTGGCGGGGGATTTTGCCAAACACATTTCACAAAAATTAAATCGCGCCCCGCAACATGTGGGCAACCCGCAAGACACCATTGAAACCGTGGCGTGGTGCACAGGCGGCGCAGAAGGTTATATGCAATACGCCATTAACCAAGGCATTGATGCCTACATCACAGGTGAAATTAATGAGCCTGCGTTTCATAACGCGCAAGAAACCGGTTGTCACTTTTTTGCAGCGGGTCATCATGCCACTGAGCGTTATGGCGCCAAAACATTGGGTGAGCATTTAGCCGCGGAATTTGGGCTAGATGTGGAATTTGTGGATATTAATAATCCAGTGTGATGGTTAGTTTTGTAGGGGTGGGTTGCACGGGGCCTTTTCTTTTTGCGTAAATCTGGTTTTAATCTTTTAGGTTAAAGCCAGATTGCTTTCTTTTTCTGAGGGGGACCTCAGAAGTCAATTTTTGTTCCCTACAAAATCGACACTTCCGCCATCCATGGCGGTCGTCCTCTTGTCTCATACCCAAAGCATCGCTGCGCTCAGGGGCACGCTGTCAAACTCGCTATTCTCTCGTATATTTCCCGAACTCTTTTATTGGCGCTCGTTTGCAAATCGACGAAAGGTGATCGATGCAGTTATATTGCCTACTGTTATCGCAGCGCATCAGGGTTGCAGAGAAGTTTTGATACAGTGCGAGACTTTTAATTTAAGATTTTATCTTTTTATAATTTTTCATCACCACACCGTTCTCGCAAGACCCATGGTACTCAAGCCAGTGCAGGGTGTTGCCTGCCAAAACAAGGCTGCCAGATACAATCAATGAACTAGCGGGAATGAATACGCCTTTCAAAAATAAGCAGGTTCGTATGTCGTTATTTCCACAACTAGCTTTATCCAGTTTTTTGGCAGCTAGGCTAAGGCTTTTTGTACGAGTTTTGCAATCTTCAAAATACGCTTGATCTTCGGCAAGCTCAGGCACAAATGCGCAGCCTGAAATGAGTGTGGTGGTTAAGAATAAAATGGATAGTTGTTTTAGGGGCATGATTTTTTCGTTTTGACGCCAAGCTATGCGGCGCAATTTACTGCGTCCATAGCTTGAGCGCCTTGTTAAATTAATTTTTGTTAAAGTATTCATTTAGGATATTTGAATCATCTAAACATGAATGCTCTCTTTTTTTAACATTAAAGCTTTGGTAGTTATTTTTATGTCCATCTATATAAAGGTGGCATGTCGAACCACCATTGCGCCCAATACTTATAGACCAGAATCGCTCAATATCTTTTGCTGGTATTGTTACTGTGTTGCCGTTCTTTTGTTCTATTGTCACGCCAGCTCTTTCGTAGGAAATACTGCCAAATTTATTATTAAGTGTGCTGTATTCCCAACGTAAAAGAATAGAGGCTGACATTATCACTAAAAATAACTTAAATAATGACTTTCTATGCTTCAAGTAACTATAAATTAGTGAAAGAGGGATTACCCAGAGATATAAGCGCAGAAGTCCTATTCCTGCAGGAAATACATTTTCCGAAAAGCTATATGAGTATTCAATCATTGTAATAATTTAACGCCTGCCAGTAAGGGCTAGTTTACGAGTCCAGCCAGCTTGCTGGCGAATTGGCTGGCTTTGTTATTCATTTTCCAGGGCCTGGCTGGGTAGTGCAAGTCTGTGATAATAAATTATCGCCATATTTTGCATAACCATAAATAAAACAAAGCAGAAGTGCAGACCCGAATATCACGTAATGGATCCAAGTCACATTGTCTAATTGAGGAAGGATAAAACTACTTGGAATAAATACTGCCCCAACAAAACCGACAAACTTATTCGTTTTTTTGTCTTCATATACTGTTTCAGTTGAGACTAAGTCATCTGTAATATTTTTATTGCAATGAGGGCATAGAAAGCCTGTTTTATATCCCTCTTTATATCCGTCAATTGCATCCGATGCCGGAAATATATTTGTGCAATAGCAACACTGATACTTCATTAAATTAACACTCCATGTGAATAACGCTCGCAAGCACAGGCGAGCGAAGAATGAGTGAGTCCAGCACAGCTTGCTGTGCAGTTGTGCCTTGCTTTGTTATCTTTGTTCTTCATATGATGGAAATTCCAATTCTTCATATAATCTTTGGAGGCACTCATTTATTTTTTTGCGTGCATTTTCATACATAGGAATTACACTTTCGACATGGTCACTATCAATATTATTCACATCAAAATTCTTCTCGAAGCTGCACATCATTGAGCAATCAACATTAAGATCAAAAAGAATATCCTTGGATTTCTTTGATAAAAAGATAAAGTCCATCTGCGTAATTTTACTTAAGTGAGATAGGTGCCTTAGAGTTGCCCTATCTATGTCTTCAGAAAGCGAACATAAGCTTGGATGAAACTCTCCTTCATACCCCGTTGAACCAAGAACTGCCTCGCAATACTTACCAAAATCAACAAGCCTTTTTTGTAGCTCTTTGAAAACACGTATTTTTTCATCTAATAAAATATCATGCTTTCTTGACAGCCTACTTAAGTCAAATTTAAGCCTTTCAATTTCAGCGATATAACTTGATTTAACATCTTCGACCTTTCTAGTAATTTCTTCAATATCTTCTCTAGTTGCTAGATTCTTTCCTTTTTCTGAAGAATACGAAAAAAAGTATTTTTTAAATACAAAAATACAGCCTATCCCAAGGATTGAAACGACCTGAAGCCCTATTAGTATAAAGTCCACGATATTTACTCAATTATATAAAAAAGATAACGATTTTAATCGTAGGCGTGCGCATTTACACATTTTATGTGAATGATGGTTTCTGTTGTAAGTGGCTGAAAAGGAAGGGTAAATCATGAAACTCCATTTCAATGACACCAGAAAAACGCGCATGCTCGTTTTGTAAAATAACGGGGTCTCGTTATTTTTTATTGGTTTTAATTAAGTGATTGATTTTGCATGATTTTTTCAAGGGCCGCTAGATAAAAGCGAGCCAAATTAACCACATTGTTTTGAAATAGGCGGCATTGACAGTCGTTATTGAAAAATAAGCTGTATATCCATGGCTCTTCCCC
>Ga0115005_10000625_pt1 | contig 27545 bp, 31 predicted proteins | sample ArcOceMetagenome_FD_87163 | JGI IMG/M metagenome (GOLD analysis project Ga0115005, IMG submission 87163) | Marine eukaryotic phytoplankton communities from Arctic Ocean - Arctic Ocean - Greenland ARC118M Metagenome | ecosystem: Environmental > Aquatic > Marine > Oceanic | place: Arctic Ocean...
CTATGTTAATAGCTTAGGATGGTTTAAAGATACAAATGAAGCGTTTGAAAAAGCGTGGGAATTACAAGATACATTATCGGTTAAAAACGCACTTTTACTTGTAAAGATGGGAAAATATTCAACTGTTGATGAAGCATTTCCAGAAGCTCTCGATATGGCAAAAGAAGAAGAAGGCAATTACGTTTTAGCAAAAAAGAACTCAAGGCTTGCTGCTTGGGAAGGAATTTGTAATGGTTGGTCAACTGCTGCTGGGAACGTACCAAGACCAAGAAACACTGTTAGCTTTAATTTAGACTCAGGAAAAAAATTAAATTTTTATCCAGAAGATATCAAAGGTCTTGTTTCAATGTTTTGGGTAAACTCATTAATACAAAATAATTTTGTTAAAGATACATCTGATCCACGTGGAGAAAAATTCTTTGGAGGAACTATTTCTGCAGGAAAAAGATGTAATTTACAAAGTGTAAGGAGAGATATCTGGGGAAGAAAATACGATCAAGAGGCTGATCCATTCAATGGTGATCATTCTGCAAGATGCTCAGGTGTACACCCAGCTAAATGGCACTTAGGACTTGTTGACATTATTGGTCGTCAAGGAAGAAGTTTTATCGTTGAGAGAAAAGTTGGACCAGCAGTCGATAATCATCCAATGTATAAATATGAAATGGAATATTTTAATCCAAATTCTGGTCGATCAAAAGAAAAGTTAGAAGATAATATTGAAGAAATTAATGAAGATGATCAATTTAGACAATTTAGACATAAAAAAGCTAAATACATTGTTGGTGTTGAAACAACGATGACTTATATGGATTATATGATGCCATCAAGAAAGGGCACTAACTCAGAAAAAGATGATTCTGAAGTTGATAAAAGAATGTACTACGACTTAGAGCTAGATAGAAACTATAATATTGTTGGTGGTCAATGGAGAGCTGTAAAAGTGGGAATGCCTCCTGAATCGTCTAGTTCTCAAAGAGCTAGGCTAAACCATAACCAGCCAGACTTCTTTTGGAATGTAACAAAAGATTGGAATGATACTAATAAAACGACTCTTTTTGCAGAAGAGAGTATCCCTGAAAAATGGAATGATAAATCAAAACTTCCACCGAAATCATGGTTAAAGTATGCTGTAGGTGATGCAAGTGCTGGAATTAAAGGTTCTCATGAGTTCAATTATGTAGAAAGTTGGGCATGGGGTAATGGAAGAAAGTGTGATGTTGTGAATAAAGGTACTGGAAAAATATCTCAATTTCCATGCGATATGGAGACAAACAAGCCACAGCCACTTTTAAATGTTGTAAATGCTCTTGTAAAACTTGCAAAATAAGAAACTATAAATGAGTAAAAAAAAGGCTTCCAACTTTGGAAGCCTTTTTTTTGTAGTTTTTACACCTTAAGTCTGAATTAAGAGTAATTCTATGATTTTTAGCTATAGTCCAATCAAATCTACGAATAGGACCTGCCATGATTACAAAAATAAATTGGACACAATATAGCGCATTTACAATCTATCTTTTGCTATTATCAGGATCAACTTTTTCCGCTGATTACCCAACTATTTATCCATTTGTTCCTTATGAAGTTGAAAAAATATATAGTACTGTCGAAAACATTTCAGAAGACAAAGATTTTATTAAAAACTTTGATCAAATCAACAAACTAGGATTAAAAAAAGCCAAGACAAATGTTAAACCATGGACAAGTACCTATTGGCCTTTAAATAAGGGACTTATTGCAGATCCTTATGAGAGTACATTTTTAGGATATTACGTTGAAAGAGGGACTATTTCTTGGACAAATAATTATAATATTTATTTGAATAGGAAAAAATTTATTTTAGATCATATAAATGATCTAAATGAGAATCAATTAGCGACTCTTGCTCCATCCGAAAAATATGATCTTCTTCTTGGTGATAGAACTTTTGATCTAACTGCTAGGCTTTGGGATTATATGCAAAAGTGGGGAAATGACAAAGAGCATGGCTTTCTATCGAATGTGTTTCTGATTGGAAAGGATGCTTTAGCTATGGCAGAAGAAATGGTTCACAATGGATGGTTTGAATCAATAGATGATGCCTTTCAAAATGCTTATCAATTAAGAGGAAGTCTTGCTGTTGACTATGCTTTAGAACTTGTAAAATCTGGAAAATTTCAAAACATTGAAGATGCAATGCCAGAAGCAATTGAGCTGGCGATAGACAATTCAAATAATTTTGTTCTTGAAAAAAAGAATAGTCTCATTGCATTTTGGGAAGGTATTTGTCATGGCTGGGCAACAGCTGCAGGAATTTATCCAAGACCTAGAAAAACAGTGGAGTTTGAATTACCAGATGGAAGAAAATTAAAATTTTATCCAACAGATATAAAAGCCCTTATCTCTTTATTATGGGCAAATTCATTAATTCAAGACAATAAAAATATTGATAAGACTACTGGTGAAAATATAGGTGGTGGAGTTATATCTGCAGGTCTTAGATGTAACCTCGATAGTAGAAAAAAAGATGAATGGGGACGCTATTATGATCATAGAGCTGATCCTTTTAATAATGACCACTCCCCTCGTTGTGTTGGTGTTCATCCCGCAATTTGGCACTTAGGACTTGTGAATATCATAGGGAATCAAGGTAGAAGCTTTATTGTTGAAAGAAAAGTTGATGCTGAAGTAGATAATCATCCAATGTACAAATATGAAATGAACTACTTTAATCCAATCACTGGGAAAAAGAATAATAATGCCCAGAAAAATATTGTTCCAATTGGAGATTCTGATGATTTTAAAGATTTCAGGTCAAGAGATGCTAAATATATCGTTGGGGTTAACTTAAAGATGACCTATATCGATTGGGATCGACCTAAAAGATATTTAACTGATAATGAGTATATGGATGAAGATGTGACTAAAACAATGATGTATGACTTAGAGCTAAATGATCAACTCGATATTGTTGGTGGACAGTGGAGAGCAAGAAAGACCAAAAGAACTTCTCCTAATGATAGAAATTTAAACCATAACCAACCTGACTTTTTTTGGGTTATTACAAAAGAATGGAAATCATTCTTTAAAGAAATCCCTGACCTGGAAAAATGGACTGACTTATCCAAAGCTCCCCCAAAATCATGGCTGGCCCATGCAATTGATAATCATAAATTTATTTACAATAAAAAATTCTCATACGGTAATGGTCAAAAATGCAGAATGATTAACTCAACAACTAATGAATTGATTGAGGTCAGCTGTGAGTATGAAGAACCAAGGCCTCAGCCTCTTATCAATGTGATTAATACACTAGTAAAACTCTCCGAGAAGTAAAAATAGATTTTATTTCAATTTCCTCTTAACCACTTTATACTATGATAAATTAGTTAGGAGTTAAAATGGTAACAAATCTATTTATCGGTTCTCACCCTGATGATATTGAAATTGGCTGTGGTGGAACTGTTGCAAAGTTAATTTCAGAGGGACAGCATTGTGTTTTTGTAATAGCAACAAATGGTGATCAAGGAAGTAACAAAGTCTCCAAAGACGAGCTCTCCAAAATTAGAAAAAGTGAAGCTATTGATGCTGCAAAAACATTAGGTGTTTTCGATATTGAATTTTTAGATTTAAGTGATGGTTTATGCCACTTTGAATTCAAAGATAAAATTAAATTAATTCAAATTATAAGAAAGTATAAGCCTTTTACAGTTTTCACTCATTCAAGATCTGATCAACATCCAGACCATAAAATTATTCATCGCCTATCCCTAGACTCAATAAAGTCAGCTTCAGGTCCTTGGTTTAAAGAAGCTGATGGTGAACCACATCTCGTTGAAAATATCCTAGGCTATGAAGTTTGGAATCCAATTAACGAGTACCAGACTGCTGTTGATATAACTCCCTATATTGATAAAAAATTGGATGCACTTGATAAGCACCAATCACAAGTCCAAGACTACCCTTACTCTAATGCTGTAAAAGGACTCTCTATGTACCGAGGAGCAATGGTAAATGGCAAAGGACTAGCTGAAGTATTTGAAGTATTACGTTTGAAATCTTACTAGTCATGGAATATACTCATACAAATGATTAAAGGTCTCTATAATATATTTTGGAAATTTAAAGAAGAATGTCAGGAAAAGCATATTGTTGCCCTTGCTGCTAGTTCTAGTTTCTTTTTTTTACTGTGCCTAATTCCTATAACTCTTTTGATTTTAAGTGCCACAACTTTTATCCTAGAAACAGTTACGCCAAAAAATACGCTCTCAATTCTAAATTACTTAGCAACCATTGTTCCTGATGATATTATGCCTACGTTCCAAATGCTATTTAAGCACTCAAGAAATGTACTCAGTCATAATCAGAAAATGAAATCTATTCACTATGTAATTTTAGCATTTTCATCATTAGGTTTTTTTGGATCAATCTGGAAAGCAGAGAAATCATCACGAATAAAACAAATCATGGAACAATATTTAGAACCTTTAAAAGTTTTATTATCATAGCATTCTCATTTGCTTTTATTTTACTCATTGTCTCTGCACCTCTCATTTACAAAAGTGCAAATTTTCTTAAAAATTTCAAGTTTTTGAATGGTATAAAACTCAAATCAGCGGCCATAGACTCTATTTCGCATTATGAAATTTTAGGTATAAACTCTCTAAGTGCTATTGCAATGTTTTTATTTTTTATTATATTTTTTCGTTTTTTATTATTTAGTGATTCAAAAATAAAAACAGCAATCTTAGGAAGTGCTTTTTTTACACTTTCTATGATGTCAACGAAATTACTATTTTTTAATTATGTTCTTCTTGTTAAAGAAAACCTTATTCAAAACTACGGATCTCTTTACTCATTTATGATCTTTGCGATATGGATTTTTACAGTTATTTTACTTTTCTATATGAGTATTACTTTTACCTATATACTTAGTCGAAAAGAAATAGAAGTCCCTGAAGACCCCCTAGACTTTTTTAGTTAAGTATAGTTTTTGCTTATTGAATTTATAAATTATAACTATTTGTCATTTAGCGAGAAAATACATATCGTAAAAAAAAAAGGATAATAAATGAAATTTATAGATCAAAAAATCGAAAACTATGCCATTGAAAAAAGCAATACTCCCTCATCAATATGTGATGAGCTTCAAGAATATACCCTTAACAATGTAGACATGTCACAAATGCTTATTGGAAAACTTGAAGCTTCAGTTCTTGGTTTTCTTATTAAATCTCATCATGTTAAAAATATCGTTGAATTCGGAACATTCACTGGATATAGCGCTCTTGCGATGGCCGAAAATCTTTCTGAAGAAGGAAAAATCGTAACTCTAGATATTAATGAAGAAAATGGAAAGATTGCAAAGTCATTTTGGAATAAATCGCCACACGGAAAAAAGATAACTCAAATCATTGGTCCTGCGATTGAATCTTTCAAAAAAATTGATTTTGAAATTGATATGGTTTTTATTGATGCTGATAAAACAAATTATATAAATTATCTAAATCTATGCCTTCCTAAATTATCTAAAAATGGAATGATCATCATTGATAATGTTCTTTGGAGTGGTTCTGTTTTAAAGCCCGCAGAAACTGAATCAACAAAAGCGATTCAAGAAGTAAATGATTTCATTAAAAATAATCCAAATCTTTACGGAACACTTTTACCGATAAGAGATGGGATGTTTTTAGTGACTAAAAATCACGGGCCATAAGAGTTTTACGTCCATCTTTCTTTGCATTCTCAACTGCTTTATCACAGATAGATCGAATAATATTTGAGAGTTCAGGCATAACATCAGCAGATGTATTTAGATCAGATGAATCTTTCACATAGGCTTTTAATTTTGAGACGACGACTAAAATATCCTCAGAGCTAAACTCACCTTTACTCTCAGATTGTGAGACTTCTTTAATGAGCCTAACTTTGGGTTCATTTTGCTCTAACCTCTCCCACTCTGCTTTTGTAGGGCTTATATACTCATCTGCTCCCGCTGATTTATGACTCATAATTGAGCGGTGAACATCCCAGCATTCAACAGAACAGAATTGAGCTGGAGCACGCTTTTTATCACATGAAGTGACTGAACATTTATAATACTTTGTACTAAAATTAATTTCTTTTTTACAAACAATACATTTACGCCAAAAACTCTGAGTCATGAGTCATCCTTTTTTTAAATATATTTTATTAGATAATTTGAAAATTTACTAGGCAGCTTTTTTGCGTCTCTCAGGAATCATCAGTGCAACTAATTGATTGAGTGGTATTGGTTTACTGTATAAATACCCTTGCATATAATGACATCCAAAGTCTCTCAATGAATCCCATTCTTCTTGAGTCTCAACACCCTCAGCAATAACCGTTAGCTTTAAAGATTTGGATAAATTAATTAAAAACTTTACGATATTTCTAGACTTTGCATCTGAATTAATTTTTTCAACAAATGACTTATCAATCTTTAAACTATTTACTTCTAAATTTGCAAGATAACTTAAACTCGAAAAGCCTGTTCCAAAATCATCTAGAGCAACACTGAAGCCATAACTTCTAGCTTTTTTAATCCATTGAAAAACAATATTTCCACCAATCAAAACTCTCTCTGTTATTTCTAATTTTATCTCTTTTGGATTTAGTTGATTTTTTTGAACATTTTTCATAAGAACATCGAAAAGATGTGGATCATTAAATTGTTTTGCAGCTATATTAATACTCATAAAGAGATTTTCAGATTCTTTTCCAGAAGCTTTTAACTCCGATTTAAGTCGAGAGAAGTCTCTTGTTACTTTTCTTATTACCCATTGTCCAAGAGGAATAATAAGAGATGTCTCTTCTGCAATTCCCATAAAGATATCAGGACGAACCATTCCACGCTCTGGATTATTCCAGCGCATAAGGGCCTCAAATCCAACAATTTTCTTCGTTTTAAAATCTAATATTGGCTGATAAAAAGTATCGAACTCATCATTATCAAGAGCAGCCCTCATACTCTTTTCTAATTTGATTTTTTCTATAACTTCTGCTTTCTTTTTAAAGTCGTTTAGATTAATTATCTGTGAATGAGTGGCATCTTTTTCTTTTTGAGTCATCACTCCCAGTGATCCTCGAAGTCTATCCAAAAGAATTGTAATAAGAAATCTGACGACAGGGTCCGCCTCATCGACTCTCTCATTTAACTGGTCTCTAGAGACTTCTAAGAGTTCACAGTTTGAGACAGCAACAGCTGTTGCTGATCGGTCAGATCTATCAATAATGGCCATTTCACCAAATATATCCCCTTCCCCTAACAGAGCAAGTGGAGTGATCCCATCACCTTCATTATTAACGTAAATTTCAACCTGTCCTGACTCTAGTAGATATGCGCAATTACCCTCCTCACCTTGAGTGAAGATTTTCTCGCCTTTTTTAAATAACTTTAAAGAACTACTTTTGCCCAACATTTTCTCCTTACGGAGGATTATCGGAAGAAATATTAAGAAAATTAAATATTATTTAAGAATACTCACTTTTTTAGTCAAGATCATTAGTAAGTACTTGATATATTGATTTAGCAGTTAAAGTTTTTCTCACCATCTTCGTCAAGAATATATCTTTTTTTGCGCTCTTCTCTCTTCTCACTTTCAGTTTTGACTTTAGCACCAGGTTTAGAGAACGATTTCGATTCAACAGGTGCCTCTTTAGAAAAATCTTTTGTAGGGCCATAAAATCGTCTGTATCTTTTTGATCTCGCAGAGTCACTTTGATTTGTTAATCTAAATTGATCTAGGATTTGATTTTTATCAGCACAATTTGTACAGATCCACTCAGCATCTATCCTCGGATTTCTATGCTTAAATCTCTCAACATCAGGCTGAGTTGTTTCGCATACTTCACAAAAATTTCTATGCTCTTGGTGTTTTTCTATTTTAGTTTTTTCTTTTTTTAATTTTTTCTGTCTTTCATTTTCAATTTTAGAAGAATGAAGACCAGCTTTTAACAATGCATCCTTAAGAGACATAATTATTTCCTTTTTAGTGTAAAACTCAACTCTATACTATGATTAAATCCTATTTTTTTCAACTGAAACTCGCTTTTAAATTAAATATTTTTCATTTACGACAGGACTCATAGAGAAAATCTATGAAGGAATCAATTTTTACAATTATTTTTTTATCGGAATAGGTCGTAATATGACTACAAGAAACAAACAAGGAGAAATAAATGCAAGAATTACAGTCAGATGATTTAAAAACTTTTCTAGAGAATAACCAAAAAGCAATTGTACTCTACGGTGCAGCGTGGTGTGGTGTTTGCCGAGTAATTAAGCCGAAATTTGTAGGCCTTGCAAACGAGAGAACGGATATCGCTTTCATCTACGTTGATGCTGAGAAATACCCAGGAGCTAGACAATTTGCAGAAGTAACAAATCTTCCTACATTTGCTGGATTTGTAGATGGTAAACTAGTTCTACAAAAAATGGGAAGTAAAGAAGAAGCAATTATGGAGGTTGTAAATGAAGTTACCGGTAATTAAATCTGTGACAGAGTTCATCGAAGCAAACGATGAGGATTACGTAATTGAAGCTCTAGAAGTTCTAGAGCATCTATCTCAGGCCAAGGGTCTTAAGGATGAAGAAATAGAGGTCATTGCAGAGCTTATTTCAAATATGTATGGAGCAATTGAAGTAAATAAAGAAGTTAAGTCAGGCAAAAGTAAAAAAGATGCTTTAAATAGTTTTATGCAAAGAGTTTTAGGGTCTATAGATAAATAGACCCTTATCTCATTAGTTTCTAATGATAATTGATAGAGCTTTTACAAGTTTTTCATTAAATGGAGAAGCCCATCCTTCAGTCAGTGACTTCTTACTTATGAACGAGAAGTCTGACCTGAAAAAGCATAAAGAATATTCAATTCCATTATCATCTCTATCGGAAATAATCTCTATTGCTCCGGCCATCTCACAACTATCTATATTTTGGATTTTTGTTGATTGAAAAGCGTTCATGGCCTTAGTTTCTTCATGATCAAAGAAGTATTTCATTTGAGTAATAGATCCAATTAAAGATTCATTATACTTACAAAATCCAATATTATTATCAATTGGCCCAGAGATATCTAGAGACCAAAAATATCCTGTCGTGATATTACATACTCTTATCTGAGGATTGGTTGCGAACGCAGAAACACTTATTAAAACTAAAAAACTTATTAAAATACTTTTCATCATACCCTCTCTTTTTTTCAGAATATATAGAAATTGATGTTTATAGTCAAAGTAAATGAAATTTATTTATTCACTTACTCCTTAAAGTTTATACAAACCCTTATTATTAGGATATATTGGTCAAATGGAAGAATCAAAAGAAGTATATATTAGTCAAAACGTTGCCATTCTAGTGGATGGTAATAATATCGAGAGAAGCATTAGTGGAGTATATGGTGAGTCAGGGGGAATGCTTAACTTTGACACAATCATTCCAAAGCTTCTGGGTTCAAGAGCACTAAATAGATTAATCTATTTTAGAGAAGGTAAAAATATATCTTCAAAACTCGCAGAAAGACTTCACCAAAATTATCATGGCTCAGTTCATCCTTGCCATAAATCAGCTGATATCCCACTAACAATTAAGGCCACACAACTTGCAAATAAAGTAGATTGCCTGATTATTTTATCTGGTGATTCTGATTATATTGACCTTGTAAAACATTTAAAAAATGAAGGTGTGAGAGTTGAGATTTGCGCCGTAGATGAAACAACTGCTGCTGCATTAAAAGAGGAAGCTGAGTTTTTCCATCCTATTTTAAAAACCGACGTTTTTGTCTTTAACTCTCCTAAGCAAAAAAATAAGCGTAACCCTACATATAGAAAAGCCAAGCCTGCAAAGAAAGAAGAAAGTTAGTTTTAGGTTAAAAGAATTGAATTCCATCAATTTTCATTAATCCACTTTCATCAAGAAAATAGATAATTCCCATCTTATTTTGTTTTTGCTGAGAGTATGAAAAACATCTGACTATCTTATATTTATTATCTGAAGCTAAAGGATATAAACTTAATTTACTCGAAAGACAGGTTTCAAGATCCTTATTAATTTCAACTGAATTCAGCCACAAAACTATTTTTTGTTTAAGCCTTTTATCTAGATTATTTGATGAAATACGATCAACGCATTCAAGTTTTTTTTCAGACTCTTTACAGCCAATAAAATCACTAAAGGTTATTGATGCCTCTTCAAGCGGAGATAACGACTTTGGTTCTCTTGCGTAGCAACTAAAACTAAGTAGTATAAGCACTAAAGTTATAATTAAATTTTTCATATAAACCTTTATTCCTTAGTTGCATTTGTCGTACTACTTGAGCTTGGCAAACGAGTTTTAAACGAGTGATCTGGATATTGATAACTGGCAAAAGAATGCTGCAAATTCGGTCTTTCAATTACTGGCGTACTACAATTTAATTCAGAAGACATCGTTGTCACTTTATGACATTGAGGACTGACAAAGTAATTTGAACAATTTAAATGAGATAATTTTTCACAAACATCATTTTCCACAGGACAATAATTATTCAATTTTAAGTCTTTATTTTCTTCTAAACTATAGACTTGATTATAGATTTCTTTAAGATTTTTATTTAACGTTACGCCCTTATCATTCATATCGTTACCTCTTTCTATATTTTTTGTAAACGATATCTTCCCCCCAGCTCTTTTGATGCGTTTCTTAAAATTTTTGGGAGACATTTTTATATTAAACTCACTCATTTTTTGTTTGGAAAATGGAGCTTCAAAAGAAAAAAATAATGAACAATTAATTCCTTCATCAAAAGATTCATTGACATAATCAGCCCAGTTTAAAGGATTATTTAAGAAGTACTTACCTGTTTTCTCATCACACTTTATATGAGGATTATTTCCATCCAAAATATTTTGATAAAATCTCATCCCATAAAAGTTCGCACTAAGATCACCGTAACTTTTTACTCCAGAAGCAGAGAGACCATAAGGACCAAATTCTTCTTCTAATTTATCACTAAATATCATTGGTTCATCAATTGATTTATTCAAACTCATTTGAAATCTCTGAAAAAGATCAAATCCTTGATCCACGAAGTGTCCAAGTTTATCTGTCCCAATAATAACTCCCGCAAGATTAAATGAAGGGTCTGGATCATAGAGTAAAGCTGAATAAATATCAGTATCAATTGATGGTATATTTAATTTAGATTTCTTAGTATCAGCAGCCCAATTCTCCAATGCTCCGGAAATAAACCCACCACCTAGTGTGTTTTTCACAGTAGATAAAATTCGAGGAAAAGGGGCTCCTACATCTTGTGTACAGTTATTATTTTTATTAAAAGAATCAATCGCGTATTGAATGCTATCATTTGACTTATTATTGAGTCGATATAAATTTTCTTTTATTATGTCTTCAGACTGTTTTTTAGCTCGGCTCTTGTTGAAAAATTATCAGTTTCCCAGGAAAAGCTAGAGATAGATATAGTAAGAAAGACAAAGGCAAACGCCATCTTGCAAAACAACATATTATCTATATCGAGATTTAGCTCAGAATCTTAATTAAAATAACACAGAAAGTTCTTTAGGAAAAAATCTCCATAAAAAATACTTTTTAATATTTAACTAGAAAATATCAACTGCATCTTTGCATTTGTCAGGATCTGAAGGATTTAGCACTGGCATCACAGGCATTTTTTCATCCCTGCAAATTCCAAAAACTTCATCTTGTAAAAAATGACAATACTTTCCAAGTTCAACCGTTAAGCAACGAATTGCACAAGTCTTATTTCCAAGCTGATCAAATCCAGTATTAACAATAAAGCACTTATTTGCAGGTGCTGTTGAAGCTAGTTTCTGGCAATCACCCTGTGTGTAACAATAGTCATTTGCGTAGAGATTCAAGCTTAATAAACTGATCATAATGATTAAGATTTTCATATTTCTATCCTTCTTAAATTTAATAATAAATATAGTAAAATCAAAGGAAGTCTCAGTCTAGTATGAAAACCTCAATATTCCTTACAGTTGCAAGTACAACTCCCTTAAAAAAGGCAGATTTAACATTTGTTAAATTTAATTTGCAATTAAGATTAAAAAACTGCTACAATTTAGATGAGGGACAAATTATGGCAAAATCAATTAAATACTATTTAAAAAACTTATCTTGGATTAACTCCTTATTTCTATTACTAACTCCACCAGCATCAATCACACTAACAGTCCTGTGGATTTATTTTGATGGATTTGATTGGAGACTTCTTCTTCTTGGAATTTTCTTCTATATACTATCTGGTATTTCTATCACTGCGGGCTACCATCGATTATTTGCTCATAAGGCCTATGACGCTCACCCTATTGTAAAAATATTTTTTCTAGTCTTTGGGGCAGCTGCCTTTCAAAACTCAGTCTTAAAATGGGCATCTGATCATAGAATACATCATAGTGAAGTCGATACAGAGTCAGATCCCTACAATATTAATGAAGGCTTTTTTTACGCTCATATGGGATGGATATTATTAAAAGAAGGAAATCATTTTAATGATAAATATGTAAAGGATTTAAGCCGAGATAAATGGGTTTTATTTCAACATAATCACTATTTTAAAATAGCAGGTTTTTTTGGAATCCTTCTTCCAACACTAATAGGCTGGCTATGTTTCGACACTATTTTAGGTGGGCTTGCAATTGGTGCCCTATTAAAAATAGTGATTCTTCATCATAGTACATTTTTTATTAATTCTTTATGTCACTATATAGGAACGACTCCTTATACGGACTCAAATACAGCAAAAGATAGTTGGTTTATGGCCCTACTAACATTTGGAGAGGGTTATCATAATTTTCATCACTACTTCCAAGCAGACTTTAGAAATGGAATTAAATGGTTTCACTTTGATCCAACAAAATGGCTCATACAATTTCTTGCGAAAATAAAGCTCGCATATAAATTAAAGAAAACTCCGGATTTTAAAATTATGTCGGCTAAACTCAATATGAAGCTTTTACAAATTAAAAAAGGTGCAAAAGATATTGATGATATGGCCATATTAGAGATTGAAAAAATGAAAGAAAAAGCGATTGAATCTCTAAGACATCTTGAAGAACTAAATAGAAAATATCAAACTGCGAAAGACAAACTACCATCATTTTCGGTGCTTGAAATCAAAGAGAAAATGGCCCTAGCAAAAGTTGAGATTAATTATAATTTAAAGAAATTTGAGTATTTAATCCAGAGCTATAATAGCTATAGAGTTGCTTAGAATGTAATAAATACAAGGTCATTGCTCCTCTTGACGCAATATGTTAAATATTTTCCATAAATATTAAATGGAGAATAAAACATGAAATCACTAGTCTTAATATTCGCATTAACTGCAACAATTAGCTCTTTTGCAGAATCTGAACATAACCAAAAATATTTAAGTTACCTTGTCAGTGAAGAACTCTACTATCCTGGTACAGATATTCATTTTTCAATAAGCTCTGACGCTAACGGCGTATGTAAGTTATTAGGCTATAGCGCTGGAGTCGCTGGATCAGGACAATATGACGAGGCTTACACACAGAAAAATGTTATCCAAGTAAATGCAAGCGGTGAAATCGTCTCAGGAGCTTCAACATACCTAATGGACAAAATCATTTGTCTTGGTGGATCTGAAGATACTGCAGTTCAGGCAAAAAAAATTGTTAGACTTGAACACCCAGTTCATCAAAACTCGGGTTTTCCAATAAGTTATGACTCAAATTATGATGGTGTTTGTAAGCAGTTTGGCCATTATTCATCTGTAAGAGATAGCCCAGCTTATGGTGATAAAGTCTTATCACTTCAAATCAACTCAGATGGTAATTTATATGCTCAGCAGAAAAATTATACGATTGCTAATTTGTTTTGTATAAGTGATTACTCTGATTTGGATTAAAATAAAACACTTTTACGCCTGTCTATTAATAGTATAGACAGGTCTAGATCCTTAATACTCTCATTAATTTAAATATATTGTACGGATGTATATTGTACGGATGTCTAAAAATTAGTCACTTTTTTCTTATATCATCTAGTTTTTGATAATGAAACATGGCATCTTTATTGCGTAATCTCCTTTATACATATTAAACTAAATCGAGCAAATTTCGATTTTAAAGGAGAGATTAAAATGAAGTTTAAAACATTATTACTAGTTCCCATGGTTCTAACTCTATTTTCTTGTCAAGAAGTAGAGAAATCTCAAACAAAAAAATCATCAAATCTAATTGAAAAAAATGTTTCTACAAAAAAATCATTACTAGAAACAGATAAAGAGTTTTCGCAAAGACTAGCGCGAGTAGGAGAAATACTCATTAATAATCCAGTTGGATTTGCCCATGCAGATGAATTGTTCAAACAAGCGCTTGTATTAGATCCACAAAATAATAAAGCACTATTATATAGTTCTCTCACAGAAATAGTGATGACACTAAAAGGAACTATAAAAAGAGGAGAAGGACTTTTCGACAAAAAAGAAGATTATGACAATATTGTAAATCATGTGACTAAAGAAATGAAATACCCTGAATTCATAGATTTCGTTATAGGTACAAAAAATGAACAATCTTTTAAAAACTATCAAGATATAAAGAGATTTTTTCAAAATGATGTCGTCAATGCATTTGAAAATGCTCAAACAAAACTGAATAAGATCGATGGAAATGTTGAAATGATTCTGACTCAACTAAAATCAAAAAATACTGAAATAGAGTATAACTGTGTTGAAGAATCAGTAGAAGGTGAAACATTTACAAACTGTGAATTAAAAGAAGAAATGGATGAGTTAATTGCACTACCTGCAAAAACAGCTACTATTGATGAGAAAGATATTAAGATACTTGCAGGAGGGTTAAAGGCCTATGCAGTTGCTCTCAAAGTGATTACAGCCTATGGAATCGAGGGGCAATTAGAAATTACAAAAGCAATAAATGCAAAAAGTGAAGAACTTGGAAGAGCTCTCACAGAGAAAGAAGTTCACTTAATTGCGAAACAATATTCAAATTACCTAGTTCTGGAGAAGGATCATAGATTAAGTGAAGTTATAAGAGATTCAGAAAGTGTTGTTATCAATGCAATGGACTTAGAATCTTTAAATAATCAATTTTGTGATAATGATTTAAGAGAGCATAACCTCATTAAAGTGATCTGTTTTGATGATAATGCAAGAGAGGAATTAGAAAAAGTTCTTGCACAATTAGCAGGTCCTCAAGAAGTAGTGATTGGATTAGATGAAAGTAGAAATGAAGTTAAAATTTTAACTGATCTACCAAGCTTTTTAAATAATCCAGTTCAAGATTTAAAAAACATAATGCCTGACTCATACAATGATGATGGAACAGCAAATTATACAATAGAGCCTGAACTAAATGGTTTATTTCCTAACAAAGATTTACTTGAAAAGTATAAAGCCGTAAAATATAGTGATGATGAATAAGTTCTTTTCTAGAAAACTAATAATCGCAATTGGGACAACTATAAGTTGTCCCTTTGCTTTTTCTAATTGTGAATTACAAATGAGAAATATAGACTATTTCCATCAAAGTGGTTCAAAATATAAGATAAGACTACTTATTGAAGAGGCATGCTCAGAAAATATTATATATAAAAGAAAAATTAAAAATATAACTCTCGAGTTATTTAATGAAAAACACAAAATTCAAACGTTTTTTTTTAATGAAGGCCATTGGCTACCTACTCACTCAAGATTCCATTTAAAAACAAATACTTCATTTATGAAAGGTTGTTTTAAAGGAAGTAAAAACATTACATTGAACCTACAAGACAATATTTTAAACTCAACAAGTGGTCTTTATTTAAACCTTAAAACAGGGGAACATTTAAAGCTAAATTGTAACTTGGTAAATTAAACCTTAAAAACTTGGTGCTTTATGCTTCCTCCCCTTTCAAACGAACCTTCTCAATTAATTCAATTAAATTTACAAAATCAATTGGCTTTGCAAGAAATTCATAGGCTCCTTCTTTAAGAGCTTCCTCTTTAGTGAATAAGGAATGACCTGTCATTAAGATAACCTCAGGCTTTGAGAGGTTTAATTTTTTAATATTTCTTAAAAGTTCATCACCTGTGCCATTTGCCATCCTAATATCACTAAGAACTAAATCAATAAAATTTGGATTTTTTTGAACCTGTAATAATGCATCATTGCCACTACTTGATTGTATAATATTATAATTCTCTAGTTCAAGCAGCATACAAAGTGATTCCAAAAGATCTAATTCATCATCAACAATTAAAATATTAAATTTATTTTTATCTTTCATATATTTTCCTTGGAGTTTCTTTTTGTTTTTTCGGTAAAGTTAAAACAAATGTTGTATTTTCTCTCTCACTATCAATTGTTAGTTTACCATTATGGGCTTCAACAATTCCTCTTGAAATACTTAATCCAAGTCCAGTTCCTTTTCCAATTTCTTTCGTTGTAAAAAAAGGCTGTAAAACTTTATCCTGAATTTCAAGTGGAATTCCGCTTCCTGAATCAGAAAAAATTAACTTCACATATTCTCCAATATCAACAAGTTCAAATCTAACCCAAGGATTTTCCATTAAAGAGATCGCATCATAGGAGTTATTAAATAAATTTAGCATTACTTGTGAAATTTGAGTGGCATTACATTCAATTTCCAAATCCTCTTGAAACTCATTAATGATAAGCTCAACTCCACCAGACACAAAGCGCTGAGAACAAAACTGTAAAGTATCATCAATAATTTTTTTAATCGTAACGCTTTTAAAATCTTCATGAGAAGAGTCTCTACTAAATTTTTTTAATCCTGCAATAATAGAACTTATTCTTTGGACAGTTGTTATCATTTTGTCTAACAAAGTATTTAGTTGATCCTCTCCTAGTTTTTTTTCACTAGATAACTTCGAAATTATATGTAAATAACTACTAATAATAGCAAGAGGATTATTAATTTCATGAGCAATACCACTTGCCATCTCTCCAAGAGATGCCATCTTTCCTGCCTGAACAAGTTTTACTTTTTCTTCATCAAGCTCTTTTGTTCTTTTTTCGACTAATTCTTCTAAATTACCTTTCGCTCTCGAGATAATATTATTTTGAATTTCAATCTTTTCAAACATTTCATTAAATGAGAGTCCTACTTGATGAAACTCATTAATAAAATTATATTCTGAAATACTCACAGGTAATCTTTCATCATAATTTGCATTTTTTTTAATATTTTCAAAAATATTTAATAATAAAACAAGAGGACCAGTCAGCTTCTTTTGTATTCTATTTGATGAATATTCAACTAAAACCAATATAACTAAAAAAAGGCTCGCGACTATAGATAAAAAGCTTAATAAGAACTGATTTAATTTTTCTGTTGAGGTTTTCACAACAAGATATCCAATATTTTTTTCTTGATAAGAAATAGGATATGAAAAAGTGAAAATTCGACTTTTTAAATCTAAGTTAAAATGTTCTTCCTCAATACTTATGATTTGTTGACTTACTTTTTCTTGACTAGATTTCGAAAATGTTGCAAACAATCCCCCTTGAGTATCATAAAGTGTCGCTGAAAGCATATTGCTTTCACCATCTAAGGATTTAAGTGTATTTTGAGCTGACTCTTTATCTGAAAAGAGAATTGATGAGACAATATTTTTAGCAACAATTCTAGTCATGGTAGAGACTTGATTCTCCCAATCTTTTTTCATCTGAAAAATTGCATTTGTGGCATAAATAATGGAGATAAAAACCAAGAGCCCAAGTCCCAAAAAACGCTGTGAACGAATAATAATATCTTTGAGTGGTTTATGTTTCATTTCACAACCAACGCAAGCTTTAATAACTGAGAACTAATTTTAATTTTGCTATTATTTGCACTCGTATTATTTATTTTAAATTTTAACTTATCATCGACTACGACAAAGTTAATCATAACTCCATTGTCGATATCTTCCTCACAAGAACTTATTAATAATGTTGAAGATTCTTGATACTCTAAAAGCTTTTTCTGACTTAATTTATGTTCACAATTTAAATACACGATCGAATAGTTTTGATGTTTAGTGTACTTGAAAATACGAATATTCTCTTTTTTAGAAATTAGCTCGTTAAGTGAATTTAAAAGTTCTTCTTCTTGGGCTCCAATTAGAGTAATTGTACTTCCATGCTCCCAGGTAATAAAAGGAATAAATTTTAATATATAGGCTGCTTTTAATTTATCAACTGAAACGCTTACAGAAAAACTATTCGCTGAATAAAAGATACAAGATAATATCATTAGATGGCTGATCATTTTTCTCATCTAAAACCTTTTAATACGATTTATAGGATTATATTTTCTAACAATGTTATCATATGTCTTGTTTAATTAAATAATTTTCTTATTATTAAGACTAAGAATAAGTCATAATCGTATTTATAAGGATTTTCATGTCGATTAAATTTCCAACTATTTTTCTTTTTTCAATAACAATAGCTACTGTCTCTTACGGTCAGGATTCTTTAGAAGAAATGTCCCTAGAGGACTTAATGAATATAGATGTAAAAGTAACAACAGAGACAAGCCAGTCATTAAGGGAAGCTCCTGGAATTGTGACCGTTATTAATGATACAGATATTAAAAGAATGGGGGCTAGAGATTTAAAAGAGATTCTCGCATCTGTTCCTGGGATGACCTTTGGTCAAGATGTCTTAGGAGTTATTTCAACTATCAATAGAGGGATATGGGCACAAGAAGGCCGAATACTTGTCTTAATTGATGGCGTTGAAATGAATGAAGTTTCCTATGGAACTATTCAATTAACTAATCACTTCCCTGCCGAACAAATTCAAAAGATTGAAATTATCAGAGGACCGGGCTCAGCTAATTATGGTGGTTTTGCTGAACTAGGAGTTATAAATATTATAACCAAGAATGGAAAGGATATTGATGGTGTTGAAATTAGCTCCATGTACGCAGTCACTGCCAATGAAGTTAGCCGCAAAACCCTAAATTTTATGTGGGGTAAACAAATTGAAGATCTAAACTTAAGTTTCAAAGGAACCACTTCAAAAGGTAATTCCTCTGATCAAACCTATACTGATGAAAATGGAAAATCAACCTCATTAGAGCAAAACTCACAACTAAATGAGACCTTTATCAATTTAGGAATGGATTACAAAGGATTCTCAGCACGCTATATTAAAGATCATTATGAGACAAGAAACCCTATTTTATGGGGAGATTTAGAAGAGAGTGGAAAAATTAGAGAAGATGTACCCAAGAATTTTCTCACCGATGCAATGAACTTAGGTTACGAAAAAGATTTATCTCAATCGACTAAAGTTCAATTTTATTATAAGAACAAAGTTCAATACCCTTGGTATCAACCAGATATAACAAATCAAGTTGCTCTCGGAAATGGATGGAGAAGAAAAGTTACCAGAGAAGTAAGTGGGGCTAAACTTTTTTATAAATCCTCAGAAAAGTTTGACCTAACCCTTGGACTTGAAAATCAAAATGATGTATCCGAATCTTTAAATGACCAAGATCGTTCAAGAACTAATGACGATGTCCATGGTCATAATAACTCTAGAACTGCGACACTTAATAACAAATCATATTTTATTCAAGGTCAATACAAAGCTAAAATGGCCAATATAACAGCGGGACTGAGACAAGATACGCCAGATTCATACGATTCAACTTTAGTTCCAAGACTTGGACTAACTAAAGTTATCAACAACTACCATTTTAAATTACTACATGCAAAAGCATTTAGAGCTCCAGTTATTGAAAATATTTCTGTTAACCCTGATATAAAACCAGAAATAACGACTACTTCAGAAATAGAATTAGGATACACAAAAGGAAATAATGCCTTAACTTTTAATCTCTTTAATACTGAAGTAAAGGACATCATTGTTTACTCTTATGATACCACTGACCGTTATTATAATTACGATCTTGTTAGTACAAATGGATTTGAACTAGAATATAGGTTTAAAAATAATGACCATTTTTTAAAAACTAATATTTCTTATTATCAATTAAATGAACTACAAAAAGCAGCACCATTTGAAACCGAAGAAGATAGTAAATCAACATTTGGTGCTCCAAGATACAAAATTTGGTTATCTGATTCTTATCAAATAAATAAAGTGATGTTTATCACTCCATCAATTATTTATTATAAAGATATTTTTGCTAAAGACTGGATTGATAACGAATGGAAAAGTACTAAGCTTGATGATCAAACAATAGTAAATTTATTTTTTAATAGAAAAGATATTTACACAAAAGGCTTAGAAGTAGGTTTTGGAATAAACAATATGCTTGGAACAGATATTCGCTACGCTCAACCATACAAAAAACCAGGTGACTACCAAGCAGGACCATATCCAGGACAGTCAAGAGAGTATATTGTGAGAGTTGGGTTTACGAATAATTTTTAGGTAAAAGTAAAAAATGGCGCGGCGTGAGGGATTCGAACCCCCGACCAATTGGTTCGAAGCCAACTACTCTATCCAGCTGAGCTAACGCCGCTTATATACTTTTTTTACTCATTTTTTCTAAAATAAGCACTAAGCTTACACCTAAGATCATAAAAAATACAGCTAATATTACTTCTGTATTTATCTCATTTGGTACAGTATTCATCTCTTTTAAGACATGAACTTTTCCCCTAATCATCGTTGTTTCAAGAACTTCTTTCCAAGGCCATATCTTCTTCATAGAACCGATCATAAAGCCCGTTAAAACGGCCATAGTCATGCCATGAAAGTTATTTAAGAGATAATTTAAAAGCTTAGAGAACAAAAGTAATCCCACGATACATCCACCACCAAAAATAGCAATAATCGAGAGACTCTCCATTAAGAAAGGATTTTTGATTGCTGAAGTCACAAATAAATATTTTCCAAGTATAAGCAAAATAAATGATCCACTAATTCCTGGAAGAATCATTGCACAAATAGCAATTGATCCTGATAAAAAAATCATCCATGAAGCTTCTGAGGTTTGCACGGGAATAAGTGATACAACAGCATATCCAATAATTGTCCCCAAAATAATTCCTATCATTTTTTTTGGACTAAAAATATTTTCAATCGTTTTCGAGACATAAATAATTGAAGAGAGAATTAGCCCAAAAAATAAAGACCACGTATAAACAGAATACTCGCTCATAAAAAAGTGCATAATTCTAGACATTGAAATAATCGCAAAACCTATTCCACATATAAGAGGAAGAAGGAATGCTATATTTATTTGATTGAGTGCCTCTTTAATATTCAATTTCAAAATATTTTGAAAAAAACTCTTATTGATAGAGCTTATTGACTTTATTAACTCATCATATATGCCTGTAACAAGAGCAATTGTTCCGCCAGAGACACCTGGAACAATATCTGCAACTCCCATTGAAAAGCCTTTTGCAAATAAAATAAGCTTATTTTTTGGAATCATTATTGTTGCTCTTTATCCATGTTTAGAAGTTCATCAACTTCTTCGATATCAAATTCAGTCAAACCATATGGATTTTCTTTATCATTTAGATCTTCATCTAAAAATCTTTTTCCAAAATTTTCTTCAATTTCATCTAATGATTCTTGCTGTTCAATTCCAAATTCATTTTCAACTTTATTTAAATCTTCATTCTCAAGAAGCTTATCTTCATCAAGCCTTGCCTCATTTAGCATTTTTTCAGAAGTCTCTATTTCTGATTCTAGTCTCTCTAAAGATCTTAGATCCTTTTCATTATCAGTAATTATTGATTTTTCTCTTTCTTGACGTTCTAGTTCGGCTAACTCATCTTCGGTAAACTGTATCTTATCGGCCTTATCGAGAAGAGAATCATTTAAATCCTCTAAATTAAGCTCTACATCCAATTCATCAAGGGACTTATCAGAGAGTCTTGATGCGTTTGAAATTAGTTTCTTATTTTTTAGTTTTGTGACTCTTGCGGCAGCTTCTTTTGTTTTTGTCACTGCAATGTCCCCTATTGCAAAATCTCTAGTCGATTGAGAAACAAGGGCCGTTGAAAAATTATCAGTGACAGTAATAATAGTTAATTCACCATTTTTATATGTAGGATTTGCAGCTATATTTTCTCCGGTTGCTCTATCTTTAAAGCCATAAACCTCGAATACATTTCCTAGCTCGACGCCATCAGCCCGACCTCGATCAAGGTAAACAACATCTCCAAAAGAAGCAAAGTTTTGAAGATTATTAAATGAGCTTACAATAACAGATTCAATTAGCCTTGAATTATATGTTCTCGTAATCCTCTCAATTTTAGGAGTATAAACTGTAATACGGTCATTTCGACTGATGACACCACTTGATTCAATAACACGACACTCCCACAAGCCCTCGGTTTGTTGAATCGTCTGAAAACTTCCAGTTATTGTATACTTGAAACCTTTACGGTCTGAATTTTTATGAGTTTTTTCACCATCACTTGAGTAGACTGAAAACTTATCACCAGCAACCACATCTATTTTTTGGTCAAAACGAACAAAGAACTTATCATACTTTGTAAATAAACCCTTTTCATCAATAGCTGACTCAACTTTACCAAAATCTTGAATGATATTATTGGCCAAAAAAGTATTTAAATGAAATCCCTCTTTGAAGTTAAAAACAACTTTTGCATTTTTATCAAAGCCATTTTCGTCAAAGTCCTCTTCTGGCACAGCGATCGCAAAGTCATTCTTTGGTGGCTCGTAGACTTCATATTCTTTTACTAGAGAGTCTTCCCCAACAGATAATAAGTCTTCTTGAGTATCACCTGTGGCATACTGAATATAGACACCATCACTTTGTAACTTCTTGCGTTCTTCAATCCATTTAGGCTTAGCATCATCTCCCCACTGAGAGAATCTATTTTCTTTTAATTCCTTTCTTACTTCATTTTTCTTATTACCCATTGAAACAGTTGGTAGAATATTATCACTTCCAGTTGAGAATGATAGAATCATTCCAGGTTCAATCTCATGAGGATTAGTGATATAAGGATTTAGTGACCAAATTTTTGAATAGTAGAAACCTGTTCCAAATACTTTTTGAGATATCTTCCAAAGCCAATCACCACTTTGAACTTCATATGTACCAGAAGTAGACTTCCCAGCAATTTCATTCCACTCTGAGTTTGGAATTTTTCCTTGCATAGTTTTGGCAACTTCTAATAAATCTTTTTCTTCTTTTCCAACATCAAAAATGATTGCATCTTCTTTACTATTTACTTCACCATCTTTAACAATTTGAACTTTATTTGATTTACCTTGAATTTTTTCACTATCTAATACCTCGGACTCCAAGTCCTCCGGTAGTGTGAACTCAATATCCCCTAGATCTGTTTTTAAATCAGCAAGATCATCGCCAGACTTGTCTTCAACAGGCTTCTTTTCATCATTAAACCCTAACTCATTTATATCATCTTCTAAGTTTTCAATTTGTTGATCTAGTGGCTCCTTTACAGGGACATCTTCAACTGTTGCCGTTTCAGAGGCACTCTCAGTGGGTTCATCTATTTCAACGCTCTCAATATTTGTCTCAGTGCTAGCTGCATCTGAGAATTCATCCATCAAAAGCTCTACATCCTGAGGGTCCTCAAGTGATAAGTCCAAAGGCTCTTCAGCAAGAAGACTAGTCGAACTTAACTTAAGAGTTAAAAGCAATAAAATTTGATATCTTTTTTTCATCTAAACCTGTACTTGAAAAAAGTCTCTTAAAATTGATTCATACTTTATCTTCTTATCATTTAAACCCAATTTGGCCGAACAAAGAACTGCTTGCTGTAGAGAGAATATGACACTTCCTGAAAAAGAAAATTGTCTAAAAATACTTTCATAAACCTGTAGTGCTAAGTCAAATTGTCCTTTTCCATAATAAATATTAGCTATATTTCTTTTCGCTCGAACTTGAATTTGTTTTTGAGAAGAATTCTCTAAAAATTGAAATAGCTTTAAAGCTTCATCAGTTTTATTATTCTCAAGAAGGGCCACTCCTTTTAAATAGTAATCAAGATCTTGGTTAAAATCTTCAGGATTAAGGTTTGGCTCTTTTTTATCTGGAACTATAAGAACTTTATTATTTGAGGACTGACCTGGAGATAACTTTGCAAGACCCTTGTCACCGAAAACATCAATCGACTCAACACTATCAGGACTAGACATTCCTATTTGATCAATTGATTTCTTTGAACCTAAGTTATCATCTTTTAGACTCTGATACCTATCGTTTAAGGCTTTATATTTTGTAAGAAGTTCATCGTACTGTGCCTTACTTACCCATTTAGGTTGCTCACTAGTTTGTTTTCTGTCCCCTTCTTCTCCTAGTAAACTTTTTCGAGTACTCTCGACAAAGCTAGAACAACTAGAAAAGATAAATAGTGAAAAAATAGTCAAACAAGTTAATTGATTTAGCATTTGTCCTCCATGACAAATTTCATACGCGAAATGAATGCGCTACATTAATATTTTAAGGGTTGAAGTAGTGCTAAGTCAATGATATTAAAGTTTGCCGACAAGGAGACTCATGTATTCATACAAAGAAGATAAACTACTATTAAGAACAACTCTTTCTATGGAAAAAGATATAACAAGTTTTTTGTACTTTACCCTTGAAGCAAATGAAGGAATTTGTTTTTACTCAACACTACCTTTTGAAAAAGGCGATAAATACAGGGATATCGTTCTCTACTCTACCCCTGAACTTAAGCCTGATTTAGAAAATATTTTAAACCACTTAAAAAAAACAATTTCTTTCGAAGAAAAAGAGTTATTTACTCAGATTAAAGAAGATTCTCTTTAATTAGTTTCATGACATCTTCATGATGAGATTTTGTTTTAACTTTATCTATGATAAATTGTAAACGACCACTCTTATCAATAATAAATGTTTGTCTTAATATACCATCATAAACTTTACCCATAAATTTCTTTGTCCCCCAAGAACCATATTTTTCTGCAATTTTATGATCTGGATCGGATAATAGTGAAAAATTTAGATTGTCTCTCTCAATAAATCGTTTCAGTCTTTGTGGCTCATCAGGACTAACTCCGAGAACGACTGTATCAACTTTAGCAAACTCTTTTTTATAATCTCTAATCCCACAAGCTTGTGTCGTACATCCTGGAGTCATTGCTTTTGGATAGAAGTATAAAACGATATTCTTTGATCCTTTAAAATCTTTTAAAGAAACAACTTCATCATTCTCATTTTTCAAACTAAACGCCGGGGCTAAATTTCCAATTTTTGGTAATGTCATAAATTTCCTTTTACCATCTATCTCTCAATGCTCTTAGTTTTATAAATTGATCTTTCGAATCATCTCTAAGCATCACTTGAAAAAATGGATTTATTATTTTTTCATCTTTTATTTTTGTATTATAGTACATATTATTTTGTCTAAATTCTTCATATTTTTGCACATAACTTTCAATTTGTTTCTTATCACCGCCAAGACTTTTCGCAAAAGCTAGATTATTCAGTAAATAGTCATGAGAAGGATAAATAATAACATCATCATTTAATGGATAAAATATATTTTTAATAGAGTAATAAAGTTCCTCAACATTCCCACCATTTTTACAATTCCCTACTCCTGCATGAAAAACAGTATCTCCAGAAATGATACTATTCAATTTATTATTTTCATAAATAAAATAGCAAAAGTGTTTATCGACATGGCCTGGAGTGTGTCTACAAATAATTTTTTCACTCATAGACAGAAAAAATTCTTCTCCATCACTAAGTATTAATTTTTCCGTATTTTTAATTTTTAAAAAATTTAAATTATCTTTAATATGATCCGGATGCTCATGTGTATTAAGTAAGTATTTTGGAACAATATCTTTTCCAATTTTATCAGGAAGAGTTAGAGAAAGATCAAAAGGATCAATATAAATAGCAAACTTATTGACTTCACTATAAATAATATAATTGAAGTTTCTTAAAGAATTATTCATATAGATTTGTAGTACTTTCAATATAAGTTTTCCTACACTTAAAGTTTAGAGTGCTTCATCAAAAATAGATTTAAGCACAGATTCTTTCAAAAATTCAAAATATGGTGTCCTAAACTTTTCAATTTCGTTATGAAGCTCATGATAGCCTCCCTTAACTTCGAGTACTTTTGCATTTTTTTCAATAGTTTTAAAATACTCAATAGTTGATTGACTATCAACAATTCCATCGTGAGTTCCTACAGCGCAGTATAAATCACACTTAACTCTCAATGGTCTTGAAAAAACATCTTTTCCTGCTTTTAATATTTCTAAAAAAAGTTTTGTATGAATTTTTAAATGGACTAACTCATCTGTAATATAGTTTTCATAAACTCGAGGATCATGAGATAATTTAGATAGATCCAATAAGCCTTCCACAGGTAAAGATAAAGGGATCTGAGTGAGAGTATTCATAATTTTCATAGGCGCCATTTTAAATACTTTACCCAAATTTCCAGTCCCACCAATTGCAGGACCACTTAAAAATACTTTTAAAGGATAGCTCCCCTCTTTAACTGTGTTTTGCATGTATGATGCGGTTATTAATCCACCCATCGAATGTCCAAATAAGACAAATTTATCCATTGAATAATTATTTTTTAAAAAATGAACAACCTCATCAAGGTCTTTTGAAAATTCATTAAAGTCATCAATAAAGACTTCCTTTCCTTCTGATTTTCCATGGCCTCTTAGATCGTATATGCAAATATTAAAATAATGAGAAAATAAGCTATACATATATTTATGTCGTCCACTATGCTCGCCGAGTCCATGGGTGACAATAAGCCAAAATGGACTACCATTCTCAACTATTTCAGCATGGAGTAGAACATTATCTCTAAGAGGTATTTTTTTTCCTTCACTTATCATTTAATTAGACCTTTCCCTATTCACAATTAAACATTAATAAATTAATATTTAAGAATGTATTGTCCTGTTTGTTTTAATGATACCTTAAAAATCTCTTCAAGTGGAGTTGTTAAATTTACATTTAACGCTAAATCTAAACCCACAAGTCAGTTTTATTATAATTTAACACAAGATCGAGATATTGATATTATAAAAAAATTAGAAGATGTGATTAAAGACTATTTTGTTTATTATTCTGGATTTCAAAATAAGGATACAATCAAAGAGGTTACTGCCTACTCGATTGACTTTAAATGCAGCAATAGATGTGTCATTAATGTTAATAATAGAGTAAACGTAGTGGGGCTTATTTTTTCAAAAGTAGAATTAGAAACTGCTTTAGAAAAGTTTGCAACTAAATACCAGATTCCACTAAAATTAACTAAATAGGTAGATCAAGAAGAACTTCTACTTCAATATAACCATTATATTTAAAGTCTTTATTATATAAACCTTGAATTGAAAAATAGGAATCAATATCTATTTTGGGATGTTTTACGAGTAAAGGAATAAAATTAATGTCTTTAACTCCAATTTCAAGACAATTAGCATGAACGCACCTATTTACTTGAAAGATATCAAGTTCGGCCTCAATTAAATGCTTATGTAATGTTAATAAGTTTTGAAATTCAGCTACGGTCTCATTACTTTTTAACTCTATATAGAGTGATC
>Ga0115005_10000626_pt1 | contig 27523 bp, 33 predicted proteins | sample ArcOceMetagenome_FD_87163 | JGI IMG/M metagenome (GOLD analysis project Ga0115005, IMG submission 87163) | Marine eukaryotic phytoplankton communities from Arctic Ocean - Arctic Ocean - Greenland ARC118M Metagenome | ecosystem: Environmental > Aquatic > Marine > Oceanic | place: Arctic Ocean...
CCCCGCCATATCGTTGTAATTATTAACTTAAAATCGCTTTCGAAATTGACTCCCTCTCTCTCACGAAATTCGATAGATGGAGTCAGTTTCAACGCGAAGGTAATAATTAAGTTTCGTTAGGCGGGTAAGTTTAAACAGTTAAGACATTGATAAATTAAGTTCAGGAAATCTTTTTTGGAAGTGAGGACATAGTTTCTAGAGGAGAAGAGAAGGTTTTTTAGGCATAAGGTTATTGGTATTTTAAAATTAAAAGTATTTTTCAATTAAATGGAGATTTGTTAGTATGAGTAAGCTCTTTGAAAAAATAATATGGATGATAGATGATGTATGTGAAGTTACCACATACAAAAAAGGAACGATCTACAACTTAGTCAGTCGTGGTGAAATTCCTTATCGTAAACGACGAGGAAAGCTCTTTTTCATACCTAGTGAAGTAATTTCATGGGTTAAAAATGAAAAGGAGACTTAAATGAGCAAAATTGGTTATAGAAAATTATCTGGTCAAACAGGTATTTATAAACATCAAAGTACTAAGAATTATTTAGCAATCAAAAAGATCAAAGGTGTCGTTCACCAAAATACTTTTGATAATTTGTATGAAGCAAAAAAATGGCGAGCAAGCTTTGATGGCAGCATTGAAGTAATAAAAGTATCTGAATACTCTACTTTAAAAGAAGTATGGATGATGATGCAAAAAGTTCACTTCCCTGGCCTTGCCACCACAACCAAAGCGATATGGCATAGACGCTATACTCCTTGGAAAAAACTAGAACACCTTCCTATGGATGAGATCACGCCTTAAAGAGTCACAAGCTTTGTTCAAACTCTAGCTAAACACTTTAGTTCAGATTTTTATCAAGGTTCAGGTAGAGGTCGTTCTTCAAGGTGCAATCTTAATAATGAGCTTAATCTATTTGTGACAATCTTTAATTGGTATAAAGAAAGTGAAGAGTTTGAAAAAGAAGCGATAGCTCTTACAAATCCAATAAAGAAGAAACACAAAAAGATGGGATTTATTAAGCCTGTTCCTGATAGAAGAAAGAAAATTACGCTCGAACATGCGATTTCATTTTTTGAACATTTGGAACCAATTTATTCTGATCTTGCTCAAATGCAGTTTTATACCGCCGGACGAGTGGGAGAAGTATCTGGGCTTCAATGGTCAAATATTGATCTTAAAAATAAGAGAATACTTATTAAACACTCTTGTGTTTGGGATATGATCAACAAGACTTTTATTGAATTAAAGCCTTTTCCAAAGAATAAAGAAGCTCGTGCGGTGTATATCACCGATGAGATTTTAGAAGTTCTGAAAAGAAGACAAGCTTTTCGGCAAAAGAATAATGACTTTGTTTTTCATATTGATGGCAAACCTCTAAATTATTGCACTATTCAAGTTCAGTACAAAAAAGCTCAAACTAAAGGAGACCTGCCCTATTCTGGAACTCATATTCTAAGACATGGAATGGCGGTACTAGCGAGACGAGTTGGAGGTGGGCTGGATGCTGTAATTGCAATGACAGGTCATAAGGATATTAAGCTTGCTGATCATTATTCAAAATGCGATGAAGAAGATCAAAAAGATGTATCTTTAAAAATCATGGAGTATATTCGCAAACAAAAACAAGCGAATTCAATTCCAAAAAATTCAGACAATGTTATAGAGTTATTTTATCAAAAAATATCGGCAAATTAGAGGAAAATTGATAAAAAGGTTGGCATGGGTTGGCATTTACTAATCCATGCTATACTCACTCAATAATATTAAAAGGTTAAACAAGATATGCCCGAACTACCCGATTATTAAGTTAACTTTGGTAAGACGTAAATGCTTATTTCTGTTTATTCCTGGCTAAAATTAAATGGAAGATGCCAAAATTTTTAATATAAAACTAGGTTTAAATTTGTTGATGTTATTACATATAAAAAGAGCATCTATTTTTGGGACGCTCTCCTATTCTTTGTTTTTTGAATTTTATTTGTTAATTGAGCTGGTTTTCGAATAAACCTTCCGATTAGATAATTTTTCCCATATTAATAAAATATCCTCTCCCAACCTCAATTTAATCCATACTTACATTATCACATATGGTTTGAAGTTCTAATTTTTTGTCATCCTTTTTTTGTATGCCTCATAGCGAATACCAGAGGCATCTGATGAAGATACTCTTAATACCTTTATAACCCCAAACCTGAAAAAGAGATTGTATTTTCCAGAATGTTTCATTATAGCAATTAAATTTGGGGGGTTAAAAATATCATTTTTTGGAAAATATCATGTTCTTACGCTTAAATTCCTACTATTTGCCAGGGCAGGAATAGTTTAACCTAGATTAAATTTATTGCTAATCTAGGTTAGATAAATTATTTTTTTATAATTTTGTTACAGTCGAGCTCTGTGTTTTCATCTCAGTTTGATCAAAATTCGCACTATTTACATCTACTTGATCCCTGTTTCCAGTGTTAGTACTCGCTACAGATGTTTGGTCTTCTCCAAAAAGTGAATTTTTAATACGCTTGTATATAGATTTGTAGCCATTATCTGTTTTTTCACAATGTTTAGCTGTTGCTTCAGCTAATTTATTTATATTACGATATGATTTTTCAGTAGAGTGAAAGATCTTATCCCTCTCTCCGTCATAACCATCAACAATCTTCATGCCTTCAAGATAATCTAGTGGTGAAGCAATTAAATCATAAGCTACTGCCACAGCACTACCAGTAACAGAGCTCACATCTATTTCGTCCTCTCCAACTCGAAAATATTCATCTCTGCCGTAAGCCTGGTGGGTAACAAAGCTGGGTGCTATACTGATGATAGGAATTAACTTTGTTATATAGGCAGCACTAGAAGCAGTTATGGATGCCGTACAAAGAAGTTGCCTTGATCCTTGTAATAAGAATAAGCTAACGTATTGTTGATCATCTAGTAAGTGTTCAATTTTGATGCTTTCTTTACCTGTAAGGATATCGTTATTTTTAGCAGAGTAAGAATTCACTGATAGTATAACTAGAATTGTTGCCATTAAATACTTCATTTTTCCTTCCTTTGTTAGTTATCTTAGTTTTTTATGTAGTGATTTTGTCCATTGTATTAAAATTAAACACTATGCAAGCTTCTAACTTCTAGGTATCGGTTTATTAAAAAGTTTATTACAGTTAGTTAATGCAACTATAGTGCCAAATTCTCACCTACTTTCCCAAACCAGCAACTCTTGGCCTGAACACCAGTATCTTAGTTAGCTTAGACTTCAAAATCAGGGAATATGCGGTTATGATTACAGTCAGAAAAATTTAGAATATTTAACAGATGACAATTGTTTAAACACTTTTATGCCTCTATATCATTTAAGTTGAAGTCATTGAAATCCCATTGGAACCCATTTTGAGTTAAGAAAACCACATACTTGGAGTATTCTAAGTATAAAATAGGCCATATTACGATATCCGTACGCTCTTTTCTTTACTGTCTTAATTACGTTATTCATCCCTTCAGACAATGATGATGAAACTCTATGTTTAAAGTAATTCTTGAAAGTATCCCACCCAGCATCAAAGCTTTTCCACCATTTTTTTAATTCATAAAAAACTCCTGCCTGATCAATCCATTCTCCCATCTCATCAAATTTTTCTCGGGCCACTTGTGCATTTTCTGAATTATAAATTTGATGCATTCCTTCTTTTATTAACTCCAAGTAAATAAAATATTGGTTATCTTTCATCACTTGATTTATGTGGCGATTTTCTACTTTGGTTCTTCTCTCTGATTTCTTCGTAAATAATTGTTTGAATTTCCCTCTCGTTAAACGCTTCATTTCTCCTTTACACATATGTTCATTAAGCCACATTCGTTCATCATTAATATATTTTTGAAAATTCTGCATTATGTGAAACCTATCCCAAACATAAGTTGCATTAGGACAATTATCTTCAACACTCTTTTTGAAACCATCGAACTGATCTGTTGCTACGACTTCTATTTTATTGCATCTTTCTTCTCCAATGACATGGAAGAATTCATCTAAGGACTCCTTAGAGCGGCTTTCTGAGACCCAAATTACTCTGCGGGATTGAGATCACAAATGACTGTAAAAAATCTATTATCTCTCGATTCCTTGGCATAGTGTTTTTTCTTTCTGGCGTACACTTCATCAACACAAATCCTTCTGACTTTCGGGATTTTATAATTTTGAAAGAGACGTTTCATTCGATTGAAATCAAATCTCCACATTGTCATTTTATCGTTGCCAGTAAATTCAGCTGCATTTGAAACTGAAGTAATTTCACAAAGTCTACCAAGCCACCATGCATATTCTTCAGTCACATGAGGTGTTTCTTCAGAGATAAAACTCAAGGCTTCTGACCTTGTTTTGCTGCAGTTTGAACAATGGTGCTTATGCCTTTTTAAAATAAAATATGTTTTAAAACCATGTATATCCATCGTTCGAACTTTCATTCTGTTTCACCAACCTTGGCAGAATTGAGCTCATTGCCACATTTAAAGCAATGTTTTGGAGTGTCACAATCATTTCTGAGATAGATTTCGATAATGTTTTTATCCTGCCATTCTTTTGTATCAGTAACTGTAAATCCGGGGGTGATTTTCTTGTAAAATCGTTGTAAGCTCATTAAGACCTTCTTTGAACATGGAGACGAATGGTTTATTGATGATGAGTCACATAGTGAGTGGTACCAAAATGCTTGTCACATGTTACTCATAGATTCAACAATCGAACGAGCAGTATTAATGCCAGATATGCTTCCCCATTTGCTATGCGAATCAGGGGTAATAAAAGAAGAAGAAGAGATTGAAGAGTATTTACTTAAAATAAGTCCAATAAAGCTTCAGGAAGTTATTCAAGAGATTCAAAATGCAGAAAATCAACTTATTTGAGAAAGATCCCACTTTTATGGACTCTTGAAATTGTATGAAAGAACATGCATTTTCAGGCTTGCAAGTCTCTTTGGAAGATGTACAAATCTCATAACAAATCTCATAACTATTCGAAATTTAATGCGATAAACTTAAAAGATTGTGCTTGGAGCCAAAATCTATCCGTTTATTTTGAGTCTCTTAGTTACGTTGTTATTTCAAGTAAAAAAGAGCATCTATTTTTCAAGACGCTCATTTATTTCATGCTTTTAAAAAGTCTATTTGTTCATCAGTCTAGTGGTTTAGAGAGAGCTCCACCGATTATATACGACACTCTACTTTCAAAGCAGGAAGTACAGCGTCATTTCTTTTTATAGTAAACTTAGGAGTAAATTTATTCGTAGGTAGTGCCATTGATATATCAAATACTTTATAATGTGAGTTTGGTCTTCTAACCTGTAGTTCTAAAGCATCGACTGTAGGTATTACCTTAATCTCGATTCGTGATGAATATAAACCATATCGATAATTTACATATGAACTAACATCATCACTAGAGTAGATACCAACCAATTCTCCTTTTTCGTTTTCAATCAAAGAAGAAAGAATCTTCTCAGTATATGTATACCCGGCATATGTATCCCCAGGCCCATTTGACTCAATTATAGTAGAAACAGTACAATCATAACTGAAAGCGGACATAGATGTTAAAAGTGTTAATCCAATTAATAATTTTTTCATTTTAATTCTCCGTTTATTTAAGTAATGGTTTTTATAAACCGTGTTTATGATTTCTTTGTTGAAATAAGATTAAAGTAAAAACGAATTAATTGTGCGGGCAATTTTCTGCCGCATATAAAGATTACATGGTTACTTTTCAAAGGGTTACTAAAGTGATGGAGAACTTAATGAAAAGTTTGAATTAATAGATTCTTTTCATCAGGAATTCTTAGTGTCGAATGATCTATTGTGTAGTTATAAAATGGTGATTTTAAGGAGAGACATTACGCTCATGAAACTAATGGTTTTTATAAACCGTTGATATTTTAATTCCTTGTTTTTCTGATCATACAACAAAATGCGCAGTGAGTCATTCGCCACGTTTCTATCATGTAATATTTTCAAATAAAGATCGTAAGGTTAGCTAATGCTGGGGGATTTGCGGATTGACAGTCCCTCAAAGCCCTTTGCTACCGTGGAGTCAAGTTCTTTGTCCCCAATACTAGCTAACGTTACTAAAGATCGTCGATAATGAGCGTCGCTCTATTCACTACATAACAAACTAGACACCTCTCTATATTCGATTCTCAGTTTGGTAATTGAAAATTACCCTTTGGGATTTGTCTCCATAAAAACACCTCCTAAACCCCTGATTTCACGGCCTATTTTAAATTTTAATATTGGCACAGCTTTTGACTTATAGAGAGCACAAGGAGCGAATATGAATCAATATTTTTCAATTGCAGGAAACAGAATACCAATCGAATTCAAACATCTTTACGAAGAAGTATCAGAGACTTTTGAGAGAAAAGTTATGGGTGCAATAAAAACGAAAAAGGAGAACAAGAATGAAAAGAATAAAAAGATTTCTAAAGAATCTTATCATCCACGAGGACTACATCAAACGTCTTGAGAGAGAACAACTAGAAATAATACAAAACTCTTACCCAAAATTTCTATAGGAGGAAATGACATGGAAAAAAGATACTCAAAACTAAAAGAAGAAGTCATGGATCTATTTGGGACAATTAGTATCGAAGAGATCGTGTGTAATAGGCCTTTATCTAAACTCATGAAAGAGATTGCCCTCTCACTAGATAATATTTCTATCATAGAGCGATATAACACAAAGGAGAACATTTAATGAAAAACTTAAATCCTGAAAACCTAAGAATTAAGATTGAACTTTTAGAGAAGCTTATATCTAAAAAAGAACTTAGACGAATTTCAGTATCAAAAAGACTTATTAGGATTAGAAAGCAACTCAACTGCCTTATAGCACTTAACTAACGGAGAATTAATGAATTATTTATTATTGATTATATTATTATTTAGTACCGCTTGCTCATTTAAAAGTGACAATAAAAAGAAGGAAAATACTGAAACTTCAACAAGAGAGCCCCAAACGGGAATACCTGAAGATGAATTAAAGAAGCTCGATTCTGATGGAGATAAGATAAGTGATTATGATGAAATTCAAAATGGATATGATCGTCACATAGCAAATCTACCTAAGTTAAGAGTAAATTTCCTTCAAGACTATAACATTACTGTAAATTTTGAAAATGAAACAAATTTTGTTATGGATACAAAAATTGCCCGAGATAATCCAGACTTTAAGTATCGAGTTGGTAATTTATTTTTAAAAGAAAATTCATACGATAATGCAGCAAAGCTAGGACGTTTCTCTGGTGTGTCATGGGGAGAAATTAAACAACAGGACTTCACATGGATAAAATACCCAGAGATCGACAAAGATTTTTACTTTAAAAAAGCACGAGAATATCAATATTGGTCAAAAAGTAATATCAAAAATTCAACAATCTCACTAGAAAACACACTCAAATTAGTGGAATCACCACTTTTTGAAAGTATCGAAGAAGTCGAGTTAAACTTTTACTACTATAGTTATTCAAAAGAATCTTATGTATTACTGCATACTGAAAAACTGGAACGTGTATTTCAGTCAGGAACAAGAGAAGATTTCCAAATCAAAATTATGAATCCTCCAGCAGAGTTAATTGAAGATACATATTTTCGTCATGGTGAGTTTATTATTTCAGAAGTTAAGGATTTTTTTATTCCAAGTATGAAAATGAAGTATTCAGATCTACTTGGATCTGTAAAAGCCAAAACAATTCCTATCTATAAGACGACTCCGTTTGAGTTTGATTTAAACTATGTTGCAATCAAAAAGAATGGAGAAAAGTTCATTGATATCTTAACTAAGCTCTACTCAGATAAATTCACAGTATCTGAAGATAGTTTAACGCAAGTTGAGCAATTCACAACAAACCTTCCCGACTACTCGTATCTTCATGAAGTAAACAAAGAAGATAAACTCGGTAAATGGTTTATTATGACAAATAAAATCAAAGATCATTATTTGAAACATAACTTCACAGCAAATGATGCAATTACTTTATCCTATCTAACTGGAACTGAGTTATCAAAAAGAATTGATGAGAAAGTGTACTCTTTTTCAAAAGAGGTTAAAAGTAAAGATAACGGAAAACTCTATGCTCTAGGGAATATAACCAATAATAGTGAAATGGAGATTTCAATCTTTCTAAATGAACTTGAAGGTGTAGAGCTCAACGTAAAAGATGGACGTTTTGCATATCGCCCGCCTCATTGTAGGAATTGTACTGGTACTAACTGGTCTGTTTCATCTGAATTTCAAATCAACTCCTTTTCAAACTTTAATCGTCAATGGTTTGTACAAAATATTGATGAAGCAAAATCTTCTTTTGAGATACTCATTAATAACAAAGTTTTAAATCTAGAAGAGCTAATTGCCTTAAACCATCTAACTTTAGAGTTTAAAGGAGATGAATCCTACAAGTATCTCCATATAGTTCTAAAAGATCTACACGAGCTAGAAGTTATTGAAGCAGGAAAAGAAAACGTCGCTTTTATAAGAATGCTTCCTATTAAAGTTGGTGAGATTGGAGAAGGTGTCCAGATCAATTCTATGGGAGGTCACAACATAGATAAAGTCTTTCATGCTGGATTAATTTGTCTTCAAGAGTCTGCAAAGAGAAAGGTTCCTTTAGCAGTAACAAGTTGGAAGTTTGAAGATTGGCAGAAAAAAGTTCCTTGGGGACAACCTGACCCGAGAACAGGCTACAAACCATCAAAAGGCCAATTAAAGAAATACTGGACTGGAACAATTGTAGATCTAATTTCAACGATAACTAACAACTATAACTAGGAGAAAAGATGGCTTTGCTCATAAGTATATATTTATTTTTTTCACAAAATGTATTTGCTCGAAGCCTTAAGGCCACAGCAGACAAGCTAGCGCAAGAAACTAACAGAATCGGACTTGGAGTTGCTCTATTTGGACTATGCTTGGCAGGGATATATTTCATGCTAGGAAAGCAAGATGCATCAGCAAAAATGACACAAGTTTTAATGGGGATTGGAATAGTGATTTTAGGCCCAAGTATTCTAACTTTTATCAAAGGATTAGCATAATGGAACGATTTCCAAAATTCTTAAGTACAAATCCAGTGATTTATGGACTGAGTTTCTATGAGATCGGAGCATTAGTATTAGCTCTATACATTGCAATGATACTAAATCTTTCCTCTTTTCACAGTTTGATAATTTGTTTGGGATTTATCATTGTTATCAAATTCATTAAAAAGAACTTTGACCTAAAAGGCTTTTTATCTAAAAAATCTAATCAAATGGATTTAACACAATTTAAAGGTGGTCAAAAATGATTCCTTTATATCATGTAAATGGACACGAATTGATTTCATTAAGTGGTAAAGTTAGTTCTTTTTATAAAATCACTCCCTCAGATATTGAGGGGGTGACTAATTCAAAAAGCGAAAAAATATTTACTGATATTGAAAAAGACATCATTAACTGTAATGGAGAGATAAAGTTCTACTGGATAGAAGGAAAAGTATATGTAAATTCATTTTCAGACTTTAAAATCAGTCAAGGTATTCAAAAACCATCAACAACACCATTAGAAGACTTTTTTGGTACGTATCCACAGGAAGTTAACTTTCACGAAAATTACTTAACTTGTGGAACTGATTTTGTAAGACTGTTTTCAGTTAAAGAGTTTCCTACGTTTATTGAAAAGCTAGATACCCTTTCATGGCCTAATTTCGTTCTTCACATTAGAAAGCAAGAGTCAAATAAAGCAAAAGGAATCATTAACTTCAGAAGGAAGTTGCACTACTCAAGTCTATTTAAGGGAATGAAAGATATAGATTCTGAGAATGCTTATGAAGAAGCTGAGACTATGCTTCAAAAGCTTTCTCATGGTGAGATTGCGTTACTTGATATTGAATGTTTTATTATTTTAAAGGCGAAAGATAAAATTGAATTAGATCAAAAATCAAAAGACTTAGTGCATGAATTTAAAAGCGTAGATTCATTATTATTTCAAGAAGAAAAAGGACTTTCATTCTTTTTTCAAAGTTTAATTCCTGGAGTTGAACCTAGTTTTAAGAGGTCGCAACTATGCTCATCAAACTATATCAGTAAAATGCTTCCATTTCATATAGATTTTATTCATGATGGTGGTTTGAAGTTAACAGCAAGAAGTCATAAAGAGCTATACTGGGATCTTTTTAATCCAACCTCTATTAATTATAATGTTCTAATAACTGGTACATCAGGACAGGGTAAGTCGATGATGGCCAATAAAATACTTAAGTATGAACTTGGAAAAGGAACTAAGGCAGTTGTCCTTGATCTTGGAAATAGTTTTTATAAAACAACTAAGTATTATCACGGTGAAGTCTTATCTCATAAGTTTAATCCACTTCAATTCAGGAACCCTACTTACTTAAAAGAATTTGTACTATCTGTAATTGAAGATAAAACAACAAAAATGGAAGAAGGTAGGCTATTTTCTGTAATTCAAAATATTCTAGAGTTGAAAGTTAGTAACTTCGATCATTTTCTAATTGAACTTGAAAAAGAATTTGTAGGAATTAGTTTTTATTTCTCAGAGATTAAAGAATACTTCTCTGATGAAGATATTCAACTAAATGATTTAACGTATTGTGATTTCTCAGATTATCCAGAAGCTATGAAAGCTCCATTGATCATATATTTAATTGAGTATTTTAAAAACTTAGAAGGAAAAAAAGTCTTTGTTTTTGATGAGTGTTGGCATCTTCTGAACAAGAATGCTGACTATATTGCTGAATGTTTTAGAACATTTAGAAAACACCATGCGAGTGCAATTGCCATTTCTCAAAATTTAGATGATTTTTCAATAACACAACTCGGTAGAGTCATTATTCAAAACACACATTGGAAACTCCTTTTCAGGCAAAGCTTATCTGAATCTGAGTTTATAGATTATCAGTCAATTGAGTTGCTAGAGAGTATTTATTCAAAAAAAGGGGCATATAGTGAATTCTTATTACTTTCAGAAGGTATTAAAAAGCCTATTCGTTACTATCCTACTCATCTGGAGTACGAGTTATTTAATACAAACAAAGATGAATCCATCAAGTTCAATACTTACTTGGTTGAAAACAACAAGTACCTCTCTTTCACAGAGTGTATAGAAAACTATTGTAAGCTCAAAAATCCTTTTTGGGAGTTTACTAATGAAGATTAAATTAACTGCAAGTGTTCTAGCGCTATCTCTATCAATCCCTGTTTATTCTTCTATGTTTGGAGAGGAAACTGCTGTTCTAATTGAAATTGCCTCTACAACTGCAAGTCAGCTAAATGAGCTGGAACAACTTGTAACAAATACACAGAAATATACAAAAAAGATGCAAGAGTACAATGAACTAATGATGGATCACTATTGGCGAGCTGAAAGAATACTTTTTGTAGCTGAATCATTGGCAGCAAAAAAAGAAGCTAAAAACCTCGGGGATCTCAATTGGGCCATAAGAGAACTAAAATACTCAATGGCAGAATTAAAAGGTCTCATGAATGAGTATAAAGACATTAAAAACGAAGAAGATAGGACAAAACTTCTAGTTAAAAGGCAAAAGAAGATAAACGAGAAGAAAGGGAAACTTGCAGAACATCAGATCAAATCAGCAAAAGATGCAAGTACTACGGGAAGAGCGACACAAGTAACTGCTCAAAATACAGCTCTGATTTATGAACAGAATGTAGAGATGCATAATACTCAGCTAGAGATTTTAGAAAAAATGTCCACTAGTAACCGACTGCAAGCTGAACAACTAGAAGAAAAAAGACTGGAGCAAATACAAAAGCAAAAGTTTTACGGAATTGATAAGGATAAAAAATGATTAATATTCTAAAAGATATGCTCTTAATTGAAGATCAAAGTGTATTTAGATTGTACGAAGAGCTTATTAAGATCACTAATTACTTTATAGCTCCTGTTTTTACAATTTCATTAATTCTAGAGTTTTTTGGAGAGATGAATTTTGCAGAACCTGTTAAAAAATTATTTCTTGTTGTTATATTTATGGGTGCATTTTACAGCTTCCACACAGAAGCGACCAAAATTGCATTAGAAAGTGCGAGTATAACTCTAAAAAAAGTAAGTCCTACGAATTTGTTTGTAAAAAAATGGACTCAGATAAAAGTTAAAACCAAAGAGCAAAAAGGATGGGATTCATTAAAGAGTATATTAATTCCCAATATCAATGATGTTATTGCGACTACATTCTTTATGCTTGCAAAAATATTCATATGGCTTTTAAAGTTAATATATTCGAGCGTATATCATCTTACTTATGTATTTGCTGGTTTTACAGCAATACTCTACTTTCTGGGGTGGACTAAAGACGCTTTAAAAGGAACTATTCAAGCAAGTATTTGGTGCATGGCCATGCCGTTTGTTATTGTTGCGATACTTTCTTTAGTTGGTAACAGTATCCAAACAAGTGCTTTAAATGGAGAATTACTGATTGCCAAAATAGATTCCATTATATGGCTGTTTGGGGTGACTCTTCTTTTACTTATAAGTCCTCTTATTACCTATGGAATGGTTCGTGGAGATGGAATTCATTCATTTGGTTCTAAGATGGGTTCAATGGTAGTCAGCTCTGGCCTAAAAGCAATGGCACTATATTCAATGATAGCAACAACATTTAAAGGTGCAACTCGCAGTTTTGGTAAATCTGGAGCTAATTCATTCTTAGAGCCTCCAATTAAAGACTTACAAAAAAAAGACTTAGCTCCAGATAATAAAAGTCTAAAACTTGTTGAGAGTAAGGGGAAAATAAAATCTCCTTTCACTCAGGGCCGACCACTCGATCAAAGGTTAAAATCAGTTGGTTTAACGAAAGAAGATGCTATTAAGTTATCAAAAATAAATTCAACTACACAGCAAACGACTCAGTCTTCTAAAAACTCGAAACAATTGCAAGCGACTAAGCAAAGCCCAATAAATAAGACTCAATCTAAGATGGGGGAATTAAAACCTATTAAAGATTCTAGTACTCAAGCAGACCCATTCGTAAGATTACGAAAACAAAATTTTAAATTTAACGAAAAATACTGGAATGGAATCAATCCTCACAAAGCACAAGCGATTAAGAAAAAGTACGGCATAAGTGGCACAAAAGTCGATCCCAATAAAGTACATAGACCTGTTAAAAACAATAATTTAAGAAAGGAGAAATAGATATGGATTTTGATAGCTACAAAGCATCCTACTTAAAAGAAAATAAAAAACTAAAAGTCGCACTAGCAATTACTCTTATTGTCACATCACTAACGACATTAAGTGTTTTTCTTCAACAAAAGCATTATCTTTACAAAGGAAAAGCAATATTTGAGGAAAGACTTTTATCTGTAGAAGTTTGTCGAATTGGATTTGAAAGTTTAGCAAGTAATGAGCCAAATTCTTATGTGATAACGGACGGAATTTTAGATTTAGTTAACAAATCCCCTTTTTCACTCATTATACAAAAAATACTCAAGCTAGAATCGTTGGAAGAGAAGTCTTGTAAAATTATTCTAAAATCAGAAGGTAAGTTACTAGCATTCAAGATCAACTTAGAAGAGAGCATCTTTTATCCATTTCATTATAAAATCATTCAACTAGACGAGCTTGCAATCAAAGGGGAACTATAATGATGTTCTATATTTTAATGAATCAGATTACCACATTATTTTTAAGTCTTAATCTTCTGACTACTCTCAGTTTTGATTCTGAAATTGTGAGCTATTTATATGGTGGGGGTAAAGAAGAAGTGTTTTTTCAAATTACAAATAATAATAGAACTTTGGCATTAAAGCCTCTCATGGATGGAAATTACTCCAATTTACTCGTTATTACTAAAGAGAGAAAATACTATTTTGACTTAAGGCAGTCTTCAAGTATTCCACATCAATTTATAGAAATAAAAGATGGAATTGGAAGCCATGCACTTACAAAAAAAATCAAAACAGACAAGTACGAAATACTTGAAGGACAATCTTCAATTCTATTTATTAATAACTCTGAAAATGAAGTTGAGGTGAATTCTATCAAAGTAAAAAAAAGAGAGTACTTCTCAAAAGGAGTACCCATTCTGCTGAATGGAAAACGTATTCTTAACTAAGTAACAAAAAAGGCATTATATGAAGTTTTTAACAATTATTTTAATTGTCATGGGTAGTTTTACTCAAAATACAGAGTTATGGGCAAAAGAGCCAAGGATAACCATGCTTAAAAAGAAAGAATTAAAAAAAACTGTTTCAATAAAAAGGAGAACAAAGAATGACTTACTTGAAAACCTTATTCAGAACAACAAAAAACTCAATGAACTACTTAAAGCAAGGACGACTTTACCTGTTATTTGGGAAGGACAAAAGCAAATACTCACAGGAAAAACATACCGTGGTACTCTTCTAAACACAATTGTATCAACCAATCAAGCAAGTCCTGTTTTAGTAAGGGCCCATCTTAATCAAGGTCTCCCCTATAACAGTAAATTTTCTTGTCAGGCCATAACCCAAAATAAGCGAGTATTTTGTATTTGTAATAAGTTGATTACTAGCGACAAAGAAATACAGATATCAGCACAACTACTAAATATTGATGGTTCAAGTGGCCTTCAAGGGATTTATGAAGATGGTAAAGAAGATCTAATAACTGGTGCAGTTATTAGTGACTTTTCTCAAGGGATGCTATCAGCAGCACAAAACAGAGTAACAACTCCTTTTGGAACAATACAAGACGGCTTACTAAAAAATCAATTGCTACAAGGTGCAATAAATTCAGCAGGAACAACATCTGAAATATTGCTAGAAGAAATGAAATCAACGATTCCAATCGTCACAATTGAAGCTGGCACTGAAATATTGATCTACTTCATGGAGGCTTTAAATGAAAATTAACATTTTATTAATTCTACTTTTTTGCTCATCTTGCTCTACCTTAAAAAAATCGGTTGCCAGTGGCACTTTAATAGGTGGTTTAGTGGGAGGAACAGGAGGTGCTGTGTTTTCCCCTGATGAAGAGTCGACAAATAAGAATGCTTATCTAGGCGGTGTTATTGGTGCTCTGGCAGGAGCAGGAATTGCTTATTTAATGCACGACTCCCCTAAAAAGAAAGTAAAAGAATCAATGTTATTAGATCAACCAATGCAAAATCACAAGGAGGTTCCTTTATTTGATTTCTCCCCAGAATTAAAAAACATTAAACCAGAAGTAAACTTCAAACCAATTAAAAAGTACGAAGTACCACTAGAAAAGTTACCAAAAGAGCTTGAGGGAAAAGTAAAAAAACAATTCATTCTCGAATATCAGTCGGAAGCTCAAACAATTGAGGTCGGCAATAGAACAATTCAAATAAGTCCTTTTAAGGCATGGGAGCATATTTATGAACAATAAGAAACAACCACCTCAACTTGATATTTTCTCACCCATTTATGAAATCTTTCATGAACTATGTTTGTTGATAGCTGAACTGGGAAAAGAATTCATTAAGTGGGTCTTAAAAAAAACATTTAGTAAAAATCTTGTTTTGGAGAAGATTGATAGAAAGGCTTTAAATGTCAAGAAGACAACGGATCTTGAAGATTCATTAGGAATAGATACTAAAAACCGTAAAGACTTCCTTTTAGATGAAATCGACTTTAGACGTCACAGCTTTATTGTCGGTGCATCAGGTTTTGGTAAAACAAACCTTATGAGTATTCTCCAAGAACACACATTAAGAAAGAATAAACCCATTATCTTTTTTGATCCAAAAGGAGATATGGAAGCACTTAACACATTTAAAGAAATTTGTGAGAGGTATAAAAAGCCCTGCTATATTTTCTCTGAGCACTACCATGATTCGATTTCACTCAATCCTGTTCTTGAAGGTACAGTAAACCAAGTTACAGATCGAATAATGAGGGCATTTGAATGGTCAGAGCCTTATTATCGAGATGCCTCTAGAAGAAGCTTAACAAAATCACTAAAGATTTTAGAAGCATCTGATCAAGCCTTTACCCTACCAGCAATCTTTGAAGAACTTGAAAAGATGGAAAGTAAGGAAAATATAGGCCTCATAGCAAAGATAGAAGCAATTCTAGAATCTGATTTTGGAAAGATCTTAAACTCTGACAATGAAGGCCTTACCCTTTCAAAAGTTCGTGAAGAGAGAGCATGTCTTTACATTGGTCTATCTACTCAAGGCTATGGAGAAACAGCAATGGCTGTAGGTAAACTCTTTTTGGGTGAACTACTCTTTAACTCTTATAAAACTCTTAGTAATGAAATAGATCCAAAGGCTGGCCTTAAAAATCCTATCAGTGTGTATTTTGATGAGTTTGGCTCTTTAGTAACTCCAGAATTCATAGAGCTTCAAAATAAGTGTAGAGGTGCAGGTATTGAATTAACACTTGCAGTTCAAACAGCTTCAGATATAGATAGAGTTAATTCTGATCTTACGAAACAAATAGTAGAGAATTCGGGTAACTTATTTATTCTAAAGCAAAGACTAGATGAGTCAGCTTCATTCTTTGCTAATGCCATTGGAACAATTCTTTCAAAGAAAGAAACACTTATGATGGAAGATGGCGAGCTTCAAAATAGAGGAAGCATTAGAGAAGTTAATGAGCTTCTTGTGCATCCAGATATCATAAAAAATTTAACAATAGGACAAGCAGTTCTCTTAAGACAAGGTCCTACAAGATTAAATTTAATCAATGTACGAAACAGGAGTATGGACGACTTAAAAAAGTTAAATGAGCTTATCAATAAAAATAAATATTAAGCATAAAGGTTTAAGGAGAAGCAATGACTGAATTTACTCATTTAAATAGCATTTACATGAACTACCTAACACCATTACAAAAGTGGAGAATTATGGATTTAGAAAGCCTAAGGAGAGCATGTGACACAGAACCAAACTATTTTCATTTTGCTAGAATTATCAGAGAAATGGAGAAAGAAAAGATTGTTGAATCATTTAAACATAGATTCAATGGGAAAAAATATATCTTTTTTAGCTCATTCGGAGAACGCCAAATATCGAATGAAAAGAATCCAACCGGTATATCAAAAGATTCTTTGATACATGATTTGAAGGTGTCAGAATTAGCACAAAGTTTTTTTAATCTAAACTGGGTTGATTACATAAGTCTTGAGCATGAATTATTAAACAAAAGAGACTTTAGGCAAACATTCAAAATCATACCTGATGCAATGATGGGTATCAAAGTCGGTGGTAAAAAGATTAATATTGCCTTAGAGCTAGAATTAACTCAAAAGCAGAAACAACGAATACGAGAGAAAGCTAAGCAGTATATAATTAGCTCAAAATATGAGTATGCTTTGTACATTTTTTCAAAACAATCCGTGATGAACACCTATATGGAAGAAATTAAAAATACCGTGGGTGAGAAAAATTTAAACCGATTCTTGTTCGTAATTATACCATCATTGACAGCGAAAGAAACTGATCTAACAGAACTTGATGTGATCCAAGATCAGAACAAAATGAAGTTACGAGATGTTTTTGAAGCTTATAAAAGGGGTATAAATGCTCAACAATAGACATTTCCATAGGCTCGCTAAACTCCTAATTTTGTTACCAAAATTCCCGCTCCGAAATTGACTCCCTCTCTCTCACGATGATCGATAGATGGAGTCAATTTCTACGCGGGAAAAGTAATATGAAGAGTTAAGCGAGCCTAATATAAGGAGTATAGAAGATGGAAAATAATAATGAGGTAATAATAAAAAAAAGAGGAAGAAAACCAAAAAATCAAACAAGAGAGACAGTAATTAATAAAGAACAGTCAAAGTTTTTTGTAGATTTAAGTAATGAACAAGAGAGTCTTAGTTTGATTTTTGATTTTCTTCTAAAATGTAATAAAAAGAATTATGGCAGACCAATTCTTTTTAAAGACATTTGTATTTATGCTGTGAGCAAGCTTACAGATAAGGACGTAGACAAGATTCAAGAAGTAAGCCTTAGCGAGATGGAGAAAGTCCAAAGAGCACTTGATGACTACAATAAAAAGAATGGGCAAAAGCTCGAGTTGGGTGAATTTCTTGTAAAGAAATTAGGAATTAATTAGGAGGGATTTAATTATGAATATGGACAATAGACAATTATTTATAGGAAGATTTGGGAAAATGCCAGACCTTAGATACACAAAAAATCAAAAGCCTGTTTGTTATTTATCTGTAGCGGTTACAGATGAAGATCAACAACAAACGATTTGGAATAAGGTAGTAGTCTGGGGAAAACAAGCAGAACTTGCTAATTTGTATCTAAAAAAAGGGAGCGAAGTTTTTGTGCAGGGCCGTAAATTATTGAAAGAATTTACAACTTCTGAGGGGCATAAAAAATCTTATGAAGAAATAAATGCGAGTTTAATCGGATTTTCAAACCTTTAAAGAATAGGGAGTATGAATGTCTTATAAACATAATTACATTCGGTCGAATACAGGTTATAATAAGAGTTCTCAGGGGGGTAATCCCCTCTCTGAGATGCTCTTTGAAAATATAAATAATAATAAGATAGTAGACGAGAATGAAAGATGGCTGACAACGGATGAAGCTGCTTACTACCTAAATATATCTTCAAATGCCCTAAGAATCTTAGTTCATAGAGCACGAGTAAAGGCATATAAGTTAGGAAGCCGCTTAAGATTTAAAAAATCTGATCTGTTTACAGTTCTCCAATTAAAGGAGGACTAAATGCCAATCTATAAACAAATAAAAAATGGCAATACCACTTATACGGTACTTGCTACTCAAAGAATAAATGGAAAACAAGTTAATCGCAAAAGACGAAATATAACTTCCATGTCTCAAGCAAAACGAATAGAAGTTGATTTAAAAGTTGAGTTAAGACAACTCAAAGAAACTCCTCACAGATACACTTTGAATGACTGGAGTAAAATCTGTATTAAAAAAATGCAGATACAGTTCAAAACATCCACAATTCAAGGTTATGAGGGAAATTTTAACAAATGGATCAACCCTTTTTTGGGCGAATTTTATATTGATCAAATAACTGGTTTTATGGTTCATGATTTAATCTATCAACATATTACAGGTATCAGTATGGAAGCTCGTCGTGGAATTTTGAAGAGGTTAAAAAGAATCTTCACAATGGCTATTGAGGAAGGAATACTATATAAAAACCCTGCATTTGGAATAACAGTAAAAGTTCCTGAAGCAAAACAACTGGTTTTTAATCGCACAGAGATTAACACCCTACTTTATGAAGCTAACATCAATTCTCATCCCTTTTACAATCACTGGGCAATGGCCTTACTAACAGGAATGAGAAATGGAGAGCTTTATGCCCTAACTTGGACAGATGTAGACTTTGAAAACAAAGTTATTTCTGTAACTAAGGCATGGACAATTAAGGATGGGTTGGGCCCAACCAAAAGTACCAGAAACCGCTACATTCCAATATCAAGTGAACTTGATATGTTTCTTAAAAACCTAAAGTCAAAGAGTGTAAATCCAGACAATAAAGTTTTAGAATCACATAAGGAATGGTCTCAGGGAAATCAAGCAAAGGTACTGAAAGACTTTTGTCGTAAAATTGGTATTACCCCAATAAAATTCCATGATCTAAGGGCAACATTTATTACTCAATTACTCATCAAGGGAGTTTCCTTGGCAAAGGTTATGAAAATTGTAGGTCATTCTACTATCAAAACCACAATGCGTTATTTGAGACTTGTCGCCCAAGATACCCAAGGAGCAACAGAAGTCCTTGGAATAACCCTTCCTAAAGATAACAACTCAGATAATGTTGTTAATCTCTTCCAACGCTGAAGTTTTAAGCGATAGCGCTTACCAAAACTTACCAGTTAGACTAAAAATCAATCATTACAAATATTTAGGAGTGGGCAAATCGCCCGCTCCATTTAATAAGACAATAATACTCCAATCGGATCTTTTTATATTTTACCTATTCACTCCACCACGTTCCCAATTTCTTTGAGCTTTATACGAATTTGACTCAATATGTTTTTTAAATTTTTCAAGTTTATCTTTAGAGGAAAAGAAATATATTTGGCCAGAGTGCTTTAATTTAAAATCACTACTTCCTTTAATATGAAGATCTCCTTCTGATACAGATTGAGCACAGTGTTTTTCAAACATTTCTCCTTTCTCGTGATATAACTTGCAACTTTGTTCACAATTTTTATGATGGTGATGCTCTATATCTTTATGGTGATGTGCACATGAGTATATAAAAAATGTACTAACTAACGTCGTTATTAAAAATTTCATCCTAAATTCTCCTTTAATTCTGGCCGCATAAATTTGATAAATAACCTGTATAAACTTGGAATAACAATTAAGGTTAAAATTGTTGCCGTAAATATTCCTCCAACGACAACTGTTGCTAAGGGTTTTTGCACCTCTGCCCCTAGGCCCGTAGAAAACATCATTGGTAGAAATCCAAAAATATCAGTAAGTGCTGTCATTAATACTGGTCTGAGTCTAGACATGGCCCCCTCTCTTACCACGTCATCAGGTGATTTGCCCTCAGCGATCAAACGATTAAAATAAGTCACAAGTACAACTCCATTCAGAATACTAATCCCTGACAACGCAATAAAGCCAACACCTGCCGATATACTGAATGGCATTCCTAAAATATTTAATGAAACGACTCCACCAAGAAGTGCCATTGGTGCACATGCAAAAATTAAAATAACTTGAGCAAAATTTCTAAAAGCAGCATAAAGCATTCCAATAATAATTAACATTGCGAGAGGAACTAAGACTGAAAGTCTTTCTTTAGCACTTTGTAAGTTCTTAAAGCTTCCTCCCCACTCAATATAATAGCCTTCAGGAAGTTTAATTTTCTCCTCTACCCTTCTTTTTGCTTCATTTACAAATGACTCAATATCTCGTGTTTCTGGATTTATTAATACGGCGACTCTTCTTTGTGAATTCTCTCTCGCTACTGCCGTAAAAGTTTCAACAAAACTAATATCTGCAACTTGTTCAATTGGCACTGTGAACCCTTCAGAGATTCCAACAGGAAGCTGACTAATTGTAAAAACGTCTTTACGCTCATTTTCAGATAATCTTGTCACAATAGGAAATTTTCTAACACCATCATAAATATGCCCTATCTCCTTGCCTCCAATTGCAGTACTGATCGCATCGAGAACAGGTCTTGCAGTGACTCCAAGTTCTGCTAATGCTTCTACCCTAGGTGCATATTGAATCATAGGAGACTTTCCTTTTGACTCGGATTCAGCTTCTCCTGCACCTTCAATATTACCGACTATCTCAGCGACCTCTTTTGAGTAGGCAATTATTTTATCCAGATCATCCCCAAAAATTTTGGCGGAAACATCTGCCCTAGTTCCTTCAAGTAATTCATTAAAACGAAGTTCTACTGGTTGAGAAACCATGAGTACTTGGGCCGGCACATGAAGTTCAAGTTTTTCTTTTACAAATTTAATAAGATCTTTTTTATTCTTAATTTTATCATCTTTAGGCCAGTCTTCACGTTTATGTAACATTATATATGAATCTGAAATATTTACGCCCATAGGATCTGTTGCGACTTCAGCTGCACCAGTACGAGCAAATACATTCTTCACTTGAGGAAACTCCTTAATAATATCCTCAGATAACATCTGTAATTTTACTGAATTTTCAGTGTTGATATTTGCAGGTCTAATAAATTGAATTGCAAAATCGCCCTCATCTAATTGTGGTATAAATTCTGACCCCATCTGAGAAAACAATAAAACCCCTGCGATGATTGATGTTGCTCCGATACCTAAAACTATTTTCTTAAATTTTAAAGCTGTAGCAAGTGCAGGTGCAAATAATTTCTCTGCGAGTCCCATTAGGTAGGGCTTTTTATCTGTCGTTTTTCCACTCAAAAATGTTGCTGCAAGTGCTGGTACAAGTGTGAATGACAATAATAGTGCCGAACACAATGCCATAATAAATGTTTGCGCCATAGGACCAAACATTTTTCCTTCTACACCAGTAAGAGCAAAAAGTGGCACAAAAACGATGATAACAATTAATTCACCAAAACCTGCAGCTGATCGAATTTCTATGGCCGCTTGAATAACATATTCTTTGATTTCGGCTCTTGTAAGTTCTCTACCAGCCTTTTTACCTTCTTTTTGTAGTTTGTGTACACAGTTTTCGATGACGATAACAGCTCCATCCACAATAATACCAAAGTCGAGGGCACCTAAACTCATTAAATTTCCAGACACATTTTGCCACTTCATCAATATAAAAGTGATCAATAAAGAAATAGGAATGATGACTGATGTGATAATTGCTGCACGAATATTTCCTACTAACAGTAATAAAAATAAAATAACTAATCCCGCCCCCATTAAGAGATTATGTTCCACTGTTCTAAGAGTTTCATCAACCATATCTGATCGATTATAAAGAACATCAAGCTTTACCCATGAAGGTAAATCTTTTTTAATTTGCTCCAGTTTAGTATTTACATCCTCAGAAACAGAACGACTATTTTCTCCAAGTAACATGAAAGCTGTGCCAATAATACTCTCTGCCCCATTTACAGTTGCAGCTCCAGTTCTTATTTGCTTATCGTATTTAACGATAGCAATATCTCTCACTTTGATAACTTGGTAATCTGATAATCTTTTTACAACAACATTATTTATATCTTCAAAGTTTTTTAAAAGTCCAATTCCTCGAACAAGTAATTGTTCTCCGGTTTGTTGAATATATCCCCCTCCAACATTAATATTTGTCTGTTCAATGGCCTTTTCAATATCATCAAAATGTAATCCATATTTAGACATTTTTTTTATATCAGGTTGAATAAAATACTGTTTCTCATATCCTCCGATAGTGTTTACCTCTGTTACTCCTTTTACTGTAAGTAGCCTTGGCTTAATAAACCAATCTTGAAGTGATCTAAGCTCCATTAATTGAACCAATCTTTTGTCAGGATCTGTTTCAGGGTCGATTGCAGCAACAGAATAATGAAAGATTTCTCCAAGACCAGTGCTAATAGGACCCATTTCGGGAACAACTCCAACAGGTAATTCGAGATTTTGTAATTTCTCACTTACAAGCTGTCTCGCAACTAATATTTGTACATCTTCTTTAAAAATAACTGTAACTTGGGAAATACCAAATCGTGAAATAGAGCGTATCGTTTCAACTCCAGGAATACCGTTCATTGAATATTCAATAGGTGAAGTGACCATCCTCTCTATTTCCTCTGGGACTAAACCTTTTACAGGGGTATTAATCTGAACTTGAGTATTTGTAATATCAGGAACAGCATCAATCGATAACGTTTGAAATGATTTATAGCCTAAAATTAATAATAAAATAGTCGCCATAAAAACAAACATTCTACTATTAACTGAAAATTGTATTATTTTATTTATCATATGATTTTTCCTAGTGTGAGTGTCCGTACTCTGAAGTATCCGTTGAGTAAACATCTGCTACTCTTAATAATCCAACTCCATCAATAACAATTTGATCTCCAAAATCAACTCCATTAACTTTAACTAAGTATTTCCCACTAGATTCTTTGAATGATTCTACGGGCATAAATTTAAAGTAACCTTCTCTAAATCGATAAAGACCTTTCAGATTTTGCGATGAGACTAAAGTTTTTTTATCAATAATAAATTCATTACCATCAACTGTTTGGAGTTTAAGCTTTAAAGTTTGAATTGCTTCTCTGGACAATTTAAAACCTTTAATTTCATCTACCGATTCGATAGCTTTTCCCTTACCTACAGCTTTTCCCCCACCATGGTCATCATGGTCATCATGGTCATCATGGTCATCATGGTCATCGTCAACTGAATGGTTCGTATTTTTATGGGAATTATTTTGAGTAGAAATTTGGTCGTTATTATTCTTACTACAAGAAACTAAGGTTATAAGTAATAGTCCTATTATAAATATTTTTTTCATAATTTGTCCTCTTTATAAAAGCTTTTCAAAAGCTGTCGTATTACCATCAATAAGTAATATTTTTCCGTAGGTATTTAACACATCGTTTTCTGTATCAAACTTTGATTTTAAAAAGTCTACTTGCTGTCGATGTGACTCAATTGTCATTGGAATAGACACAACCCCTCTAGAAAATAATTTCTCAACCTTCAAGTGTTTTAGTTCTAGCTCTTTCAACTTTGGCATTTTAGATAAGGTCGCAAGGGATCTTTTTAGTTTGACGACAAGATTCATCCTCTCAATTCTCAACATCTCTTTAGTATTATTGGAGGCAACTTTTTGGGAGGATGTCACTTTTAGAGCATTAAATTTTCCTCCACTATTTGTATGAAAAAGTGGTAATGCAAATGAGATCGATATTCCGGCAGAAATAGATTCATCAATCCCCTGCCCTTGATATTCTATCGTAGGTCCAATAGAAATATTCGAATAGCCTAATGATTTTTGAAGATCCAACTCACTTTCGGCCAATTCAACCTTTAAATTCTCAATCTGCGGTAAACCTGTTTTATCAGATTTAGTATCCGAAACATTCACTAGATTAAAATTAATATATTCATAACTGGGATTTACATTCTTACAATTTGATAAAAAAGAAATTTTTCCTTGCAAGAGAGTCTTTTCATTTTCTAAATCATTGAGTTGTGCTCTATAATCATTTGAAGCTAGGCTTAAAGTAGAAAGTGATACAGTTTCTTCAGGATTTAATCTGTCTCTAGATGAAAGTTTATTTATTATTTTTTCAAAAGTATCAATTGCTTCTTTTACAGAATCAATAGTGACATTTAATTGCGCCAATCTCTGATAACCGATTGTTGCATTTAGATTAGAGTTGAATAACGAAAGATCAAGCTCTGTATTTTTAAGTTTCTGAAAACTCTTTGCCTTTAAAAGACGCTTATCTCTTTTTGAACCAAGCTCTACTATATGCCTAGCAGTGAGAGTATAAGTATTAGTATCATTTCCAAATTGTTCCCCTTTGAGGTATTCAAAATCTAACTCTGGATTTGGTCTTTGTTCTGCAATATTTAATAAGCTTGAAATCTCTTCTTTTTTCTTATCTGCCTCAATAAGTAAAGGTCCATTTATTTTAACATTATTATAAAATTCTCTAATAGTTTTAATATCACAAGCTTCTCTAGCATAAATGACATTACTAGATAGTAGCAATGCTACGAAAAAGTACACATACATAATTATCCTTTATTGGTTAAATCATAAATTTAAGAAAGATGGATTAAGCAATAGGAGGACGAATAATATTTAATGAATAATTTTGAGTTTTTCCTAATTGGTAAATAGGAAAAGAAATATTGTGTTTAGTGAAATGTGAAATTGATTTTATATATGAAGAACTTGTTACTGCATTATGAGAATGCCCTTGATGACAATGATCATGGTGACCTTCAGCTTCATTACTCTCTGTGCTATTTGATGAGTGCAAATCGATATCTGGGCAACTAACGATAGTAGTGCAATTACGAGAAGATTCCTCATGTACAGTTGCTGATGTAAAATCAGAAAAAATCGTAAATATTAGTAAGAAAGTTATAACTATTTTCATCTCTCATTATTTATATATCAGTAAAAGTAATTAATCAAGTGAGAGAAAAAAATTGACAAAAAAGTAACAATTTCTATTTTAAGTCACAAGGAAATCTTGCTAGATTTATTCAAATAAGTTACGGCGTTTTCTATTCGTTCAAAATGACCACGCCTAAAACTATGTAATAAATTATTATATTGAATAAGGGTGTTAAAACCAAGATTTTTCTCTTCAACTTTATCATAATAGTTTTCTGAATCTTCTACAAAGTACTTTAGCTGATCTTGACGATTGAAAAACTCTCCTTGAGTTTTCCAGCTTTGAAGATAATTAACATTTTTTCGATTAAATCGATCTGTATACATTGTTTCTGAAATTTTCATATACTCATCAGTGCCTATTTTATTAAACTCCTTAATTAATTTCAAAACATTTCGATAGTCAGAGAAATTATAGTTTAATCCATAATTATCAGTTAAAACCTCAGCAGTATAATGCTCTTTAGGAACATGATAAGTCATAAAATAACTTGCTTTGGCAATAGTTTGCATTTCAGGAGGAAAGTTCTTTAAAAACTCATCAGAACGTAAAAGCTCAAGGTTAATCATCTTTGAATCTTTAGAAGCAAAAAGTTGAACAGCGACTTTATTGTAAAACTGATTTTTGAAACCAGCGGCAAACAGGGTCGACTTTAACTTACGAATAGATCGCAAATCATCACTTGCAAAAGATGAGAAATAAAACTCTGAAACATTTGTATTGATATTAACAATGCCATTAGGTGTAAGCCTATCATGGACAAGCTGGTAAAACTCCTTTGTCACACATTGCTCAGGCACACTCGCATTTTTATAGATATCAACAATAATATAATCATATTTTGTTTTCACTCTTTGAAGAAAAAGGCGGGCATCAACAAAGTGTGTATCAACATTTTCAGTGATTGACTTACCAATATATTCTGAAGAAATTTTGACAATTCCTTCATCAATTTCAACTGCCGTTATCTCACTATCTGGAAAAACTTGTTTTATTTGTAAAAGGTTGACTCCTCCAGCAGAACCAAGGATTAAAATGGACTTAGGCTTAATCGTAAGAGCTGGAGATAGATAAGTTAGGGCCCAAACGTTTTTTAAAATATTATTTATATCTACATAAGTATCTGCACGCGAATATGAAGTACTTAGTTTAAATTTACCATCATTTTTTTCAACGAGAATTCTATTTAGTTTCGTATTTATGACAAATTTATTTTGATCAACACTCTGCCCTTTGATGAAGAAAAAACCAATCAAACAAAAAACAAAAAGTAGAATGAGATCTATTTTTTTTCTTGAAACAATATAAGTAGCTAAGATAATACTAACCGAAATAAGTAAAATTGAGTAATCTTCACCAAGAACAGGTAATAAATAATAGGGAGTAAATAGAGTACCAATAACACTTCCAATAGTGGAAATAACAATAATTTTTGAAGCACTTTTTTGTACACCTAGTTTTATAGAGTCGAATGAGATGACAAGAGGTACTGTTTGCCCAAAAACAAAGCTAGGAAAGCTAAATAATAAAATAGTTAAGAACAACTCTTCAAAAAAAAGATCTAACTGCAAAGTACCAACATAATTCATAATAGAATCTCTAAAACAAAGATTAGTGAGAAGGATATAGAAACTTGCAAATCGCAAAAAAATGAAAAATCGGTTCAAACTTTTATCCACTTCTTTATATTTTGAACTATATAATGCACCTAAAGTAAGAGCTACCAATACCACCGCAACAACAAGGGCAGTCGTAGTGACTCCTCCCCCAAACTGAAAGGTCATTAACCTAAGAGCAATCATTTCTAGTGCCATGATATTTACACCAAGAATTAAAACGAATATATTTAAAGATAGTTTATGCATTGAAATCCTTTTTTAATTATTAATAAAGCATAACATAAATCTCTTTCAAAAATCTATGAACATATAGTTGATTGAGTATTAAATGGAGAAAAAATTTAAAAAAGCC
>Ga0115005_10000629_pt1 | contig 27434 bp, 26 predicted proteins | sample ArcOceMetagenome_FD_87163 | JGI IMG/M metagenome (GOLD analysis project Ga0115005, IMG submission 87163) | Marine eukaryotic phytoplankton communities from Arctic Ocean - Arctic Ocean - Greenland ARC118M Metagenome | ecosystem: Environmental > Aquatic > Marine > Oceanic | place: Arctic Ocean...
AGATGATGAGGCTTATAGTAGAGCAACTTCCGTCTATTTAGTTGATAGAGTAGTTCCAATGTTACCAGAAATGTTATCAAATGGAGCCTGTTCTTTAAGGCCTAATGAAGAAAAGTTAACTTTCTCAGCAGTGTTTGAAATAAATGAAAAAGCACAAGTTATCCATGAATGGTTTGGAAGAACCGTCACTTATTCAGATAAACGTTTTGCTTACGAAGAAGCACAAGTTATTATAGAAACAAAGAAAAATTTTATACCTGAGAATGTATCTATAACAGATGAATCTTATAAGGTAAGTGACCATATTGTAGAAGCTACCTTAAAATTAAATGAATTAGCAAAGATTCTTCGTAAAAAAAGGATGCAACAGGGAGCTATTTCTTTTGATAGAGTAGAGGTTAAGTTTCATTTAGATGAAGAATCTAATCCTGTTGGAGTCTTTTTTAAAGAAGCAAAAGAAGCAAATAAATTAATTGAAGAATTTATGTTGTTAGCTAATAGAAAAGTAGCTGAGTTCATTGGTCAAGAAAAAAACAAACCAACCAACAAAACATTTATATATCGTGTTCATGACGAACCAGATGTTGAAAAGCTAGCTGCTTTACAAAATATTGTTTTTAATTTTGGATATAAAATGGACACTCAAACTAAAAAAAGTACAACAGAAAGTTTGAATAAACTACTAAAAGACGTTCATGGTAAGGCAGAGGCAAACATGATAGAAACATTAGCTATTAGAACAATGAGTAAAGCTGTTTACACAACACAAAATATTGGTCATTACGGGTTAGCTTTCAACTATTACTCTCATTTTACCTCACCAATACGTCGTTACCCGGACGTGATGACACATCGTTTGTTACAACATTATTTAGATGGAAAAAATTCTCCAAAGCAAGACGATTATGAAGTAAGATGTAAACACGCATCAAAACGAGAAGAACTAGCATCTAAAGCAGAAAGACAATCAATTAAATATATGCAAGTTAAATACATGCAAGATCACCAAGAAGAAGAGTTTGTAGGGGTTATTTCAGGTGTTACAGAATGGGGTATTTATGTAGAAATTACTTCTAATAAATGTGAAGGGATGGTGAGAATTAGAGATATAAAAAGTGATTATTATGTTTTTGATGAAAAACAATATTCAATTGTTGGTCAAACCACAAAACATATATATCAATTGGGAGATGAAGTAGTTGTAAAAGTAAAGCACACTGATTTAGAAAGAAAACATTTAGATTTTACACTTATAGAACAATAGAATTCCTTTAGACTTGTAATACTTTTTAATTTTATAGTCATATAATTATATATATTGCATTAAAAAAATGAAAAAATATATTCTTATAAATTTTCTTGTACTAAGTAATATGTTGTTCTCACAATCAACAGTTACTAAAAAGTTAGGTGATTTCTATAAAATAAAGGTTTATAATGGAATTAATATAGAGTTAATTAGATCTCAAGAACACAAAATACAAGTTACTGGAGAAAAGTCTCAAAAAATAAAAATAAAAAACACGAATGGCATTTTAAAAATTAGCTTAAAATTTCCAGACTTATTAGCTGATGGTAAAGCAAATGTAAAACTTTATTACAACGAAGATATTCAAGTAATAGATGGCAACGAAGGCTCAACAATAACAGGAAAAAGTATTAACCAATCACATATTGAAGTAAAAGCTCAAGAAGGCGCATTTATAGAATTAGAGATTAAAACAAAACACTTACAAGTCAAGTCTTCTACAGGAGGAATTATAAAACTTTCTGGAAGCTCAAAAAATCAAGAGATAGATCTAGACCTATACGGTGTGTATCATGGATATGATTTAATTGTGTCCGACAACACTACAGTAAATGCAGGAACAGGTTCAAAGGCAGAGGTTAAAGTAGGCGAAACACTAAATGTAAAAGTTAGTTTTGGAGGCTCTGTTTTTTATAAGGGTTCACCAGAGGTTATTGAAAATAAAAAGGTTGCAGGAGGAATTATAAAACAAATGAATTAATTGATTCATTGGTTTTTGTATATTTGTTACTCAAACTATGATTATGATTTTAAATATATTTCTTTTAGGTATGCCTGGTATTGGATCTTGGGTAATTATAGCATTAGCTCTTTTACTATTCTTTGGTGGAAAAAAAATACCAGAATTAATGAAAGGCTTAGGAGGCGGAATAAAGGAATTTAAAAAAGCTTCTAAAGAAGAGGAAAAGGAAGATGAAAAATTAGAAGAAAAATAATAATAATAAAAACCAAAGATTTTATCTTTGGTTTTTTTACAACTTTACAACTTTACAACGGTTACAAACGCTATCAATATTCTTACTCTTTAATTAAAGGGTTCATGAGATTCAGATTATCATCATCTCGGATACTCGTAAAAACATTAGCACTTATAGTAGTTTTTTATTGGTAACAATACCTAATTAATTTTCTTCAAGCCTACCAATAAATTTATTTTATTTACTTTTTTTATCTAAATTCTTTTTATTGTTTTTCATTGCCTCTCCTATCTGATTACTCGCAGTAAAGCTAGCCACCATATCATTTAGCATTTGACTTCCAGCTTGAGGTGAATTTGGTAATAAAATAAGATTACTGTTAGTTTCTTGTCCAATAGATTGAAGTGTATCGTAATGTTGTGTTACAACAATTAAAGCAGAAGCTTCTTGGGAATTAATACCAACCTTGTTTAATACCTCAACAGACTCCTCTAATCCACGAGCAATTTCTCTTCTTTGATCTGCAATACCCATCCCCTGAAGTCGCTTGCTTTCTGCTTCAGCTTTTGCTTTTTCAACAATTAAAATACGCGCAGCATCTCCTTCATATTGAGCGGCAGTTTTTTCTCTATCTGCAGCATTAATTCTGTTCATAGCTGCTTTTACTTGTGCATCTGGATCAATATCAGTTACTAATGTTTTTATAATATCATATCCATAATTTATCATTGCATCATTCAATTCTGATTTCACAGCGATTGCAATATCATCCTTTTTTACAAACACATCATCTAATTTCATTTTTGGAACCTCCGCACGTACTACATCAAAAACATAAGAAGTGATTTGATCATGAGGATAATCTAACTTATAAAAAGCGTCCTCTACTTTGCTTTTAATGACTTTAAATTGAACCGATACTTTTAGTTTAACAAAAACATCATCCAGTGTTTTTGTTTCAATAATAACATCTAATTGTTGAATTTTAAGACTTAATCTTCCCGAAATCCTTTGTACAATAGGTATTTTAAAATGTAAACCCGACTGCTTAATACTACCAAACCGTCCAAACGTTTCAATAATAACAGCAGTTTGTTGTTTTACAATAAATACAGCTCCATAAAGTATAAAAATAATGATTCCTAATACAAAAGGCAATAAAAAAGTGTTCATGCTAATTTTTTTAAAAGTTAATATTTATAAAGATACTAGAATAGGAACTTTATTACAAGACGAAAAAAAATATAATATGTTAAAAAGAAAGTGTGAAGTTTTTTTTATTATCTTTTTTTAATATTTTTTTTATACTTAACCCATTTTTTCAATTCCTTAGTTGTCAATACTTTTTCAATTTTTTTATCTAGCTCCTTTTCTTTTTCCTCTACAATTTTTACAATTGGCTCGAAAGTAGTTGTTACTTCCTTATATGCTTTTCTAAACATAGTATAATCTCTAGTATCAAAAGATTCTTTCTGTGCTCTCATAATTTTTGTCTCAGCTTCTGAAAACAAAAAAGTATTTATTCTTTTTACCTGATTTAAATCAGTATTAAATTTTTTAAAAATAGAAGAAACTACTATAAATTTCTCAGAATCTTTTTTTATTCCAATTTTCTTTGTAACCTTTTCTATGTTATAAAAAGTCATTCCAACAGCCATTTCTACATTAAACTTAGGTGGCTTTTGTTTAGGAGTTGTCATAGGCTGCTGCCTTTGTTGATTTCGCCTCCCACCCCTGTTAAACTGTGAATTATACTGTGCCTCTATCGTTATAGAAAATAAAATTATAGCAGTAAAAATTAAGTTTCTAATCATGATAATTGTTTTATAATTTTTTCAATACGATTTGTTGTTTCTTTTTCTCCAATCAGTTGTATTATTTCAAATATGTTGGGTCCTTTCATTTCACCAACTATAGCCAAACGAAGTGGTTGCATAACTTTACCAAATCCAATTTCCTTTTCACCAATCCACTCCTTCACTACTTTTTCTATTGTCAAAGATGAAAAATCTTTTATTTCTGAAATAACATTTATTAACTCAGTCATTAATTTTCCAGTTTCCGGCTTCCATTGTTTTTTTACTGCTTTTTCTTCATAACAAAGCGGTTCTGTAAAAAAGTAATTACTTAGTTCCCAAAAGTCAGTTATAAAAACAGCTCTTTCTTTTATTAAAGTAACAACTTTTTCTACATATATTTCTGTAACATCAATTTTTTTATGTTTTAAAATTGGCATAAATAAACTTACCAATTCTAAATTTGATTTTTTCTGTAAGTATTGTTGATTAAACCAGTTCGTTTTATCTAAATCAAACTTTGCTCCTGATTTGTTTACCCTAGATATATCAAAAGCAAAAACCAGTTCTTCTAAAGAAAAAATTTCTTTCTCTGTTCCTGGATTCCATCCTAATAAAGATAGCATGTTTATAAAAGCGTCAGCAAAATATCCATCCTCTTTATATCCGCGAGAAACATCCCCTGTTTCTTCGTTTGTGTATGCTAAAGGAAACACAGGAAAACCCATTTTATCTCCATCTCTTTTACTTAACTTCCCTTTTCCTATAGGTTTTAAAATTAACGGGAGGTGAGCAAATTTTGGAGAATACCAGTCGAAAGCCCTATATAGTAAAACATGAAGTGGTAAAGAAGGCAACCATTCTTCACCCCTAATAACATGACTAATTTTCATTAAATGATCGTCAACAACATTTGCTAAATGATACGTTGGCATACCGTCTGACTTATACAAAATCTTATCATCTAATGTATTTGTGTCAATTTTAATACACCCTCTAATTTCATCTTCTAACGTGAGTGTTTCATTTTGTGGTGTTTTAAAACGTATTACAAAACTCTCACCATTAGAAAACTTTTGCGTAACCTCTTTATCTGTTAAAACTAACGAATTTATTAACCGACCTTTTTTTCTGTTGTGCCAATTATAAATAAATGTTTTTCCTTCTGTCTCGTGTTGTTTTCTATGTTCGTTTAACTCTTCTGGTGTGTCAAAAGCATAATATGCATTTCCGTTCGCAATTAGAAGATCTACATGCTTTTTATATATTTTTTTTCTTTCGGACTGTCGGTATGGCCCAAACTTTTCATCTTTTCCTGGCCCCTCATCAAAAGGTATACCACACCAATTTATTGAATCTTTAATATATTGTTCCGCATTATTAACTAACCTTGATTGGTCTGTATCCTCTATTCTTAAAATAAAAGTACCCCCATGTTTTTTAGCAAATAAATAATTATATAAAGCCGTTCTTACCCCTCCTATATGAAGAGGTCCTGTTGGACTAGGTGCAAAACGAACACGAACATCTGTTTTCATTAATAATAAATTTTTAAGCAGTAAAGATACCTCTCTATTGTTATATAAAAAAAGGATTTATGTTTGTCTATGGCTCATCAAATCTTTATCTTATAAATTTATCATTGTATTTTAAAATATAGTATTTTTATTCTTTTATGAAAGCGTATTCACACATAGAACAAAAGCTGGCTTTTTTTTATAAAAAGTACTATACTAATGAACTCATCAAAGGCGCTATATTGTTTTGCTTTTTAGGGGCGTTATTTTTTTTTATAATAGTTTACCTAGAATTCTTTTTGTGGCTAACACCATTCTTTAGATCGATTTTACTTGTTATTTTTATTTTTATTGAAGGGTATCTATTTTTTAAGTTTATTTTAAAACCCTTATTATATTTAATCAAGTTAAAAAATGGAATCAAAGAGTTCGAATCTTCAAAAATTATTGGAGATCATTTCTCAGAGGTTCAAGACAAACTCTTAAATATTTTACAACTTAAAGAGTTTCCTAATCAATCAGAATTGTTGCTCGCCAGCATTGAACAAAAATCTAAAGAATTATCACCCATTCAATTTTCTAAAGCCGTTAACTTTAAGAATAATATTGTTTTTGTTAAGTACCTATTACTACCTTTCTTTATTTGGCTTCTTTCCTTTTTAACAGGTACGAATAATGAGTTTTCTAACAGTTTAACTAGAATTGTTAATTCTCAAACTATTTTCTATCCACCAGCACCTTTTTCTTTTCATTTAATAACAAATGATTTAGATATAATTGAGGGGAGTTCGCATACAATTTTACTTACCACCACTGGTGATATATCTCCTAATGATGTAGAAATATTATATGACGGTCAGACATATTTTTTACAAAAAAAATCATCCGGTGTTTTTTATTTCACGTTCTCTAACGTTTTAAAGTCTTTTGATTTCTCATTTAAATCAGATGGTGTCATCTCAAATATATATACTATTAATGTCATAAAAACACCCATTATCCAAAATATGACTATCGCTTTATCTTATCCAAAATACACAAACAAAAACAATCAATTATTAGTAGATACTGGAAACTTATTTATACCAGAAGGAACAAGGATTATGTGGCAAGTAACTGCATATCAGACTGATACGGTTTCTTTTCTTAGTGGAAAACAAAGAAACTATTTTACTAAAACCAATCAAAATCGTTTTATATACAACAAGATTGCACATACTAATATTTCATATTCAATCACATCTTCTAATAATCTTCTTAAAGATTTTGAATCCCTTTCTTACAACTTAAGGGTTATTAAAGATATGCCGCCAACAATTTTGGTTAATTCAAATATAGATAGTTTACAAAGAGAGGTTGTTCAATTCGGAGGACAAATTTCTGATGATTATGGATTTAGTAACCTTACGTTTTATTATTATAATAAAGAGTTCCCTTTACAAAAAAAGAGTTTTTATATAAATTTAACAAAAACAACGTTTCAAACTTTTTTCTTTGAATTTCCCAATAAAATAAAATTAGATCCAGAAATTGATTACGAAATGTATTTTCAAGTTACAGATAATGATGCCATTAATGGAAACAAAATTGCTGTTAGTAAAAAGTTCACCTACAAACAAAAAACTAAAGAAGAAGTTATTCAGGAGCAACTTAAAAATCAAAAGGAAACAATTCAAAACCTTGAAAAATCTATTCAAAGTCAACAACAACAAAAAATAAATTTCACAAATATTCAAAACGAAATCCAGAATAAAAAAAGCATTAATTGGAGTGACAAGAAAAAAGTTCAAGAGTTTTTATCCCGACAAAAAAAATATGAAAAAATGATGGATCGTCAAACCGAAAACCTTCAAGATTTTCTTGATCAAAAGACAGAAGAAAATCAACCATTACAAGACAAGAAAGAACAATTACAGAAACGAATTGACGAACTACTTAAATTAAACAAACAAAAGAAGTTGTTAGATGAGCTTCAAAAAATTACTGAAAAACTTGATAAAGATGAGTTGATTAAAAAAGCGAAACAACTAGCGCAGCAAAACAAACAACAAGAAAGAAGCTTAGAAAGAATCTTAGAACTTACCAAGCGTTTTTATGTCGAAGAAAAAGCACTCCAAATTGCCAATAAACTCCAAAAGCTAGCAAAAAAACAAGACACTTTAAAAAACACTAACAAAAAAGCATTATCAGAACAACAAGATATCAGCAACGAATTCGATACAATATCTAAGGAATTAGAGGAGCTCAGTAAGGATAATCAAAAATTAAAAGAACCTTTGGAGATACCTCAACAAGATGAGGAAATACTAGAAACTAAACAATCTCTATCTAAATCTGAGGACGAATTAAGCAACCAAAAGGATAAGGAGGCAAGGGAATCTCAAAAAAAATCTTCAAAACAAATGCAGCAAATGAGTCAGAAAATGAAACAAGCAATTTCTGACATGCAGGCAAATTCTATTAATGAAAATATAGACGATCTAAGAAAAATTTTAGAAAACCTAATTGTATTCTCCTTTAAACAAGAAAAGTTACTTTTAAAATTTCAAGACATATCGGTTAGTCACCCTGATTTTGGCACGGAGTTAAAAAATCAAAACGAACTTAAGACTTACTTTGAACACATTGATGATAGTTTATTTGTCTTATCAATGAGACTGCCTAAACTCTCTACAAAAATTCAAACTGAACTATCAGACACACATTATAACCTAGATCTCTCTTTAGATAATTTTTCTGAGAATAGGTTTGATTCAGCAGCATCAAATCAACAATACGCAATGACTTCCGTAAATAATTTAGCACATTTTTTAAGTGATCTTCTAAATAATTTGCAAAACAAAATGGGGTCGCCAGGTCAAGGAGACGGTCAAGGCAACCCTTTCAGTTTACCCACTTTGATCGAAGAACAAAAAGGTATTTCTGATAAAATGAAAAAAGGGTTACAAAAACAACAAGGTAAAAAAGGTGAACAAAAGAACTTACCAAACGGCGACAAAGACGGTAATTCAGGTAAAAACAAGAATTCTAGCGGTGCAGATGAACAATCAAATGGTGAATTGTATAAGATATACCAACAACAGAATATACTAAGGAATCAATTAAAAGAAGCATTAATTAAAAGCGGCAAAAGTACTGAATCCATTAATAGGGTGCTGAAAACTATGGAACAACTAGAAAAGGACATTTTAGATAATGGTTTTAACCAAACTACTCTTAATAGGATGGAAAAGTTAGATTTTGAGTTACTTAAGCTTGATAATGCATTTCTTATGCAAGGAAATGATACCAAAAGAGAATCAAATACAAACTCTTTATACTATCAAAAGAAAAGAGTAAAAGAATTGTTGTTCAAAAAGGAGTTCTATAATCAAATAGAGATATTAAATAGACAATCATTACCTTTGCAGCAAAATTTTAAAAATAAGGTTAAAACTTATTTTGATAAAAATAATAAATTTTGATTTTATATAATTCCGAAACATCTTTTAGTTTAAAAGACAAAAAAAAAATTAGTGTTTGGATAGAGCATATTTCGGCATTAGAAGGTTTTACTATTGGAGAAATTAATTACATTTTTTGTGATGATGTTTACCTAAATTCTATTAATAAAGAGTTTTTAAATCATGATTCATTTACAGATATTATTAGTTTTGATTACACTCTTGGTCAACAATTGAATGGTGATATTTATATATCAACAGAAAGAGTTTTAGATAATGCTGAAACATACAGTCTTGCTTTTGAAAGTGAGCTTTGTAGGGTTATGATTCATGGGGTTTTACATTACATGGGTTATAAAGATAAATCAATCGAAGATAAAAATGAAATGAGAAAAAAAGAAAACACATGTCTTCTTTTATATAAAGCAAATTAACAAATGCCTTTCTCTCGTTCCACGTGAAACAATAATGAGTTTATTTGATACAACATACGACGTAATAGTAGTTGGTGGAGGTCATGCCGGAAGTGAGGCTGCCGCTGCCAGTGCAAACATGGGCGCTTCTACATTGTTAATTACAATGAATTTACAAAATATCGCACAAATGAGCTGTAATCCAGCGATGGGCGGTATAGCAAAGGGTCAAATCATTAGAGAAATCGATGCTTTAGGTGGTTACAGTGGAATTGTCACTGATAAAACTGCCATCCAGTTTAAGATGCTTAATAAGTCTAAAGGACCAGCTATGTGGAGTCCAAGAGCTCAATCAGATAGAATGATGTTTGCTGAGACATGGCGAAACATGCTTGAAAAGACTCATAATTTAGACTTTTACCAAGATTCTGTAAACGGTCTTTTGTTTGACGGTTCAAAAATCTCCGGAGTAAAAACTGTATTAGGTTTGTCTATCAAAGCCAAAACTGTAATTGTTACAGCCGGTACCTTTCTCAACGGACTAATCCATATTGGAGAGAAGACTTTTGGAGGTGGTCGTGCAGGAGAAGGCTCCTCAACTGGTATTACTGAAGACCTAGTTTTGAAAGGCTTCGAATCTGGTAGAATGAAAACAGGAACACCTCCAAGGGTTGACGGCAGGTCACTTGATTACTCAAAAATGGAGGAACAGCCAGGTGATACAAAAACAGAAAAATTTTCTTTCCTAGACACAAAACCACTTACTAAACAAAGATCTTGTTATTTAACACACACAAACTCTAAAGTTCATGATGTATTACGAGAAGGTTTTGATAGGTCGCCAATGTTCACTGGGAGAATACAATCTACTGGTCCAAGATACTGTCCATCAATTGAAGATAAAATAGATCGTTTTTCAAGTAAAGATCGTCATCAAGTTTTTGTAGAACCAGAAGGTTGGACTACTGTCGAAATTTATGTTAACGGTTTTTCTACATCTTTACCCGAAGACATTCAAGATAAGGCAATTCGTTTTATCCCAGGTTTTGAAAATGTAAAGTTTTTTAGATATGGATATGCAATCGAATATGATTATTTTCCACCTACTCAACTTATGCATTCATTAGAAACAAAGTTAGTAGAAAATCTTTTTTTTGCTGGCCAAATCAATGGTACAACTGGTTATGAGGAAGCTGCCGCTCAAGGCCTAATGGCAGGTGTAAACGCTGCACTTAAAACACAAAACAAAGAGCCCTTCATTCTTAAAAGAAGCGAAGCGTATATAGGTGTATTAATCGACGATTTGATTACTAAAGGCACAGATGAACCTTATAGAATGTTTACTTCTAGAGCAGAATACAGAACGCTTCTTAGGCAAGATAACGCTGACTTAAGACTAACACAATTGGGTCATAAAATTGGTTTAGCCTCAGAAGAGCGTTTAATTAAAGTGAATTCTAAACGCTTAAAAACAGCCAAACTTATTAAGTTTTTAGAAGAAACAAGTGTTAGCAAAGAACAGATTAATCCTATATTAGAAAAAAAAGGACTTTCATTAATAAATCAATCAGTTAAGCTTTACAAGATTGCCGCAAGGCCACAATTATGTCTTTCTGATTTTAAAGATATTGAGTCATTACAGTCTTTTTTTATAAAAGAACAGATTGATATTACAATTCTAGAACAAGTCGAAATACATTTAAAGTATTCAGGATATATAGAGAAAGAACGATCTAACGCAGATAAGTTAAATAGATTAGAAAATGTAATCATACCAAAAATGTTCAATTTTGATAAGGTTACATCTTTATCTTATGAAGCTAGAGAAAAACTATCAAAAATACAACCATCAACTATTTCTCAAGCAAGTAGAATTAGCGGCGTTTCTCCAAGTGACATCTCTGTATTGTTAGTTTATATGGGAAGATAACTAACGGTTGTTATATTAATGTTCCACATGGAACATTGTTGAAAAATTAAAAACAAAATGACAGAAAAAGAACTTCATAGAGGTGTTACTCCTTTTTTAACTTGTAAGGATCACTTGGTTTCTAATGAAAACTATGAGGTTATGTTTAACAACCATTTTGAAATGTTAGTTACATCACCAGTTCCATCAAACCTCGATAAGTATTATGATTCTGAAGAATATCAATCTCATAATAACTCAAGCAAATCGTTCTTAAACCTAATCTATACTATTGTAAAGAAAAGATCTTTTAGACTAAAAAAGGAAATGTTTAAAAAAACCTTAACTAGAAAAAACATTCTAGATATTGGCGCAGGAACAGGTGACTTTCTTTTGTACTGTAAAGATGATGGGTTTGCTATAACGGGTGTTGAACCAAATAAAAAAGCAAGAAAACAAGCTCAATTAAAAGGGATATCACTTGATGAAAATTTGAATGGCATATCCAAAAAAAAATTTGAAATTATAACAATGTGGCATGTACTAGAACATGTTCCAAATCTGACCGAATATTTAGAGCAATTGAAACTTTTGTTAAGCAAAAAAGGACAATTGTTTATAGCTGTTCCAAACTTTAAGAGTTTTGATGCTGATTACTATAAAGAATTTTGGGCTGCGTATGATGTACCAAGACACCTTTGGCACTTTTCTCAAAAATCCATCCACACTCTTTTTGAAACTGTTGATATGAAGGTGGTAAAAGTTTACCCAATGAAATACGATTCTTTTTATGTATCTCTTTTGAGTGAGAAAAATAAATCAGGTAAATCAAGTTTTTTAAAAGCTTTTCTTATCGGATTGATATCAAACATGAAAGCAAGTAAATCAAAAGAGTATTCTTCTTTAATTTATGAGATAAAACACACACAAAAAACAATTTAAGAAGATTTCAGGGCTTTTTTCATGTTTGACTCTAGCTTGTGTTGAAATTAAATAAAAAAGAGCTTAGGGGGGCTTATATAAACCAAAAAGTATAATAATTTCTTATAGTTTTTGATTTTTTGTATAGCTAATACTTATTGTTGTGTAAGTACTATAATTCCTAAAATTGAAACAATAAAATAAACAGCTAAAGTCATGGCTCCGTTATAATCTTTAGCAAGGCGTTGTCCAATTAATAGAAAAATTAAAGTTATGGCAGATAGTTGAATTCCAAGCAACCCAAATAAAGTAGTTCCTTTTACTATAATTTCATAAATACCATAAATCATAAATAAACCCGCAAGAAGTTCCGTAACTATAATAATAACTAGAAGAAGAGGAACAATGTTTTTTAAAGGAGAGTTTTTAAAATGACCTTTGATAAAAGAAACATTTCCATTCCAGTCTGTAATCTTGTCAAGTCCTGACTGTAAAAAAGTAACAATTAGAAAAATTAAAATTAACAGTTCTGGAGAATTATTTGTTATAAGTCTCATATTTTAAAACCAGTTTTTTTTATCAACCTGATATTCACGAATAAACTGTTCATCAGATTTAGTTAAATAAATAATTCCTTCAATTTTGCCAATTAAACCAGCAATTCCACAAGTTATAATTGTAATAACTATTTGAATGAATCCTTCTTTAGTATATCCCAAAACAAACTTATGTATTCCTAATTCACCTAAAAGTATTCCCAATATACCAGCAACAATTCTTTTACTGCTTTCTGAAGAAATTTCTTTTCCGTTTTTGTCAACAATTTTCATTTTACTATTATTAAGGATAGCATGTAAATTTAAAAAATAATTTACTGCTTTTTTGTTTTTGGAGGTTATTTTAACAATTTCGTTAATTGTTTGATTTTGAGATGTTTAGTTATTTTAAATGCGCGTTAATTAACAAAGATCGATCTTTTTGATCTCACAACTTTCTTTAAGAGAGCTCTAGCAGAACTTTTGTTTGATTTTATTAACAATTGTTTCGGCTAATTTTAACTTACTTTCTTGAGTCCAACCAGCCACATGAGGTGATAGTAGAATGTTTTTACATTCAATTAAATATTTAAACTCTTCCGGAACATTGTTATTGATAAATAGATTTTCAAAGGAAGATTTCTCATATTCTAAGACGTCTAAGCCAGCTCCTAAAACTCTTTCAGATTTGATAGCGCTAACTAGGTCTTTTGTAACAATACTTTTTCCTCTTCCTGTATTAATTATCCAAATAGGTTTTTTAAAACTAGTGATAAAATCAAGAGTAATCATTCCGTTTGTTAGCTGAGTTTCTGGTGTATGTAAACTTAAAATATCTGCTTTTTCTTTGAGTTCTTGAAGAGATACCTGAGTGGCGTTATTATCAGCTATATTTGGTTTAATATCATTAAATAGAACTGTTACATCAAAACCACTAAGTTTTTTTGCAAAAGCTTTTCCGGTGTTTCCATAGCCAATTAAACCGATTGTTTTTCCATCTAACTCAATACCTCGATTTTCTTCCCTGAGCCAAATTCCCTTTCGCACTTCTCTATCAGCGTTATTAAGATTGTTAAACAATGATAACAGCATTCCTAGCGCATGTTCTGCAACAGCATTTCTATTCCCTTCAGGAGCAGCAATGAGTTCAATACCTCTAGAGCAGGCATAATCAATATCTATATTTTCTAGGCCTGCTCCAACCCTGCCAATAAATTTAAGGTTGATTGCTTTTTCTAAAAAAGACTGGTCAATAGAAAAGCGACTTCTGATAATGATTCCATCATAGTCGTGAACTTTCTTTTCAATTTCAGTTTTAGAAGAGGTGTAGTCTTCGTGGTTTTCAAAACCAGCATCATAGAGCTGTTCAAGTAAAGTAGAATGATTTGTATCTAAATGTAGGACTTTCACAATTTTAATATTGTTCTTTTTCGCTAGGAAAATCTTTATTTTTTACATCAGAGATGTAGTTTTCAAAAGCAGTGGTCATTTCTGCGTACAAGTCTAGATATCTTCGTAAAAACCGAGGATGAAACTCATGAGTCATTCCCAACATATCGTGCGTTACTAGTACTTGCCCATCAACACCACCACCAGCCCCAATTCCTATAACAGGAATAGAGATTGATTTAGCTACTTTTTCTGCTAAATCCGCAGGAACTTTTTCTAAGACAAGGGCAAAACAACCTAACCTTTCGAGCATTAAAGCGTCTTCTAGTAATTTTTCAGCCTCTTCTTCTTCTTTAGCCCTCACGGTATAAGTGCCAAATTTATAGATAGATTGTGGTGTTAAGCCCAAATGACCCATAACAGGAATGCCTGCATTTAGAATTCGTTTAATAGATTCTTTAATCTCTTTTCCTCCTTCTACTTTAATAGAGTGACCTCCGCTTTCTTTCATAATTCTTATAGCAGAACGCAAGGCTTCTTTAGGATCGGATTGATAGGTTCCAAAGGGTAAATCTACGACAACCAAAGAACGTTCTACGGCTCTTACAACAGAGCTAGCATGATAAATCATTTCATCTAATGTAATAGGAAGTGTTGTTTCATGGCCCGCCATAACATTTGATGCCGAATCTCCCACAAGGATAACATCAATTCCAGCGCCATCAACAATCTTAGCCATGGTATAGTCATATGCCGTTAACATAGATATTTTTTCTCCATTCGCTTTCATTTCTACCAGAGATTTAGTAGTAATTCTTTTGTATTGCTTTTTAGCTACAGACATAATTTTATTAATTAATGTTTTGTAAAAGTACTAAATATCAATAGATATGAATCTAGTTTAATTAGTAGATAAAAAGACGATATTTTTTGAGGTAAAATTAAGGGTTTATGATAAAACCATTTTTAATTGATAAGGTTTATAGTCGAAGTTGACGGTTAAAAAATAATGTATATTTGAAATTTAGAAACAATGAGCAACCCTTCACCTATAACACACACATTAGACCCGATGAAATGGATAGATAATTACTCTGACTATCTATTTAGATATACTATTGTGAGGGTTAATAATCATGAGGTTTCAAAAGATTTGGTTCAAGAAACTTTTTTTTCGGGATTAAAATCAGCAAAAAACTTTGAAGGAAAAGCAACCGAAAGAACGTGGTTAATTTCTATTTTAAAAAGAAAAATTATAGATCATTATAGAAAAACGAATTCTAAAAAAGGACAAGCAGAGGTTCGAATGAATTTCTATAATGATGGTGAAAACGAAGGGGACTGGATAGAAGAAAGAGTTCCTCAATCATGGGATAATGATGTAGAAAAAAAATTAGAAAATACAGAGTTACAGCAACAGATAGATTTGTGTACAGACAAATTACCTAAAAAATATGCGATGGTTTTTAGAATGAAAACAATTCAAGAAATAGACACAGAGGTAATCTGTAAGGAACTTGACATTACCTCGTCCAATCTTTGGGTTATCATTCACAGAGCAAGAGTGCAGCTGAGAAAGTGTTTAGAAGATAATTGGTTTAATAATTAGTGAATGTTTAAAAAACTAAACATAACGTGTAATCAAGCAACAACTATCTGCGATAAAAGTCAGTACGGAGAAGCATCTTTTTTTGATAAAATAAAATTACACATTCATTTTATTGGTTGTAAAATCTGTGTGATTTATACAAAACAGAATGTATTGTTAACGAAGTTTTACAAGCATAAAGCAACAACCGCTAAAAGAAAACAAGACTCTTTATGTATGACTCATCAAGAAAAAGATGACTTAAGAAAAGAGTTTGAAAAACAAAACGTATAAATAGTATGAATTTTCTGCCTGAAAAAATAGATGATTATTCAGTTTCCCATTCTCAAAAAGAGCCACAAATCTTACAAGAACTTACCAAAGAAACTTGGCAAAAAGTTATAAACCCTAGAATGTTAAGTGGTGCTTTTCAAGGACGAGTGCTGTCTATGATTTCCAAACTTATTCAACCCAAAAATATTTTAGAAATAGGCACATATACAGGGTATTCTGCTATTTGTATTGCAGAAGGTTCCCCACAAAACGCAAGCATAGATACCATCGATAAAAATGAAGAGCTAACAGATTTACAAAACAAGTATTTTGAAAAATCAGGCTTCCGAACTAAAATTACTCAACATGTAGGGCTAGCATTAGAAATTATTCCTACTATACACAAGAAGTTTGATTTAGTTTTTATTGACGCCGATAAATCTAATTATAGTAATTACTTTCATTTAATCATAGATAAAATGAATAAAGGAGGGGTTATTTTATCTGATAATGTTTTATGGAGCGGTAAAGTTGTAGAGAAATTAGACCCAAAAGATCAAGACACGAAAGCACTTTTAGAATATAATTCACTGTTAAATTCAGACAAAAGAATTGAAACTGTTTTATTGCCAATTAGAGATGGACTTACTATTAGTAGAGTTCTGTAAAAGAAGAAGACAAAGAGTTATACTGGAAGTATTTTCTTTATTTTAAGAGAAACATTTCTAAGTAAAATTAAAAAGACAGTTTCGAAAGATTAAAGACTTCTTTTAATAGGACCAGTCATTTTATCTAAACCATCTTTTACATCCTTAATTTCTTTTTTGATCTCTTTTGTTAAATCGGTGTCTATTCCTTGGTCTTTTGCACTATCATTAATTTCTTTTTTGATATCATTGGTAGCATCTTTAACCTGACGAATACCCTTTCCAAGACCACGTGCCATCTCTGGAATTTTGTCAGCACCAAAGACCATTACCACAATAAGAATGATAATAAAAATTTCTGGACCACCAATAAACAAAAAAGTTCCTAACATAAGACAACAAAGATAACAAAGATTAAATATAAAAAATGGAATAATTATAGAACTGTTATTGCAATTATTTTTTTATCAACATCCGCTTTATTTCACTCAACTTCATTAACGCTTCAATGGGAGTTAATGTGTCTAAGTTTGTCGTTAAAATTTCTTCTCGCAAATCTTCAAGTAAAGGATCGTCTAATTGAAAGAAACTCAATTGCATGTCATCGTGCTGAACCCCTTTTAATGTTTCCTTTACCTCTTCACTTGTTTGTTTTTTTTCTAACTGTTCTAGTATTTTTGAAGCTCTATGTATTACTTGATTTGGCATTCCGGCTAACTTTGCTACATGAATTCCAAAACTATGATTGCTTCCTCCAGCAACCAATTTACGCAAGAAAATAATGGTGTCTTTGAGTTCTTTTACAGACACATTAAAATTTTTAATGCGATCAAAAGTAGTGGTCATTTCGTTTAACTCATGATAATGTGTTGCAAACAATGTTTTTGCTTTAGAAGGGTGTTCATGTAAATATTCTGAAATGGCCCAAGCAATAGAAATACCATCATACGTAGAGGTTCCTCTTCCAATTTCATCCAACAAAACTAAACTCCTTTCAGAAATATTGTTAAGAATTGATGCAGTTTCATTCATTTCTACCATAAAAGTAGATTCGCCCATAGAAATATTATCGCTGGCTCCTACTCGAGTAAATATTTTATCTACTACACCAATTCTTGCGTTCTGTGCAGGAACATAGCTACCCATTTGTGCTAATAGAACAATTAGCGCTGTTTGTCTAAGAATAGCAGATTTACCAGACATATTTGGACCAGTAATCATAATAATTTGTTGCTGATTTCTATTTAGCACAAGATCATTTGCAATATATTCTTCACCAATAGGTAATTGCTTTTCTATAACAGGATGGCGACCATTTTTGATTTCTATTTCGGTGCTTTCATCTATAATAGGACGAACATAATTGTTAGCAATAGCCAATATCGCAAAAGACAACAAACAATCTATCTGAGCAACTGTTTGTGCGTTTTGCTGAATAGGTTGAACAAATTGAATAATATGTTGAACTAACTCTGCAAATAAGTGCTGTTCTAGTTCTTGAATTTTTTCTTCAGCGCCTAGAATTTTTGTCTCATATTCTTTAAGCTCTTCTGTAATGTATCTTTCGGCATTTACCAGAGTTTGTTTTCTAATCCACTCTTCTGGAACCTTGTCTTTGTGTGTGTTTCTAACCTCAATGTAATAGCCAAAAACATTGTTAAAAGCGATTTTTAAACTAGAAATAGCCGTACGTTCACTTTCCCTAGCAAGCATGTTGTCTAAATACTCTTTTCCAGAATTAGAAATAGCTCTCAAATCATCCAATTCTTTAGATACGCCCTTCGAGATAGCCCCTCCTTTATTGATATTAACTGGAGCATCATCAAATAGAATAGTTTCAATTTTCAAAATAACTTCAGAACAGTCTAAGATGTTGTTCCCTAAAGCATTTATGGAGCTGTTTTTACTATCTAATGCCTTTTTCTTAATAGGCAGAATTGCCTTCAAAGAGTTTTTTAATAAGACTGTTTCTCTAGGAGAAACTTTTCCTGTCGCTACCTTTGATATTAAGCGCTCTATGTCGCTAATCTGGTGTAATTGATATTGAATTATTTCTAAGAAATTATCATTTTCAATACAATACTTCACTAATTCATGCCTATATTGAATCTTTTCAGCACTTTTTAATGGAAGTGCTAACCAGCGTTTTAACAAGCGGCCTCCCATAGGAGAAATTGTTTTATCGATAACGTTTAATAGGGTAACTGCATTGTGAGATGTTGAATGATATAATTCTAGATTACGAACCGTAAATCGATCCATCCAAACATACTTATCTTCTGCAATTCTGCTAATATTTTGAATATGCTGTAGTTTATTGTGCTGTGTTTCAGACAAATAATATAAGACCGCACCTGCTGCAACAATTCCTTCAGGCATTTCATGAACGCCAAAACCTTGTAAAGAATTTACACCAAAATGATTGTGTAAGGTCTCAACACCATATTCTTTTTGAAACACCCAATCGTCTAAAAAAAAGGAATAAAACCGATCGTCAAATAGTTCTTTAAATCGCTGCTTGAATTGTTTTTGCACCAACACTTCAGAAGGGCTGAAGTTTTGCAATAACTTATCAATATATTCTTCGTTTCCTTGGGCTAGAAGATATTCACCTGTAGAAACATCTAAAAAAGAAACACCTAATAATCGTTTTCCAAAATGAACAGCCGCTAAAAAATTATTAGACTTAGCCTGTAATACTTCGTCATTTAAAGAAACTCCTGGAGTTATTAATTCTGTAACACCACGTTTTACAATGGTTTTTGTCATTTTTGGATTTTCTAACTGATCACATATTGCAACCCGCATCCCCGCCTTCACTAATTTTGGTAAATAAGTATTTAAAGAATGATGTGGAAAACCGGCTAAAGCTGTTTCAGTTTCACTCCCTGCGCCTCTTTTGGTGAGAATAATTCCTAAAACACCAGCCGCTTTTTTAGCATCTTCACCAAAGGTCTCATAAAAGTCACCAACACGGAAAAGCAACATTGCATCCGGATATTTTCCCTTGATAGCATTGTACTGTTTCATTAATGGTGTTACCTTTTTGGTGGTAGATTTTGCCAAATTTCAGAATTTTTCAGTTAGTTTTACTGTTGTTTACTATACGCGTTTAAAGATAGAGCTTTTTATGAGAAAACTAAGAAATAACGAACTAGGACGAATCTCCGTGTCTACTTTTAAAAAGGCCACTAAAACACCAATTATTGTTGTACTGGATAATATTAGAAGTTTAAATAATGTTGGTTCTGTTTTTAGAACGAGTGATGCTTTTTTGATTGAAAAAATTTATTTGTGCGGTATTACTGCTATTCCACCAAACAGAGAAATTCATAAAACAGCTTTAGGAGCAACAGAATCAGTAGATTGGGAACACAAAGAAGATACATTAGCGCTGGTTAAAAAACTGAAGTCTGAAGGGATTGTTGTTGCTGCAATAGAACAGGCAGAAAACAGTATTATGCTTGACAAATTTTCTCTTGAATCAAATAAGAAAATTGCTATTGTATTTGGCAATGAAGTAAAAGGAGTTCAACAAGAAGTTGTTTCTGAATCGGATTATTGTGTGGAAATCCCTCAAATAGGAACCAAACATTCATTAAATATTTCTGTGAGTTGCGGGGTGGTTTTGTGGGATTTGTACCAGAAAATACAGTAATCGTTTAAATGCCTAGAATAAGCTTGGCGATCATAAAGTAAATTAAGATTCCAAAAATATCGTTGCTGGTTGTAATAAACGGTCCTGTTGCAATAGCGGGATCTATTCCTCTTTTATTCAAAAATAATGGCACAAAAGTTCCTATTAAGCCTGCTACTATAATTACTGCCACAAGAGAAACTGAAATGGCTAAAGCGGTGTTTATTTTTCCTTCATAAAACCAAACAAATACAAATAAAAACAGGGCCAGTACAAGTCCGTTAAGTGCCGCTAATAACATTTCCTTGATTAGTCTGCTATTAATGCTTCCTTTTACATCATCATTAGCCAATCCTTGCACAATAATCGCGGATGATTGCACTCCAACATTTCCTGCCATTGCTGCAATTAAGGGAGTAAAAAAGAATAAAACAGCATTTTGATTAAACGTATTTTCAAACATCACCATAATTAAAAATGCGCCAATACCTCCAAGTAAGCCTAAAAACAGCCAAGGCAATCGTGCTTTTGTTAATTGAATAATACTATCATCTGCTTCAACATCTTGGGTTAAACCAGCTGCTAATTGATAATCTTTGTCCGCTTCATCTTTAATAACATCAACAATATCATCAATTGTAATTCTCCCCAATAAAACACCATTATTATCAACAACTGGAATTGCTTCTAAATCATATTTTCGCATTTTAATAGAGACCTCGTCTAAATCATCATGAACGTTAACAAAATCGACTTTAGGAATATAAACTTCTGAAATTGCTGTTTTGGTTGAGGCAATTAACAAGTCTTTTAGAGATAGCCGTCCTTTTAGTTTATCATTATTATCAACGACATAAATAGAATGAACTCTTGTTACCTCTTCTGCTTGGGTACGCATTTCTCTGACACACTTAAGAACGTTCCAGTTTTCATTCACCTTTACCAGTTCTTTTGCCATTAAACCTCCGGCAGAATCTTCGTCATATGTAAGAAGTTCTTCAATCTCTTTTACATGCTCTTCATCTTCAATTTGAGAAAGTACTGCTTCTTGTCGTTCTTCGGAAAGTTCTCCTATGATATCTGCAGCATCATCAGAATCTAACTCTTCAACTTCTTCAGCAATTTCTTTTGCAGAGAGGGTTTGAAGTATTTTTTCACGAATATCCTCATCCAGCTCCATTAATACAGCAGAGGTTTTTTCGCTATCGAGAAGTTTTATAATGTAAACAGCATCTTCAAAAGAAAGGTCGTCAAGAATTTCAGCAATATCTGCGTAATGCATCTCTTCAAATAAGGCAATTATTGCGTTATCATTAGTTGACTCTACAAATAAAGTTACGTTTTCTAAAAGGTCATTAGTAATTTCAAACGACATCAGTTGCTATTTTATGCGTGAGTTTAATAAACTCATCTACAGATAATTGTTCAGGACGCATCGCAAATATAGTATCTTCTTTTAAGGTATCCGAAAGATTGAAAGACTTTAAACTACTTCTCAACATTTTCCTCCGTTGATTAAAAGCTGTTTTTACGACTCTAAAAAATAATTTTTCATCTACGGAAAGAGAAAAGTCTTTCTTTCTAACGAGTCTAATCACTCCAGAATCTACTTTTGGAGGAGGGTTAAAAACAGTTGGTGGAACAGTAAATAAATACTCTACATCAAAGAAAGCTTGCGTTAATACAGATATAATACCGTAGACCTTGCTTCCTTCTTTTTCTGCAATTCTTTTAGCAACTTCTTTTTGAAACATCCCAGATAACTCAGGCACATATTCCCGAAATTCTATTGCTTTAAAGATAATTTGAGAAGAAATATTATAAGGGTAATTACCAATAATAGCAATTTGTTGCTTGTTAAAAAAAGTAGTTAAATCCTGTTTAAGGAAATCACCTTCAATAATTTCAAAATTAGATGAAGAGGTGTCTAAATTGAGATGTTCGTTCTTAAAATCGTCTTTAAGGTAGGCAACAGAATCTCTATCTATTTCCATCACAGTTATTTTTGCTTTCTTTTCTAGCAGGTACTTCGTTAGCATTCCCATACCGGGACCAATTTCTAAGATGGTATTATATCCAATTTCTGTTAAAGAATTTGCAATTTTTTTAGCAATATCTTCATCTTTAAGAAAGTGTTGACCTAAATGTTTTTTAGCTCTAACTGTCATTTTAATTCTCTGTACTAGGTGGATAAAACTCTTTGATCACTTTTAATTCTGTTCTAAACGAAATCATTTTATCAGCAAATTTTTGCATGCTTTCATTTCTCAGTTTAGGAGCATAAATGGCATAATACTCATCTAAATCATCTTTACTGTTAGCAGTGTATTGAACAGAATAAGTAACTCCGCCCATTTCTTCTTCCACTAAAACCTGAGTTAATTTTGCAGCAATAAAACTTCCGGTAGCCAATACATCTTGTATGTGACTTTGAATCCAAGAAAGCCACTCTTCATGAACGCTTCCGTCTATATTAATTGTGACGTTGTATATATACATAGGTTGGTAAAGTGATAAAAAAAAGATTTAAGGAGGTATTCTAATTGATACTATCCCCTCTTAATTTTCTGTATTTTTTTCGTGCTTCAACTAAATAAATACTTGATGCTTTTTCAAAGATAATTTTTTGATAGTATTCTGATGCTTTTTTAATGTCTTTTATATTATTTTCATAAATCTCTGCCAATAAATAATAAGAATCGTCCACTAAAATCCCTTCAGGATCAATAGAAATAATTTTTAAAAGATTTGAGATTGCTTTTTCATATTGGATTTCTTTAATATAAAGAGATGCTTGCTTAAATAGCGCTTCGTCTTCAATACTTTGACCCTGATACTTTTTTAGTAGAGAATTATATACAAAAATAGCTTCTTTATTTTTAGCTTGATAAGCTAAAAGATCTGCTTTTGCAAAATCTGCCAATCCAGAAGGGATAGAATCTTTGGGCTCATTGTCTGAAATAACCAAAAATAAATCAACAGCATCATTAGCAAAAAGTTGAGTTGTTGATCCTTTTAAAACTTTTAACTGAGTTTTTGCCCACTTAAAATCGCCTTTAAAATAAGAGGTTTGTGCAACCTTAAATCGTGCCTCTTGCGATAATGGATGATTTTTTAACTGAGTTTGTACTTGAGAAAAATATAGTAGCGCTTTGTTAAACTTTCCGATAAAAACCAAAACTTCACCTAGTTTTAATTTTACTTTCGCACTTTTAAACTTAGATTTAGAAAATAATAAAGCATTTTTTAAAACTTCAATTGCTTTTTCAGGATTCCTCTTTTGGAATGTTAAGTAGTCTGCAAAATCAAGTTGAATTTCAAGCGTGTTTTTATTAACGCCATACTTTATTAACGCATTTTCAAATAATGAATTGCAGTTTTCATTCGCAGTTTTCACCGCTATTTTTAAAAGATATAACTCAGCAGTTAATTTTTCTTCAATAAAGCTAGTATTGTCTAATAAAAAGGCAAAACACTTTTTTGCAGTTGAATTATCATTACCGTTAAAAGCTATTTTTGCTAATTGAAAAAAAGAGTTAATATATGCTGGATCTCTGTTAAATAGTGCTTTTTCTTGAATAAAAGCTTTGCTGTATTCTTTTTGTTTTATGAATAACCAGCTTAACAATTCGTTCCAAACTTTTTTTGGATTACTGATAGATCTTCTAAGTAAAGCCTTTTTAAAAGCAATATTGTTTTTACTAGTAGCATTGTCGTTTATATACTTGCTTGTATACTGTTGGACCCTTACAAGATAGTCTTCATTTTTATCTATGAGTTGTAAATAGGAATCAAACATTTTCTCAAACGCTCCTTTTTCTCCATAAATCTGAGCTATCTGAAATTCATAACTAGCATTTTTATTAAACTTCATTGACTTATAATACGATTCAATAGCATAGTCTAATAAATTATTTTCTTGAAACATTCTACCCATAACACCACCCAAATTAGGGTTAGAATCAATAGATTTAATCGCAATAGCATACTCTCTTTTTGCCAATTCAGGTTTTTGTTGACGATCAAAGTTATAACCAATCTCTATGTGTAAGTATTTTTGTATTGAATCTTTAAGCAACACTTTTCTAAGAATTCCTTCTGCTTTATCAAAATTATCAGCCTCTTGATAACAAGTAATTAATCTTTTTAGATACCGCGTGTTGAAAGGATTATTTTTTTGAAGAGATTCAAATAGCAGAGAAGCTTTTTTGTATTCGCCCTGGCGGAAATAACTTTCAGCCAAGGAGGAATCGTTTTGACAAAAAGCAAAACTTACAGAAAGTAAGGCTGTTATGAGTAAAATTTTCTTCATTAAAACCAAAGATAATCAACTAGAAGGTTACTTTTTTATTAAATTAATTTTTTTAGAAAAGTGTTTTTTAATGCTTTGGCACAATAGTTGGTTTATGTTGAGTAATTAATAAAACAAAAAACATGAAAGATCTAGCTAAACAATACGAAATCGCAAAGCAAAACTCTATTGAGTCTATGAGAACAGGACAAATAAGTGATTATTTTAAGGCACTCTTAGAAATGAACAAATACAAGAGATTGATAACAGCTATTATTGCTAATTAATAATAGAGAAACCAGTATAAGGAATTAAAACTTCTGGAATCTGAATACCTTCTTCTGTTTGATAATTCTCTAAAATTCCAGCCAAAACTCTAGGCAAAGCCAGAGAACTTCCGTTTAATGTATGTGCTAATTGATTTTTACCATCTTTACTTTTAAACCTAAGCTTTAATCGATTTGCTTGAAATGTTTCAAAATTAGATGCAGAACTGACCTCTAACCATCTGTTTTGAGCTGTAGAGAATACTTCAAAATCAAAAGTTAATGCAGCTGTAAAACCAGTATCTCCACCACACAAACGTAAAATTCGATAGGGTAACTTCAGCTCTTTTAAAATTCCTTTTATATGCACTACCATTCCATCTAAAGCTTTGTAAGAATTATCTGGGTGTTCTACACGAACAATCTCTACCTTATCAAATTGATGAAGCCTATTTAAGCCCCTTACATGTGATCCATAGCTTCCTGCTTCACGACGAAAACAAGGTGTATGTCCAGTAGCCATAATTGGTAAATCACTCTCATTTACTAAATTTCCACGATACATATTTGTGATGGGAACCTCACCTGTTGGAATTAAATACAATTCATCTATTCCTACATAGTACATTTGCCCTTCCTTATCTGGCAACTGGCCAGTTCCTATTCCTGAAGCTTCATTTATTAAATGGGGCACTTGATATTCTGTATAACCAGCAGCGGTATTTTTATCTAAAAAATAACTAATTAAAGCTCTTTGAAGCCTAGCTCCTTTTCCTTTGTAGACAGGAAAGCCAGCACCTGTAATTTTTGTTCCTAATTCAAAATCTATAATATCGTATTTTTTCACTAATTCCCAATGTGGAAGCGCTCCATTGTGAAGCTTAGGAATTGCTCCTTCTCTAAAAATTTCTTCATTGTCTTCTTCAGATTGTCCTGAAGGAACTGAAGCATGTGGGATGTTAGGAATTTGATATAATAATTCTTGAAGGTCTTTTGAAGTAGCATTTAATTGATCGGTTAAATCTTTAGATTGCTCTTTAAGTTTTCCTGTTTTTTCTTTTACAAGCGTTGCTTTTTGTACTTGTCCTGTTTTGAATAAGATTCCAATATCCTTAGAAAGAGCATTAGACTCCGCCAAAGTGTTGTCTAATAAAACTTGAATTTTTCTTCTAGTTTCATCTGCTTTTAAAACACTTTCTATGATTTCTTTAGCATTTGCAAAATTTCTTTTTGCCAACCCCTCTAAAACGAATTCTTGATTGTCTTTAATAAACTGAACCTGTAACATAGTATGTTTTAATTATAAGAATTCAAAGATAAAGTAAGTGAATCAATATTACAATGAGTTATGCAGGATTGTTTGTGAGGTAAAAAAGAGCATTAACTTTATCTAACTTTAGTTGAATAATTAAATCTTCAATAGAATTAAATTTTTGTTCCTCACGAAGAAAAAAAAGTAGTTCAATAGTTACTTTTTTACCATAAAGATCTTTATTAAAATCAAATAAATGCGCCTCAATAGTTTGGTACTTACCTTTAACTGTAGGATTAAAACCAATATTCATCATTCCAGTATACAAAACAGCATCAATAATTGTCTTTATAACATATACACCTGTTTTTGGGATTAGCTTATAGGGCTCTTTAATGTCTAGATTAGCAGTAGGAAAACCAATTTTACCACCAAGTTTTTTACCATTAACAATAGTTCCGTTTAGCATATAATTATAGCCGAGGTAATTATTAGCTGTTTTTAAGCGACCTTCTTTTAGCGCTGTTCTTATTTTAGTTGAGCTTACCGAAACATTATCAATATCTTGAGCAGGGATTTCCTCAACTTCAAAATCATACAACAAACTATATTCTCTTAATTGATGTATATTTCCCTCTCTGTTTTTCCCAAAATGATGATCATAACCAATTATCAATCTAGAAGTATTTAGTTGGTTTGCTAGTATATTCCTAACAAAATCAAGTGCAGAGAGCCTAGAAAATTCTTGGCTAAATGGATGTATAATTAAATAATCTAAGCCCATTTTTTCTAATAAAGATGATTTTTCTTCTATTGTATTTATCAATCTAATAGAAACGTCTTTTTGTAAAACCATTCTAGGGTGAGGAAAAAAAGTTAATAAAACAGATTTCTTATTTTCTTTTTTAGCAGTTCTAATAAGATCTTTTAATATTTTTTGATGGCCGATATGAATACCATCAAATGTTCCAATGGTGACAATGGTTTTTTCCGTAGAATTAAAGGCGGCAATAGATCGAATAATTTTCAAAAGGAGAAGAATTAAAAAGCAAAGTTACAATTCATTAGTCGATTAATTATGTTCTATATAAAAATAAGATTTTATTAAACATTTTCATAAAAAACCTATAATAATGTAATAATAATTTAATTTTATTACAAAAGTAAAAAAAAAGCGTACTTTAGGGTTTGTTAACCAATAACATACTATTATGATAAAAAAGACAATTTTCTTTGCATTTGTATTGCTTACCAGCTTTACAATGCTCGCTCAAACCACTATAACTGGTGTGGTCAAAGACGCAAAAACAGGAGAAACACTTTTAGGAGC